>QFCE01002384.1_pt1 | contig 11351 bp, 8 predicted proteins | sample 5346091 | NCBI WGS metagenome assembly QFCE01 (sample SAMN09062252, study PRJNA434731) | Human gut metagenome, whole genome shotgun sequencing project. | isolation source: stool timepoint A chromium assembly | host: Homo sapiens | collected 2015 | reverse complement strand
CGACGAAAGAAGCGGCAAGACACGCGCAGTCAACGTTACCGTTCTTTAATCAAACCAACCTACTTTGAGGCCTGCGGGCCTCTTTTATTTTATATAAAAGCGGAAAAGGAGAATGAAGCAAAGGAGGAACGCTGATGATCCAACCGTTCAAAGACGCGGAAATGACCGAGATCTACCGGCAGGCGATGAAACAGGATTTTCCGCCGGACGAATTAAAACCGCTGAGCCGCATTCTGGCGCAGAAGCGAAAGAATATCGCGTTGTGCTTAGGCTATTTCGAGCAGGATAAGCTGATCGGTTATGCCGTACTGGAACAAGACCCAGCGCAGCGCTGCCTGTTGCTGGATTATTTTGCCATCATACAGTCAACCCGCGGGCAGGGGTGGGGAACCCGGTTTTTGAACGAGCTGAAAATGATGTTTGCCGACCGGGAAATGATCGTCATTGAAGCCGAAGCCGCGCCGACAGAACAAGCGCGGAAGCGGATCACCTTTTATCAACGCGCCGGAGCGCGTTTAACCGGGATCCGGCTGCATCTTTATCATGTCGATTACGCCGTATTGGTGCTGGATCTGGCGGCCAGTCTGGACGAGCCGCAGCTTCGCCGCCGTATTTCAGCGCTTTATCAACGGATCTACCCGGCGGTTTTCCGCAAACTGTATCTGCGGATGAAATAAAGGAGGGCTTCACGATGACAAAAACGAAAGAGGAAAAACTTCAGGTGTTAGTTCAGCTGGCAGCGTTGTTCAATGAACATGAAATTCAATGGGCTGTCGGCGGTTCGCTGCTGCTCTATTTTAAAGGTCTGGTTTCCGACTTCCACGATCTCGATCTGATGATTGACGAACAAGCCGGCGAACAGGTTGCTCAACTGTTAGAACCGCTCGGTACCCGTCGTCCGTTTATCCCGTCGCCCGCCTTTCAGACACGCTGTTTTATGGAATTTCTGATCAACGGCGTCGAAATCGATGTGATCGGCGGACTGGCTATCGTCAGCGAAGGTCACGTTGATGAGCTTCCTCTGCGCAGTGAGGAGATCGAGGAAGGATTCAGTTTGGAGGGACAGCGGATTCCGCTGCATTCTTTGCGGGTCTGGGAAACCTATTACACATTGATGGGCCGGACAGAAAAAGCAGAGATTCTGCGCGGGGCGCAGAAGAAAGCGATATTTTGAAGGGCCGGTGTTTTATCGGCTGAATGTAAAAAAGTCGGTTATCATTCGGCAATGACGGCAAAAACGGCCGGTTGGAGGATCGGCTGAAAACAAGGAAGCGGGCAAAACGCCTGCTTCTTTCGTTAAGGTAATCATTTCCAGGGGTGTTATATCGCTAAAAAAACAGGGAAAACCGGGATGAAAAGAGCTGAACAAAATGCGAAAGGGCTTACAAAAGATAACAAGAAAAGATTGAACTGTCGGGGGCAATGTTGTAATATGATAGTAGATAGAACAAAGGCGGAAGCCGCTCTCTTTTTAATTGAGATCTGGAGGAATGAAGATCATGATGCTGAAAAAAACGCTGGAAGGAATAGACATGTTCAGCGGTTTTCGGCATAAAAGAAAAGAGAGAGAAACAGGAGGAAATCCATGAATCAGACAACACTCATTGAAAGCTTTCATCAGGGGCACTGCATTGACGCTTACGAGCTGTTCGGCGCGCATTTCACGTATGAACGCGTTAACGGCGTGCGGTTTACGGTCTATGCACCGCATGCGCGCAGTATTCAGGTCGTCGGTGATTTCAACGGCTGGAACGGCGAGAACGCGAACATGGAGCGGCTGCCGGAGGATCAGGGCATCTGGAGTCTGTTTATCCCGGATTTAAAAGAAGGTCAGCTGTATAAATACCGGATTGAGGATTCGGCCGGCAACGTTTTCGATAAGTCCGACCCCTATGCGTTTTACAGCGAGATGCGTCCGAACAGCGCTTCGGTCATCGTCAATCTGAAAGGCTTTCAGTGGAAGGATCAGATCTGGCTGGGCGAACGTTCCAAGAACTTCTCCGAGCCGTTGAACATCTATGAGGTTCACGCCGGCAGCTGGAAAAAGAACGGCCCTTATTGGCTAAGCTACCGCGAGCTGATGAAGGAGCTGATTCCGTACGTCAAGGAGCACGGTTTTACGCACATCGAGCTGATGCCGCTGAATGAACATCCGTTCGACGGCAGCTGGGGATATCAGGCCAGTGGTTATTTCAGCTGTACTTCCCGTTATGGCCAGTGCAAGGATCTGATGGAATTCATCAACGAATGCCACCGCCAGCACATCGGCGTTATCCTCGACATGGTTCCGGTGCATTTTGTCAAGGACAGTCACGGACTCCGTTACTTCGACGGCGAAGCGCTGTATGAATATCCGAATGTCAACGACGCCCACAGCGAATGGGGCACGATGAACTTTGACTTGTGGAAAGAAGAAGTCCGCAGCTTCTTAATGTCTTCGGCTTCGTTCTGGTGCGATCTGTACCACATCGACGGCATCCGCATCGACGCCGTCAGCAACATCATCTACTGGGGTGGAAACAAGAACCGCGGCACCAACGAAGGCGCGCTTGCGTTTATCCGTCGTCAGAACTATTATTTGTCGAAGAAATATCCGGAGGTCATGTTGATCGCGGAGGATTCCTCGGATTATCCGAAGGTTACCAAATCGACGCTCGAGCTGGGGCTGGGTTTTGATTATAAGTGGGATCTGGGCTGGATGAACGATACCCTCAAATATTACGGCCGCGATCCGATCTACCGTAAATACCATCACAACGAGCTGACCTTCTCAATGGCCTACTTCTATTCCGAACGGTTTATCCTGCCGTTAAGCCACGACGAGGTCGTCCATGGCAAGCATACGATCGTCGACAAGATGTGGGGCAGCTACGATCAGAAATTCGCGCAGGCCAAAAACCTCTATCTCTATCAATTCACCCATCCGGGCAAGAAGCTGAACTTCATGGGCAATGAAATCGGCATGTTCCGCGAATGGGACGAAGCCCGCGAGATGGACTGGTTTTTACTGGGGTATTCCCGCCACGCGGCGTTCGCGCGGTATTTCCAGGATGTCAGCCGGATTTACTCCCATCACCGGGCGCTGAGCCGCTATGATTACGATCATCAGTATTTCCGCTGGATCGATGCCGATAACGGCGATCAGAGCATTTACAGCTATTATCGCGAAGATGAACAAAATATCATGGTCGTCGTGCTCAACATGACGCCGGCGTCTTATGAACATTTCCGGATCGGCGTGCCGCAGGCCGGATCCTACAGCGAGCTGATCAATACGGAAAAAGATATCTACGAAGGCTGCAATATGTGCAACTTCAAACCAGTGGCAACCGAAACTGTGCCGGCGCATCACTTTGAACAATCGCTGGACATCCGCGTCGCGCCGTTTGCGGGCATTCTGTTGATCTGCAAGAAAGCGGCGAAGAAAAAAGCCGCAAAAAAGGCAGAAAAAGCAGGCGCGGAGAAACCGGAGAAGAAAGCCGCGGCTGTTGATGAACCGGCGAAAACTACGGTAAAAAAGAAAAAATCGACCGTCCGAAAGAAAGCCGAATAGGGAAAAAAGCATGGCCCCTGCAGCACACGGAAGTATCGGGGAATTCGCTGCAGGGGCTCTTTTCTTGAAAAAGATCCGATTAAACAGGAATCAGGATTAAAGGAAAAAACGAATAGTAACGCTGTTTTAGGTAAAAATGAAGAAGTAACCGCTTTTATTAACAGGAAGCGATTGCGTTTTAGGGAAAAACTGGTAAAATACACGCGGGAGGAATTTTATGTTCAATAACAAACAGGAATTCGTAGAAGAATTCACCAAACGGATTGAAGAAAATTACGGACGCTCTGTCGAACAGTCCCATCCGACAGAACGGTTTATGGTGCTGGGCGAGATGGTCCGTGATTTTGCGGGGATCCATTGGAAAGAAACCAAAGAGAAGATCGCTGCCGACGAAGCGAAGCAGATGTATTACTTTTCAATGGAATTCTTGATCGGCCGGCTTTTAACCAATAATTTAATGAACTTAGGCATTTATGAGCTTGTTCGCGATGGCTTGCAGGACCTAGACATCGACATCAACGAGCTGGAAGACCTGGAATCCGATGCGGGTCTGGGCAACGGCGGTCTGGGCCGCTTAGCCGCCTGCTTCCTGGATTCGCTGGCTTCGCTGCAGCTGCCGGGCAACGGCAACTGCATCCGGTATCAATACGGACTGTTCCGCCAGAAGATCGAAAACGGCTATCAGGTGGAGGTTCCGGATCAGTGGCTGAAACTGGGCAACGTCTGGGAAGTCCGCAAACCGAAGAGCGCGGTCGACGTGAAGTTCTGGGGTCATGTCGAAATGCGCAAAAATGAAAACGGCGAACTGATTTTCGATCATGTCGATGCGGAACACATCCGCGCTGTGCCTTACGATATGCCGGTGGTCGGTCATGGCACCAAGGAGACCAACACGCTGCGCTTATGGTCTGCGGAGGCTTCCGATATCATCCCGACCAATAAGGATTTCCGGCTGTATTTACAGGAGCTGCAGGAAATCTGTCTGAACGTGTACCCGGACGATTCGACCGACGATGGCAAGATCCTGCGTCTGAAGCAGCAGTATTTCTTTGTTTCCGCCGGCGTAAAGTCGATCATCCGCTCACATCTGCGCGTTTATCCGACGCTTGACAACCTCGGTGAAAAGATCGCGATCCAGCTCAACGACACCCATCCGGTGCTGGCGATTCCGGAACTGATGCGCGTTCTGATGGACGAGTATCACTACGATTGGGATCACGCGTGGGCGATCACGAACTCTGTCATGGCGTACACCAACCACACGATCTTGTCGGAAGCGTTGGAAAAATGGCCGATTGCCTTCGTGCAGCGGCTGCTTCCAAGAATTTATATGATCATCGAGGAAATCAACCGCCGTTTCTTAAAGGAAGTCGCGGAGAAGTTCCCGTATGAGCGCGACATGGCTTACCGCGTCGCGATCCTGAAAGACGATCAGGTCCACATGGCTTCGCTGGCCGTTGTCGGATCCCACAGCGTCAACGGCGTCGCACAGCTGCATACGGACATTCTGATCAACGATCTGTTCCACGACTTTGTCCGGCTGTACCCGGATAAGTTCAATAACAAGACCAACGGCATCACGCACCGCCGCTGGCTGCTGTACTCCAACCCGCAGCTGCGGAAAATGCTCGACGAGCTGATCGGCGAGGGCTATGAGTATGATCTCAACGAAATTGAAAAGCTGATGGAGTATGTTGATGATCCGGCGATTCAGAATCAGTTTCTGGAGATCAAGCGCCAGCGCAAGGAAATCCTGGCGAAGCTGGTCAAAGACCGCTGCGGCGTCGAGATCGATCCGAATTCCATCTTTGACGTCCAGGCTAAGCGTCTGCATGCTTACAAGCGGCAGCTGCTCAACGCCCTGCACATCATCTACCTCTATCAGCGGATGAAGGAAGATCCGTCGTTTACGATTACGCCGACGACGTTCATCTTCGCGGCCAAAGCGGCCCCGGCGTATTACTTCGCCAAGAAAGTCATCAAGCTGATCAACAGTCTGGGCGATGTGATCAACAATGACCCGGCGGTCAATTCGATGTTAAAAGTCGTATTCATTCCGAATTACAGCGTGTCTATCGCGGAAGTGCTGATGAACGCGGCGGATGTGTCCGAACAGATTTCCACGGCAGGCAAGGAAGCCAGCGGTACCGGCAACATGAAGTTCATGATGAACGGGGCGGTGACGCTGGGCACGCTGGACGGCGCCAACGTCGAGATCGACGAACGCGTCGGCCGTGAGAATGACGTGATCTTCGGCTTAACCGTTGATCAGGTGACGGAACTGAAGAAGAACTACAACGCCTGGGATTACTACAACGGCGACGAACGCATCAAAAAAGCGGTCGATTCGCTGGTGGACGGCACCTGGGCAGAAGATCACGACGAGTTCAAGCTGATCTTCGACGAACTGATGTATAAGAACGACGAATATCTGTTGCTAGCGGATTTTGACAGCTATGTCAAGGCGCATGAAGAAATTCAGCGGCGCTACGGCGACCGCGGCCAGTGGGCAAAATCCTGCCTGGTCAACATCGCAAAGTCGGGCTATTTCAGCTCTGACCGCACAATCCAGCAGTACGCTTCAGAAATCTGGCATATTACACCGGTCCGGATCGACGATAAATAAGGAAGTCTTCCCGTGTTTTTCAAAAAACGCGGGATTTTCTTTTGCTTTCCTTTAAAAAGTCGGCGGGAAATGCTTGTTGTGGACTGGGCTTGTCCATTATAATAGAAGAACAGGCAATTTCAATACGAGTAAAAGACGACATCAGAAAAGAGGGAACGTATGAAAGAGAATACAAGCATGGAAGCTTTTCTGGACGATTACGGGAAGATAGTTGTATATTTGTCACAGCGGTTTTATAACGGGAAAAGCGACCGGTTTTATCTGGAACGTCCGCAGGGGGAAGCGACGGCCTGCCAGATCCGGGAGCTGGAATCGCATGAAAGCTATACGCGGTATACGCTGACGGGACCAGCCGAGGTTCAGATCGGAGAAGCCCTGGAAATCGTGGAGGAACATGGACACCGCGCGGTGCTGCAATACCGCCGGATCGTCCAGACTGCCCGGTTTGACGAGGACTATGCGTATGCGGGCGAACTGGGCGCATTCTGTGAGGAAAACCAGACGCGGTTTGCGCTGTGGGCGCCGACGGCCTGCGAGGTGCAGCTGGATCTTCGCTTAGCAGACAAACAGGTGCTGGCCGCGATGACACGCGGAGAAAAAGGCGTCTGGCGTTTCACGGCGGACGGCGATTGGGATGGAGGAACCTACCTGTACCAGGTTAAGGTCAATGGGGAACTTCATCAGAGCCCGGATCCGTACGCACTGTCGTCCACGGCCAACGGCCGCCGCAGCGGCCTGGTCAACTGGAAACGGATGGCGCAGATGCCCAAATCCGCACTGCCGCCCTTTACCCGTTACACCGATGCGGTGATTTACGAATTGAGTGTGCGGGATTTTACCCACCAGGCTCAGTGCGGAACCCGCACGCACGGTCAGTATCGTTCGCTGTGCGAAGTCGGGACGACGCTGCAGGGCAAGCCGACAGGCTTGGATTATCTTGCTTCGCTGGGCGTGACGCATGTGCAGCTGATGCCGGTCGCCGATTTTGCGACGGTCGATGAGGAACATCCGGAGCTGTTTTATAACTGGGGCTATGATCCGCTGCAGTACGGCTGTCCGGAGGGAAGCTATGCCAGCGATCCCAATGATCCGCGCTGCCGCGTTCGCGAATTGAAGCAGCTGATCGCCACACTCCATGCGCGCGGACTGCGCGTCAATCTGGACGTCGTGTTCAACCATCACTATGATATTCAGTTCTCTGCGTTCGGCCAGTGCGTGCCGTATTATTATTTCCGCACTACGCCGTCGGGCTTTCTGTCCAACGGTTCCTTCTGCGGCAACGATACGGATTCGATAAAACGGATGATGCGCAAGTACATCATCGATATCGTGTGCCGCTGGATTGAGGTTTATGACGTCGACGGCTTCCGGTTTGACTTAATGGGCATTCATGACGTCGACACGATGAACGCCGTCGTCGCGGCGGGCCGCCAACTCAAGCCGGAGTTAATGGTTTATGGCGAGGGCTGGGATCTGCCGACGGCACTCAACGACGATCTCAAGGCCTGTCAGCGCAACAACGCGAAAATGCCGCAGGTGGCGCATTTCAATGATTACTTCCGCGACGTCGTTAAAGGCAAGACCTCCGATTTTGACGTGCAGGCCAAGGGCTATGCCACAGGCAACCTGTTTCAGGCCCACGATATGCCGTCCGCATTGTGCGCCAACACGCTGAACAAGGAAATGTATAAGATTTATCAACAACCTACCCAAAGTATCAACTATGTCGAATGTCATGACAACGCGACAAGCTGGGATAAGATGAAGGACTGCTGCAAGGATGAGGTGCGGGAGATCCGTGTGAAGCGTCAGAAGCTGATGATCGCTGTGACGCTGGTCGCTCAGGGCGTGCCGTTTTTACAGAGCGGCCAGGAATTCTGCCGGACAAAATACGGCTATCACAATACCTACAACGCGCCGGATAACGTGAACCAGATCGATTGGGAACGCAAGAACCGGCACAATGAGGTCGTCGAATTTACCCGCGACTGTCTGCGGCTGCGCAAGCTGATCCGTGCGTTCCGCTTTGCCAGCACCGAGGAAATCGAAAGTCATGTCCATTTTGAAGTGACGGAAGGCCAGATGCTGCTGTATCAGCTCAACGACGTGGAAGCTTACGGCGGCTATCAGACGATCAAGGTGTTCTTCAATCCGTCGCTGACTGTGCAGTATGTCGAACTGGAGGAAGATTATCAACAGATTTTCAACGAAGCCGGCCTGTTGACCACGCCGGTCATGGTTCGCAATCTGGCGGTCAATCCGATCACCATGGTGGTCGTCGTCAAATAATCCCAAAGCGCGGGCAGCCGCGCTTTTTTGTGCGAAAAAGAAAGTGAACCAGAAGCGTTTATAATCGAATCCTCTGCGAAAGGCTGGGGGAGAGTCTGACAGAAGTCCTGCGGAAGGCAGCTCAGGATTTCTGTTTTTTTGCTTTTGTTCATGAATTCGCAAATTTTCTTGACAGCGGCAAGCGCTTTGTTATAATAAAACCGAACATGTTCGGTTTTAGAAAAGGAGAGGAACTATGAGAAAAAGAATTCAGATCATCTTGGCAGCTTTGCTTGGACTCAGCATGACTGCCTGCGCGAAAACGCCGGCGGCGGAAACGGAAGCCAGCGCGCTCAGCGGCGTGCAGGACGGCGTGTATGAAGGCGTGGGGACGGGCCATGGCGGAGAGGTAAATGTAGAAGTTGAAATTAAGCAGGAGAAAATCACGCAGGTCAGCGTCAAGGAACACCAGGAAACCGCGGGAATCAGCGATAAGGCGTTGGAAACAATCCCGGCGGCGATTGTAGAAACGCAGTCGCTGGCGGTCGATACGGTTTCCGGTGCAACCGAGTCTTCCAATGCTATTTTAGAGGGGGCAGCCGCGGCGCTGACGCAGGCCAAGGCGGATATCGAAATGCTGAAAACACCGCGGGAAACACCGGATACGCCGCGGGAAACGATTGAAAAAGAGGCTGATATCGTCGTGATCGGCGGCGGTGCGGCGGGATTAACCGCGGCGATCGAAGCCTCTGCGGACGGCGCCAACGTGATTTTGATTGAGAAAACAGGCAGCCTGGGCGGCAGCACCGCACTTTCCGAAGGGCGGATCTTAGCTGCCGACAGCGTGCTTCAGCGGGAACAGGGAATCGAGGATTCACCTGAACTGTTCGCGGACTTTATGATTTCGATGGGCGACGGACTTGTCAACGAAGACAAACTCCGCCTGCTCGCGGAAAATTCCAGTGCGAATATCGACTGGCTGATCGCGCAGGGCGTTTCGTTCTCCGACGAGATCACCACGCCGAATCCGGCGATGAAGCCGAACCGGGGATTGATCGTCGACGGAAAAACCGGCGTGAATTTAATCAAACCGCTGGAAGCCAGAGCGCTGGAACAGGGCGTTGAAATCATGCTCGAAACCCGCGGCACTCATTTAATTGTCAATGACGGCGTCATTGCGGGTGTGCAGGCGGAACAGAAAAATGCCGATGTGACGCTTAACGCACCGGCGGTGATTCTGGCAACGGGCGGTTATGACCGCAATCCTGAGCTGATGCAGGAATATTCTCCGACCTATGCCAATGCGCGGACGAATACCGGCGCCGGCAACACCGGCGACGGCCTGATCATGGCCCGCGAGATCGGCGCAAACATCATCGGCAACGACAGCGCGATTGCGCAGATTCTGCCTTATGGCGGAGCGTTGGGCGACTTGTTCACCTATTCCGGTCTGTTTGTCAGCGTCAAAGGGGAACGCTTCATGGATGAATCCAGCCCGCGGCCGGTTCGCACGCCGATCGTTCTGCGTGAAACCGGAGCTCCGGAGTTTTTCATCATTCTGGACAATGCCAGCGAATCAGAAGGCTTGAACGCAGCGCTGGAAGACGGCTCAGCGTACAAAGCAGATACGTTGGAAGCCCTGGCTTCATTGACCGGGATGGATGGCGAGCTGTTGACGGCCTCCGTGAACCGGTATAATGAACTTGCCTCTGCCGGCAACGATGAAGATTTCGGCAAAGCGGCCGAGCTGATGAGCGAAGTGGCGGCTGCGCCGTATTATGCCGTCAGATGTACAATGAACACCGCCGGAACCTTCGGCGGTCCGCAGACCAATCTGAAGTATGAAGTTCTGGATACGGCCGGTCAGGCAATTCCAGGCCTGTATGCGGCTGGGGAAGTCAGCACCGGCGATCTGATCAATAAAGAATATCCGGGCAGCGGCACCTCGATCGCAAACTGCATTAATTCCGGCAGGATCGCCGCCGCCAGCGCCCTCGCTTACGGCAAGACGCTGAAATAATCGGTTATTCAGATCACACCAACGCCGGAGCGATGGCGTTAAGCTATTTGGAATACTTAAAAAAAGAAGCTGGCTCACAAGACTGATCAAAGTCTTGCTTAGCCAGCTTTTATTGTATGGGAAAGAAGCGGAAGCCTGGGTTAAAGCGAAGCGTCAGAAACGGCGATCAGCTGGATCAAATGCTCCACCTGACACGATAAATTGCCGCGCAGATCATAATGGCCGTCTTCAATGCAGTAGCGGATCATGTTGCCAATAACGAGGATGAAGAAATGATTGACGATGGCTTCGCATTCAAATTCCATTTTCATCTGACCCTGCGCCTGCGCTTTTTCAAGCAGCTCCCGGATGACCGCCCGCTGGCGTTCTAAAGGCAGCCGCGTATGATTGATGTTGTAGGTGTAGATGTATTTCAGCCGTTTTACCGGCGTGTTCAGCGTGCCTTGAATCTGAAATTCCAGGTAGGTCCGCAGTGCGTCCCAGACGGCCAGGTTCTGAAGCTGGTTTTGCCGGAGCGTTTCCACCTGTTGAGCGTTCGATAAGTAAAATTCAATAATCAGATCGTCGATGGATTGAAAGTAATGGTAGAAACTGCCGATGGAAACCCCGGCCGCCTGGCATAACTCACGCACCGTCATTTCGTCAAAGGTGCCCGCATCTAACCGCAGCTGTGCCTGGGCCAGTATTTTTTCTTTGTTCGATGGTTTTCTCATGCGAAAATTATAGCATAAATTATGGTAAAATAAAGCCGGTACGTTTTGAAAGCCGACAGGGCAAATGCAGCAGAAGCGTAAGCTGCCGGGAGTTTCAAACGCAAAATAGAAAAGTCAGATTCTGAATTTGATAAGGAGGACCAGGATGATTTCAAATGTTCATTCCCATTC
>QFCE01001276.1_pt1 | contig 11358 bp, 10 predicted proteins | sample 5346091 | NCBI WGS metagenome assembly QFCE01 (sample SAMN09062252, study PRJNA434731) | Human gut metagenome, whole genome shotgun sequencing project. | isolation source: stool timepoint A chromium assembly | host: Homo sapiens | collected 2015 | reverse complement strand
CCTTCTTTCATCTTGGTTCATTCTCATATCACCCTATATCATTCTACATTTCGTGTTAGATTATGAGAACGTAATGAAATTTTACATTAAGTAGTATTTTATTTCGTATCCGTATAGGCTCTAACTTGTGCTATTGGAATTGGAGAACTATAATATATTTTGTAAATAGTTATATTCCATTGAATAAGATCGCCCAAAATAGAGCGTGCACTTTGTAGGATAAATTAAAATTGTACTGGTTGAGATCCTTTATGCTATGAAAATAGCAGGTATTTAGCTTGTCCCTAATCTTCATTATAAAAGCATAGGAAAAGAAGGGATAAATCTTTCTTTTGCTACGGAATCTGCAAATGATGCTGGATATCAAAATCTTCTTTCGTATTTGCATAAAGGAGAAGTAGATAGTAGTACAAAGTTCTTTTTGCAATTATTGAATAATTTTGAAGATGTTGAAGATTTATACCGAAAAATGCCGTTATATAAAGAAGATTCTGAATGTAAATTTCCAGGTTATAATCGGGATGGAGACAGTATATGTTTTGCTGTTAATAAACGTAACATAAGCCATCAAATTCTTTATGGAGAAGAGCGCAGAAGGCGATGGGACTATATACCCGTGCATATAAAAAAACAATGGTTACTACAAATGGATGATGCATATTTAATGACGTCTATACCACAGATTTCGTATAATGCTTGTTGGGATGTGGAAACTTCTTTGAAAAAATATAACAACGAACATAACAATAAAGAGATTGAAAAAATATGTGGTCATATATGCATGCATGAAATTCATTCAGACGAAGTTGTTATTGGAGCTGTTTTATGGTATCCGTTCAATCAGCGTGATGGTTTAATATATACCATGGTAAGTAAAGTTTTGACAAAAACGGAGATGTTTATAGATAAGCATATATTACCAGCTTTTATTAACTATTCGATGTTATATGATGAAGAATTCTATTTTGAATTATATGATGAATCTATATCGAAAGGCGGAATTTCCTTATTAAGAGAATGTGTAGACACTGCATTATGGTATTATAATAATACGATGTTGTGTCCGACAAATATATTGCGTAATGAATTAGAATTAATATCTGATCCTAAAAACCCGTTCGAATGGTACGATAATAAGGGAGATGTTGCGTTACGTTATGAAAGAATTGTAAATCCAACAAGAGAATTGATTCAGCAGTATTATATAAGACAACCTATTTTGAGTAGATGGATTTGCAAAAAAGAAATTTTAAACGATTGGTTAGAGGGCAATAAGTTGCACTTGAAATATGCAACTGGATTAAAACAGATGTAATAAAGGAGAAGTCAAAAATGTTTTGAAATATATGGATTTTCCATAGAAACCAAGCCTCTTTCATGGTATATTAACAGTATGCTATGGCAGAGGCTTCTCCGTTTTTAGGAGGAAATTTCTATGAAAACAGAAAGAGGAGATCACAGGAACCGACTTTTAAGAGAAGGGGAGAGCCAATGCAAAGATGGTAGATATCGTTACACATACTACGAAAACGGAAAGCAGAAAGCAATCTACAGCTGGAAACTGGAAGCAAAGGACAAACTTCCGGTAGGTAAAAAGGATTGTGTCGCGCTGCGAATAAAGATTGAAAATCTGCAAAAGAAACAGTTACTGTACGGAAGATATTCCGAAAGCAGTTATACGGTTCTGGATTTAGTAGAACATTATATCAGTATGAAAAACGGAGTTCGTAAATCCACGCAGGCTGGATATAAAACAGTTGTGAATGTTCTGAAGAAAGAAGAGTTCGGGAGTCGTAAGATAAGTGATATCCGTATTTCAGATGCAAAACTCTGGCTGATTCAGATGCAGAAGAGTGGCCGAGGGTATAGTTCAATACACACTATTCGAGGCGTACTTCGACCAGCTTTTCAGATGGCAGTTGACGATGATGTGTTGTTAAAGAATCCTTTTGAATTTCAACTGGCAACGATTATTATTAATGATTCCATTCGTAGAGAAGCGATTACGAAAAAACAGGAAAGAATGTTTCTGAAGTTTGTAAAGGACGACCCGCATTTCTCAAAGTATTACGAAGGTATTTACATCTTATTTAAGACTGGAATGAGAATTTCAGAATTCTGTGGTTTGACGATTCACGATATTGATATGAAAGAAAGAACCATAGATATCAATCATCAATTGCAGCGACTTTCTGATATGGAATATATCATTGAGCCGACGAAAACAAACTCTGGTAAGCGAGTGTTGCCGATGACACAGGATGTGTATGAGTGCTTTCAAACTATTTTAAAGAATCGCAAGGCACCGAAGAAAGAACCAATGGTGGGGAAGTATGTTGGATTCTTATATCTGGACAAGAATGGAATGCCGATGGTTGCATTACATTGGCAGAAGTATTTTGACCATATCTGCGAAAAATACAATAAGATTTACAGAGAACAGATACCGAAGATTACGCCTCATGTATGTAGACATACCTATTGTACCAATATGGCGTTAGCTGGTATGAGTCCAAAGACATTACAATACTTGATGGGACACTCCGAAATCGGTGTAACTTTGGATGTGTATACTCATGTGAGTTTCGAAGATGCGAGAGATGAAGTAGAGAAAATGAACATTGTATAGGCTTAGAAATAGCCGAAAAATCGTGGCATATTAACACAAAACACCCGATTTAGCATGAATGATTCATTTTGATAAAAAGAACAAATCCCCAAAACCCCAGTAAATTCAAGAAAAACAGCAATGTTAAGACCTCAAATTCATAACATGATTTTAGCATTATTCATAGCATGAATGGGGTCCAAACTATACAAAAGTATGCTATTTTATGCCAAATTAGAGATTTTTACAATGTTAAGAAAAAACGCTGAAAAAGGCGAAAAAACCTAGCAAATCCAGGCAAAACATGGCAAAGAAAGGTACGAAAAAATTATGATAAAAGTATTGTTCATCTGTCACGGCATGATATGAACACACCCTCGAAAAACCCAGTAAAATCAAGGAAAATCGGCACTCGAACACCCTCAAGTACGCCATTTTGTACGCCAATTTTTTTGAAAATCCCTGATGTGACAGTACTGTTTTGAACGTGAAAAAACCAAAAAATCGACGTGAAAAATCATAAAATCACGGAGGATTTACAAGTGAGTAAACAGAAAAATAATGATGTTATCAGAGAAAATGGGCTTGGATATTTACAGACAGGAGATTACTTTATCCCAGATCTGAAGCTTCCACAGGAGAATCGTTCTATCGGCAAATACGGTCGTATGCATCGTGATTATCTGCAGGAGCATAATCCTATAAGGTTCGATGATTTGGTGCTGGAGGGGAAACTCTGGACTCATCTTGCAGACCTTAACGAACAGGCACAGAACAGACTGCAGCTGATTATCAGACAGATGCAGGAAGAGGAGTCTGTAGACGTTGAACTGAAAGAAAATAATCAGATGGCTTGGGTACAAGCGATGAACAGTATTCACAACCGTGCCGAAGAAATCGTCCTTCACGAATTGGTATACGGGGAGGATGTGTAATGAGAATACTTGAAGAATTTTGGTATGGTAATATAGAGCCGATGGAATATGGTTCGTTTTCAAATGAAGAGTATAAAGAGTTACGTCGACTGATAACTAAAAACGAAGAAAAACTTCAAGCAACATTTTCAGACGAACAGAAAGAGCTGTTCTCCAAATACACAGATTGTGTCCAGGAGTTTCAGACTATATCAGAGTGCTTGCTGTTCCAGAACAGCTTCCGTCTGGGAGCAAGAATGATGCTGGAAGTCATGGAAGAATAATTACATAAAATAAAAGATTGGATATTGCCTTGAAAGAGGTGGTATCCAGTCTTTATTTATTTTAGGTGAAAATAAAACATACCGGAATCGGCAAAAACAAAAGAAAATAATAAGGGTAAAGATTTGATATTTTGCCGATAATGTGATATACTATATCATAGTAAAATGTAAATTTAGATTAGATTTATAACGGAGGAGAGCAGATGCGATACCTTTCAGTTACTGAAATAGCTAAAAAGTGGAATGTTTCAGAGCGCAGCGTCAGAAATTACTGTGCTCATGGACGAGTAACCGGCGCATTTCTTACCGGCAAGACTTGGAATATTCCTGAAAATGCGGAAAAACCGGAGCGTTCCAACAAGAAGAAGGAACAGCCTACTACATTACTGGATATTCTGCAGGAGCAGAAAGCAAGCAAATATTCCGGTGGTATTTACCACAAGACACAGATTGATTTAACATACAATTCAAACCACATCGAAGGCAGCCGCCTGACCCACGATCAGACAAGATATATTTTTGAAACTAATACTATTGGTGTAGAACATGAAGTGCTGAATGTGGATGATGTGATTGAAACAGCAAATCATTTCCGTTGTATTGATATGATTATTGATAATGCAAAAGCAGCTTTGACAGAGAAATTTATCAAAGAATTGCATCTGATACTGAAAAACGGAACCAGCGATTCGAGAAAAGATTGGTTTGTTGTTGGTGATTACAAAAAATTGCCGAATGAAGTTGGAGGTATGGATACAGCACTTCCGGAAGAGGTTGCCGATAAGATGAAAGCCCTGCTGACAGAGTACAATGCAAAGGAAGAAAAAACTTTTGAAGACATTCTGGACTTTCATGTGAAGTTTGAACGTATCCATCCGTTCCAGGATGGTAATGGCCGTGTAGGCAGATTGATTATGTTTAAGGAGTGTCTGAAATATAATATTGTTCCGTTCATTATCGAAGATAATCTAAAACTGTATTATTATCGTGGCTTGAAAGAGTGGAACAACGAAAAAGGTTTCCTGACAGATACCTGTCTGACAGCACAGGATAAATATAAGGCATATTTGGATTATTTTAGGATTGATTATTAATTTAAATAAATTTGATTCAGTACAATAGGAGAAAATATGAGTAAGGATATCAAATATAATTTGCCAGGCTATGGGTTCGCCAGTTGTCTTGTATTTGGTGCAACGGAGAAATATATCGATTTATTTGAAGAACATGGCTTAATCGAAAAAGCGAAAAGAATATCACAGTTAGGTGTAATGAAATATGTATATCCTGGGGCTCACCATACAAGATATGAATATATTTTTACACAATTAATGTTGATAAGTAATATTACTGTTGCAAAAGGAACAGTGCAAAGAAATGTTGAGTTACCCTTGGGATCAGAGTTGATGGAGTTAAAGGCGAAAAATATATTTGGATTTAAAGTAACTGGTGGAGATATTCTTCAAACCTTGGCATTATTATCAAATCTGGGACACATGTATGATACTTTCGCATCGTCTAAAATTCTGTTGAAATTTTTACAAGAATCTAAGGCTGATGGTTCTGAATTTTATAAAATATATAGACGTAATTTACCAAAAGAAGTTTATAAAAAATTTGATGAAATGTTAAACGGCAGCAATTATTATAAGCTTCATCTTTATAATATGCTTCATTTATTGCAAGGTATGACACATAAGCAACAGAACAAAGAGATGTGCGTATTTGCATCAAAGCTATTAACATATCTTATTGACGAGTCATTAATACAAAATGAAGCGACACAGAGATTATTCTTCTTGTATAAAAAGATAAGAAAAATAGCATATCTGTCAGTTGATATGATTTATACACCGGCTTCATTTGGTGTGAATTTGAACAGAATGATTTATACAATATCTTCATACGTTGATGATTTGTTTAATGAAGATTCTGTCATCAATAGCACATTGGCACAATTAGAAGATATTATACATAAGCAAATATATGATTCATCAACATGCATTTTAAATACCACGGAAATAGAGCGTGAAAACGAATATAAATATCGTAATGCCATATCAATGGTAAAAAGTATTTTTGATATTCGTGATATTATAAAAGAAGAAAAATATGCAGAATTACAATCTGTTAGACAACCAGATATAGTTAAGAATTTGGTGAATAATTCTGAATTGCTTTTATCTGGAAATGGTGTTCAATTAGATAGATTGTTGAGTTATGATAAATCTGTTTTAAAATTTTTACCTGCCAGTAGAGTCCTTTTTGGTACACAAGTTTCTCAAAATTTAAGAAAAGTATACTCTGCATTTGGATTGGCTTCTAAGCAACAAATTTGTAAAGATTGTCAGACAATAATTAATAGAAGTATTGTTGAAAGAATGTATAGTGAAAATGAGAAAATAGATCTTGTAAAATATGCCATTAAGTCTATTTATAGGTATAACGAGTTCTTTTTCAATATGTCAGCCCCCGAAGGGATTGACCTCAAGGAATGCGTGTTAATAGGAAATGGCTGTAAAAGTGTGGCTAAAAAAATACGTCAATCTTTTACTAATGAAAACATAAAAGATCTGGATAAATTGCATGAAATATTGTCTTGTGCAGCAGTATTAGAAAAAATATCTTACTCTGGCAGTGTAATTTGTTTTGTTGGTGGAATAAAAGCAAGCGAATATAATAAAACCAGTAAATTAGATGAGCTTGATGGTTTTATATATTTCCCGAGTAGAGAAAAAGGGAATGTATTTGCAATTATTGTAGAGGCAAAAAACTATAGCGGTGGCGAAAATGATGCAGAAAAACAATTAATAGAAACAATCCCATTCTTATCTGCTGAATTGGAACACAATATAGTTCCATTAACAAAATGTGCATATATGGAGTTAACAATTAAAGAATGATATTGAAGGTCGGAGGATCAAATACATGGCAAGAGTTGCTAAACCTAAAAAAGAAATAAGTATGGAAGAAGCACTATGGAAAAGTGCTGATAAGCTCCGTGGTTCTGTTGAGCCTGCGGAATATAAACACGTTGTACTGAGTCTGTTCTTCCTCAAATTTGCGAGCGATAAGTTCGAAGATTGCAGAAGAAGAATTATTGAAAAACACGGCGAGCGCTTTGCTGACATGAAGCCGTTCTATGCTCAAGAGAATGTTTTCTATCTTCCTGAAGAGAGCCGTTGGTCTTATATTATTGCCAATGCAAAGCAGGATGATATTGCCTTGAAAATTGATACCGCCCTTTACACGATTGAGAAAAACAATCCTGTATTAAAGGGTGCATTGCCTGACAACTATTACTCTCGTTTACATATTGATACTGCAAAGCTGGCGTCCCTGCTTGATGAGATCAATCGTATCAACACCGATGACAAAGAGAACGACATCATCGGTCGTGTGTATGAATACTTCCTCAGTAAGTTCGCTCTTGCTGAAGGTAAAGGTAAAGGCGAGTTCTACACTCCGAAGTGCATCGTAAATCTGATTGCTGAAATGTTGGAGCCATACGATGGTATTCTCTACGACCCTTGTTGCGGTTCAGGCGGTATGTTCGTTCAATCCATCAAGTTCGTGGAAGCGCATAGTGGAAACAAGAAAAAAGTTTCAATTTATGGTCAGGAGTACACCAACACTACTTTCAAGCTGGCAAAGATGAATTTGGCTATTCGTGGTATTGCCGCAAATCTTGGCGAAATGGCTGCGAATACTTTTACCAACGATCAGCACAAAGACCTCAAGGCAGATTACATTATGGCGAACCCTCCTTTCAATCAGAAAGAATGGAGAGCTGCCAACGAATTGGTTGATGATCCTCGTTGGAACGGATACGAAGTGCCGCCTACCAGCAATGCAAACTATGGTTGGATTCTGAACATCGTTTCCAAACTATCTCAGAATGGTGTTGCCGGTTTCCTGCTTGCTAACGGCGCACTTTCTGATGATGGCACTGAGTTGAAAATCAGACAGCAGCTGATTGAGAACAATCTCGTTGAAGCAATCATCATTCTTCCGAGAAACCTGTTCTACACAACTGACATCAGCGTTACGCTTTGGATTCTGAACAAGAATAAGAAAGCTCGTGTTGTGGAACAGAAAGGTCAACTGAAACGCTACCGCAACAGAGAAAAAGAAATTCTCTTTATGGATCTGCGTCAGATGGGCAGTCCTTATGAAAAGAAATATATTGAACTGACCGAAGAAGATAGAGCCAAGGTCATAGCAGTTTATCACAACTGGCAGTAGGAAGGTTTTGAGGAGACTTACGAAAACATTCCTGAGTTCTGTTACTCTGCATCTTACGATGAAGTAAAAGAAAAAGGCTTCACTCTTGTTCCGAGTCGTTACATTGAGTTTGTAAACCGTGACGAGAACATCGACTTCGACACTAAGATGAAAGCATTGCAGACAGAACTGGCTGAACTGCTTGTTGCAGAAGAAAAATCCAAGGCAGATCTCCTGTCTGTGTTTAAGGAGCTGGGCTATGAAATCAAATTATGATGTTTTAGGAAACCATATCCGTTTGATTGATACCCGCAACACGGACAGTGTAACTGATAGAGTTCTGGGTATTAACATTGATAAGTTCTTTATGCCTTCTGTGGCTAATGTTATTGGAACGGATTTGAGTAAATACAAACTGATCACCAAGGGCAAGTTTGCCTGCAATCCTATGCACGTCGGTCGTGATGAACGACTTCCGGTTGCATTGTTTGAGGAAGATGAGCCTGCAATCGTATCACCGGCATACTTCATGTTTGAGATTATTGATGATAATGTGTTGGATGAAAACTATCTGATGATGTGGTTCCGCAGACCAGAGTTTGACCGTATTTGCTGGCTCCACACTGACGGCAGCGTTCGTGGCGGCATCACCTGGGACGATATTTGCAGATTGGAACTGCCGGTTCCTGCGATTGAAGAACAGCGAGAAATTGTCAGAAGCTATAAGGCAATTACAGAGCGAATTTTTATTAAGAGGCAGATAAATGATAATTTAGTAGAATCTCTGTCCGCAGTTTACAAGGAACTCTTTTCTGATGCAGAAGCACAATATCCGAAAGTTCCATTGCAAAAGATTTGCAGCAAAATCGGCAGCGGTGCCACGCCAAAAGGTGGGAAAACTGCGTATATTGACGAGGGTATTTCTCTTGTCCGAAGCACAAATGTCTTTGACTTCCGATTCGAGTATTCAGATCTTGCTCATATAAATCAGAATCAAGCGGATGCACTGGCTAATGTTACCGTAGAACTGAATGATGTTCTTTTCAATATCACAGGTGTATCCGTGGCTCGCTGTTGCATGGTTCCGGATGATGTGTTACCCGCAAGAGTAAATCAGCACGTTATGATTATTCGACCAATCAAGGGTGAAAATATGAGTTATTACATCATGTTCACTCTTTGCTCTGCTGACAATAAAGCTAAATTACTGGGTATTGGTCAATCAGGTTCTACCAGAGAAGCAATTAACAAGCAAGAACTCGAATCTTTTGAGATTCCATTTCCCGATGATAATGCTATCAATAAATTCGGTGAAGCTGCCAAACGTATTTATGAGCATATTCATTGTAATGTCAAAGAAATTCATGCTCTTGAGGAAATGAAAACAGTTCTGCTCGCTCAGTTGTCAAGCCGCTAAATTATCATTTAGCGTACTCGAAACGCACATAACTCCTACCGACGGCGGGAGTTAATAAAAAGAACAGCCGTTGCTTGTCGTTCTCGTAAAAGTAAAGGAGAAACGACAATGAAACAGAATTTGATCACAGAAGTTGTTCAGGGAATGTTGCCTTACCTGAACAATGCGCAGGCAGAAAAGTTGCAGGAAGTTTTGGCTCATGCACTTTTTAGCTATGAGGTAACAAAGACTGACAAGGATGCATACATCTCGGAACAGAACTTGGTGGAACTGTTCCTTGCGGCAAAGAGAATTGAGGGCTGTTCCGAGAAATCCTTGAAATACTACGAATCGACAATCATGGCAATGTTGGATGAACTTCATAAAGAAGTGAAGCAAATCGACACGGATGATATTCGCTCCTATCTGACTGAGTATCAAGCACGAAAGAAATCCAGTAAGGTCACGATTGACAACATCAGGAGAATCCTTTCCAGTTTCTTCTCCTGGCTTGAGGATGAGGACTATATTCTTAAAAGCCCGGTCAGAAGAATCCATAAAGTAAAGACCGGCACGAATATCAAAGAAACCTATTCCGATGAAGCTCTCGAACTTATGCGTGACAGCTGCACCGAGCTTCGTGATCTGGCAATGATTGATATGTTGGCATCTACCGGTATGCGTGTCGGGGAAATGGTTTTACTGAATCGAGATGATATAAATTTCAATGAGCGTGAGTGTGTCGTTTTCGGTAAAGGAGATAAGGAACGCATCGTTTACTTCGATGCCAGGACAAAAATTCATCTGCAAAACTATCTCCAGAGCAGAACAGACGATGATCCAGCCCTATTTGTATCGCTTCAAGCTCCACACAATCGAATGAGTATTGGCGGCATTGAAGTAAGGCTGAGACAAATGGGTAAGCGCCTGGGTTTGAGCAAAGTTCATCCGCACAAATTTAGACGAACTCTCGCAACAATGGCAATAGACAAAGGTATGCCCATAGAGCAGCTTCAGCAGCTTCTGGGGCATAAGCGAATAGATACGACCTTGCAGTATGCAATGGTCAAGCAGAGTAATGTGAAAATCGCTCATAGAAAATACATAGGTTGAGGTGAAAAAATGTACAAGACCATTGAAGAACTCGTTGACAAAATTGATGAGCGTAACACCGATGGAAGTGTTTCTGAACTGATCGGTGTCAGCATTGACAAGTGTTTCATCAAATCTGTTGCAAATACTAATGGAACAGATTTATCAAAGTATAAGGTTATCAGAAAAAATGATTTTGCAGTCAGTTTGATGCAGGTGAGTCGAGACTCCAAGATTCCGGTGGCACGATTAGAAGAATATGATGTTGCAATAATGTCACCTGCGTATCCGATTTTTAGGGTGAAAGACGAAAATGTTATTCTTCCTGAATATTTAGATATGTGGTTTAAGCGCCCTGAGTTCGACAGAGAAGCCGCTTTTATCGCAGTTGGTGGTGTTCGTGGCAGTATGCCTTGGGAAGAATTTGCAAAGATGAAATTGCCTGTCCCTTCTATCGAGGAACAGAGAAAAGTCGTTCAGGCATACAAAACTGTAACGGATAGAATAGCTCTGAAGAAGCAGATAAATGATAATTTAGCGGCTTAATGACGCTAATATTGTCTGTGCAGCCAACGAAAGCTTCAAAACCTCTGCGTTGTTCTGCTGAATGATGCTGCGGAGCGTTTTGCTGTGCTTGATGTAATCGCTTAGAGCAGGATATTCCGGAACCTTTATTTTCAAATTTGAGAGAGCAACAATCGTTAGTGCGGTCTGTGTAGAACCTATGCAAACGCCTTCCAGTTCTCGCTTGAAAATGGATGTCTGCATATAATCATACAGATAGTATGAACTGCTCCCCGTCAAGAGGACAGAGAAAAAATATAAAATTTTCCCGGCCAG
>QFCE01001619.1_pt1 | contig 11481 bp, 12 predicted proteins | sample 5346091 | NCBI WGS metagenome assembly QFCE01 (sample SAMN09062252, study PRJNA434731) | Human gut metagenome, whole genome shotgun sequencing project. | isolation source: stool timepoint A chromium assembly | host: Homo sapiens | collected 2015 | reverse complement strand
GTTTTTACCTGAGGCGGACACCATCGGTATCCTGTATACCACCAGCGAACCCAATTCCGTGGCGCATCTGAAAACGTTCCAGGAGCTGGCGCCGGACTATGGGTTCGCTGGTGGTATACAGGATACCGATGGTGTCCGCCTCAGGTAAAAACGCACGGATCATTTTCATCTGGCCCTCCAGATTCAGCGCGTCTTTGGTGCCCGAAGCGCCGGTTTCCGGAGCATTAAGATCTTTGGCAAGACCAGAACCGATGGGATCGGAAGCCGCAGCGTAAATTACGGGCACGTCCGCATCTTTGGCTGCAGCATAAGCGCTCATAGCGGCAGGCGTGGCAACGGCAATGATCATATCGCAGCCGGTGGACACCATGGTCTTTGCCATCAGGTCGGCGTCGGAAGTACTGCCGTTGGCATTCTGGAACTCAATACTCACGCCGTTTTCCCCATCCGTGTAACCGGCCTCGGCCAGCCCCTGCAGCACACCTTCATAACAGTTATCCAGCGAAGGATGCTGGGCATATTGCAGAATGCCAATCTTCACGCCTTCCGCGCCGCCGGCCTCGCCGGAAGAGGAGGGGTCCGAATTGCCGCCGCTTCCGCAGGCCGCCAGGGACAGGGACATTGCGCCGGCGCAGGCCAGAGCCGTTAACTTTTTCATCGTGTTCTTTTTCATGGTTTTTTCTCCTTTAAACAGAAATTTGGGATGGCAGATGGAGAAATGCTGTTGCCGGCAGCCCTTTCGGATAAAAGAAAAACAGCCTCCGCCCCAACCATGGGACAAAAGCCGCTTCGCTTCTGCGATACCACCCAAATTGACGCCTCGCGGCGTCCGCTCGCACCACATACCATCATATGTGTCCCGATGGATAACGGGTGGGAACCCGTCGGCATCTACTGCGGGAACAGTCCCGGTTCAAGCCGCCCTCAAAAGCCCATTCAGCAGAATGTTCAGGCCTTGCTTCCACCGCCCAAGGCTCGCTTTACATCCCATGGCTCTGCTTACTTCTCTTTCTCAAAGGTTTGGTTTGTTGCTTTGTGTGCTTTAGTATACTAAACCGCCTGTCGTTTGTCAAGAGCCTTTTTCATTTTTTTCAAAAAAGAAATCCGCTTTATTTGGAGCGCTCCGTGTATGGATCATCCGTCAGCCCCAGAATATAGTCCGTACTGGTATGGTAGTATTCTGCCAGTTTCAACAGCAAATGCACCGGAATTTCACGTTTCCCGGTCTCATAATTGCTGTATACCCGCTGGTCAATTCCCAGAAATGCAGCGATCTCTTTCTGTTTCAGGTCGTTGTCCTCACGCAGATCTTTCAGTCGCGGATAGTACATAAAAGCATTCACCTCATGCCCTACTTTATGTACTATCGAACAATGATGTTTATTTTACTATCATTTGATAGTAAAATATCCGTTAGAGGTGAGAAATATGACAGCACTCATAGAAGAAACATTTTATCAAGAACTTCTTACGAAACCTCTTTCGCAATATCCCATGCAGATTTCCTTTCCCACGCTGCAGCAAAATCCAGCGCAGCTGGTGGAACTGCGCTGTTTTCAGGCGCTCCGGCAGATCAAAGAAATCATCTCTGAGCCCACACTCTCCGATGCAGAGTGTTTCCAGCGCATCGAAGCCATCGTCTGTGTACTGGAAAAGCTGGACAGCGACGGCGGGGCGCAGCACGATTTTTTATAAGTCCGCCGCATCATTCCCAAAAGCAAAGAAGGGGGCTTTTGCCCCCCTTCTTTTCATTTCATCCAAAGCAGTCCGCAGCTTCCGCGCGGCAAGTCCCGCTCTGTATCACTTCATCAGTTTGCATACCAGATCGGCATACTCCGACGGGTTTTCCAGCGGCAGACCCGCAATCAGCTGGGCCTGGGCAAAAAAGATGCGGATATAATCGGCTGCCTTGTCCTTGTCGCCGGCATCCAGCGCCGCTTCCAGCGCCTTGAAAGCGCTGTGGGACGCGTTCAGCTCCAGAACGCGCTCCGCCTTGACGCCCATCTCCGGCTGAACGGCCTGCATGTATTTTTCCATTTCAAAGCTGACGCCGCCTTCGGCCGTCAGGCACACAGGGTGGTTGACCAGCTTCTTGGACAGCCGCGCCTCTTTGATCTGATCGCCCAGAGTTTCCTTGACAAAGTCCAGCACAGCGCTGTGGTCGCCTTCGCCGCTCTCCTCAGCTTCCTTGTTCTCCAGGCCCAGATCGTCGTTGAGCACGCTGCGGAACGGCTTTTCGCCATAGGTGCGCAGCGCCTCCGTCAAAAATTCGTCTGCCTGCTCGGTAAAATACAGAATCTCCATGTGGTTGGCTTTTACCAGTTCTGTCTGGGGCAGGGAGTCAATGGCGGTCAGGCTGGCGCCGGCAGCATAGTAAATATATTTCTGGCTCTCCGGCATACGGGAAGTGTATTCGGACAGCGTGGTCAGCGTCTCCTCAGTGGAGGAATGGAACAGCAGCAGATCCTGCAGCTCGTCCTTATTCGCTCCGTAATTCTGAATCACACCGTACTTCAGATCAAGGCCGAAGTTTTTGAAAAATGCTTCGTAGCCCGTCCGGTCCTCGCGCAGCATTTTCGCCAGCTCCGCCAGGATCTTCTTTTTCAGGTTGGCAGCGATAACCTTCAGCTGCCGGTCATGCTGGAGCATCTCGCGGGAAATGTTCAGCGACACGTCCGGCGTATCCACCACACCCTTGACAAATCGCAGGTAATCCGGCAGCAGGTCGGCGCAGTTCTCCATAATAAGCACACCGCCGGAATAGAGCTGCAGCCCTTTCTTATAGTCCTTGGTGTAGAAATCATAAGGGGTCTTGCCGGGAATGAACAGCAGCGCCTTGTAGGTCACAGTGCCTTCCACAGAGATGGGGATGGTACGCTGAGGCGCTACATAGTCGAAGAATTTCTCCTGATAGAATTTGTTGTATTCCTCGTCCGTCACCTCGCCTTTGCGGCGCTGCCACAAGGGTACCATGCTGTTGATGGTTTCAACCTCTTTGACATCCTCGTACTCAGGCTTGTCCTCGGGGGAACCTTCCTTGCGCTGATGCTTGGTCACTGCCATCTGAATGGGGTAGCGAATATAGTCGGAGTATTTGCGGATCAGTTCCGTGAGCTTGTACTCCTTCAAAAACACAGAATAATCTTCGCCCTCGGCGTCTTCCTTGATGTGCATGACAATGTCGGTACCCACGCCGTCGCGCTCAGCTTCGGTAACGGTATATCCGTCCACACCGGAGGATTTCCACTGCCAAGCCTGTTCTTCGCCGTACTTTTTGGTCGTCACAGTGATGGTATCCGCCACCATGAACGCCGAATAAAAGCCCACGCCGAACTGGCCAATAATGTCCACATCCTCGTTCTTTTCATCCTTTTCGGCCATTTCCTGGCGGAAACGGTAAGAACCGGAAGAGGCGATCACGCCCAGATTGTTTTCCAAGTCCTCCTTGCTCATACCGATGCCGTTGTCGGTGATCGTCAGGGTCCGCGCTTCGGGATCGGCTTTGATCTCGATCTTGAAGTCGCTCCGGTTCATCCCCACTTTGTCATCGGTCAGCGCCAGATAGCACAGTTTATCCTCGGCATCGCTGGCGTTGGAGATCAGCTCCCGCAGGAAAATTTCCTTGTGGGTGTAGATCGAGTTGATCATCAGATCCAGCAGACGCTTGGATTCGGCTTTAAATTGTTTCTTTGCCATTGCGTTTCAACCTCCACACGATTGCGCCCACATGCCGGAACGGCAGGCGGCGCGTTCATAATGTAAATAAATTTTAAACAATGCAGGAAAAATTTGAACTTTGCGTGCATTGTGATTATAATAGGAACGATAAGAATGTGTTTTAGCACTCTCACCCTTCGACTGCTAATTATCATAGCACAATCCAAATGCCCATGCAATGGACAAAGGGGTAAAAAATGTAAACAATCTTTGAATTTTGCATGGAACGATTTCTGCTCTGCGAGGTATGTCCCTATGAAAAAATGGCTGCAAAACATTATGGCCGGCCGCTATGGCAGCGATGAACTCAGTTTCACACTGCTGCTGATCTATCTCGGCATCTGTATCTTCGGCATTTTCTGTGACCTGCCCCTGGTGCAGCTGCTGGGTCTGGCTATCATTCTGTGGGCTTTTTTCCGCATCCTTTCGCGCAACATTCCGGCCCGGCAGGCAGAAAATGCAGCTTATCTCGGTTTCCTGAGCAAATGCAGCGCAGCGCATCATGCGCGGCGCAGCCGCCGCCAGGACCGCATGCACCGTTACTACCGCTGCCGGGGCTGCGGCGCCATCATGCGCGTACCCAGGGGCGCAGGCAAAATTGAGATCACCTGCCCCAAGTGCGGCCGGAAAATCACCAAAAAGGCCTGAGCAAACAGGACCGAAGCACACCTGCTAAAGGATCAAACAAAACGGGAAAGCAATGGAAAAGGGGGATCGCCATGATCAATTACGACTTTCCCTACGCTTATGAAAACAAACTCTATCATACCCTGGCCTTTGAAAACCAGGCTCGGGGATACAAGCTCTATAAAGCCTCTGTAGACGCCGGTTTTACCTGCCCTAATCTCGACGGGAGCAGGGGCACCGGCGGCTGTATTTTCTGCAGCGGCGGCAGCGGTTACTTCACTGCCGCGTCGGAAGTGCCGCTGGAGGACCAGCTGGCCGCAGAAGTGGCCCGGCTGCGCCAAAAAGATCCAGAAGCCAGAGCCGTAGCCTATTTTCAGGCTCATACCAACACCTATGCTCCTCTTCCCCGCCTGAAAGATCTCTACGAGCGGGCTCTGCGGTGCGAAGGCATCTGCGGCCTGTCCATCGGCACCCGGCCCGATGCGCTGAAGGCGGAAACAATGGACTACTTAAAAGAATTAAACGAGCGTACGCTGCTCACGGTCGAACTGGGACTGCAGACGATCCACGAGCGCACAGCCCGCATCATCAACCGCGGCTATGACCTGCAGGAATTTATGGAAGCTTATAAAGCCCTGAAAATCCGCGGCATTCGCATTTGTGTCCATCTGATCAACGGGCTGCCCGGAGAAACAAAACGGATGATGCTGGAATCCGCCGCCTATCTCGGCCAATTGAGGCCGGAAGCCGTGAAGATCCACATGCTCCACGTGCTCCGGGACACTCCGATGGAAACACTGTACCGGAGAAAAAAGTACCGCCCCCTGTCCCGTGACGAATATATCCGGCTGGTATGCTGCCAATTGGAGGTGCTTCCGCCGGAAACTGTAATCGAACGGCTCACCGGAGACGGGAAAAAAGAAGATCTGATCGCTCCGCTGTGGACAGCGGACAAACTGCGTGTTCTGGGTGGTATCGATCAGACACTGGACCATTGGGGAACCTGGCAGGGCCGCTATTTTACCGGCCGCGAAAACCGCATCCGCGATTTTCTGAACCGCGAGAAACGAGGCAGCGTATGAGCACCCAAAGCCCATCCCCTTCCTGTTTTTTGACAAAGCTTCCCATCGTGTGCCTGCTGGCCGGTATTTGCTGCGCTCTGTGGGGCAGCGCCTTCCCCTGCGTCAAAATCGGCTATGTGCTTTTTTCCGTGGATACCAGTCATGTGCCATCCGTGATCCTGTTCGCCGGCACGCGTTTTTTTCTTGCCGGTATTCTGGCCATCCTGATCGGCTCTGTCACAATCCGAAAGCCTTTGATGCCCCGCAGCCGGCGCACTTGGCGCCATATTCTACATCTGAGCCTGCTGCAGACCATCCTTCAATACATCTTTTTTTACATCGGCTTGGCCCACACCACCGGCGTAAAAGGTTCCATCATCGGCGCTTCCAACGCCTTTGCCGCACTGCTGATTGCCGCACTGCTTTTCCGGCAGGAAACGCTGACAGGGCGCAAGCTGCTGGGCTGCGTGCTGGGCTTTTCCGGCGTAGTGCTGGTCAATCTGGGTCAAGGCGGTCTGGACGGTACCTTTCAGATCACAGGCGAGGGCTTTGTTTTCCTTTCCAGTATCTCTTACGCTTTTTCTTCTGTCTTTCTGAAACGCTATAGTGCCGAGGACGACCCGGTGCTGCTCTCCGGCTGGCAATTTGCCGTGGGCGGCGCAGTGATGATGGCCGGAAGCCTTCTGTGCGGTGGCCGGATCGCCCCTCTCGCTCCCCCGGCAGGACTGATGCTGCTGTATCTTGCGTGCATCAGTGCAGTAGCCTATTCCCTGTGGGGCATTTTGCTGAAATACAATCCTGTATCCCGCGTCACCGTATTCAGTTTTATGACGCCGGTGTTCGGCGCGGCGCTCTCAGCGCTGCTGCTGGGCTGGACCACACTGGCCGCTCTGGCCCTGGTATGCGCCGGGATCTGGGCCGTCAACGCTGCGCCCCGAAAAAACCTATCCTCCGGGAGGAAGCGCCATGACCTGTGAAGAATTACTGCAAATCGCATCCCGCATCGGCCGCGGGCTGCTGGAATCCGGCGCCGAAGCGTACCGGGTGGAAAATTCCGTGCATTATGTGATCGAAGCCTACGATCTGGGCAGCTGCCATGTATTCTCGATTCCAAACTACCTGCATATCGATCTGACCGATCAGGATGGCGTAACCCACTCCTGTATGTCCCGCGCCTCCAGCATGAAAAGTGTGGATCTCGAAAAACTGAATGCACTGAATGCTTTGTGCCGCTCCATTGCTCAGGAATGCCCCGCAACCGAAGAAATCCTGCGCCGGCTCGATGAAATCGAAAGCGCCCCGCAGTATTCCCTTCCCCTTCAAATACTTTCCTACGCAGTGGGTTCAGCCGGCTTCGCCCTGTTTTGGGGCGGAAATGCGCTGGACAGCGCTGCAGCAGCCGTAATTGGCTGCGCGGTGGCTGTGGCCATGTACGGCATGGGCAAGCTGGATACGAACCTTTTTTATAAAAGCATCTTGGCCAGCGCCCTCAGCGCACTGCTGGCATGCTTTTTCGTCTTTCTCGGCTTTGGCGTGCATCGCAGCGAAATCATCATCGGCGTATTCATGACGCTGCTGCCCGGTGTGATGATTACCAACTTCATGCGCGAAATCATTGTGGGCGACTGGCTGACGGGCATTACAAAGCTGGTGGAAGCGCTGCTGATTGCCACGGGCATCGCCCTGGGCACCGGCATCGTGCTGGCGCTGATTTAAGGAGGGTAAAGCAATGGATTGGACTTATTTCCTGCCGGTACTGTACGCCTTCATTGCCAGCCTCGGCTTTGGCGGACTCTATAACCTCCACGGGCGCGCGCCTCTGTTCTGGGCCGCCGCCGGCGGCGCGTTGGGCTGGCTCGCTTATCTGATTACTCTGCTGGCGTTTCCAGATGTGTTCGCCGGCTTTGTCAGCGCTGCGGTAGTGGCCGCCTATGCCGAAGTGCTGGCCCGGGTGCAGAAGCGCACCGTGACCACATACCTCCTCATCGGCATTATCCCCATGGTACCCGGCGCGGGCATCTATCACACGATGGAATACTGCATTCAGGGCAACACCGGCGCTTTCATCACCGAGGGCCTGCATACCCTGGCCATGGCGGGCGCTCTGGCCATCGGCATTCTGGTAATCGATTCCACCTGGCGCATGATTCGCCTGATCCAAAAACAGAACTGATCGGAACTGTCCGCCACGGTTTTCCCACACAATGCAGCGGAGGCATCATTGGATGCCTCCGCTGTGTCTCACTTTAAAATTTGTTTGAAAAATATGCATAAATTCTTCACACTTTAGACACAAATGCGCGATACAATATCACCATCGCAGGACGGTAAGAAACGCAGCGCGCAGCATTTGCGCCGCTCCCTCCTGCATCGGAAGGAACTTGAAGGAGGCCCGGATCATGTACGATGAACATAACAAGGAAAACAAAGCGCAAAACAGCAAACCAAACGGCGACCAGAACGCAAACGAAGCTTACCACTGGAATACCCCCGCGCCGGAAAGCAGCGCATACCGCAGCGGCGCCGGCGCACGGGAAACTTTTCCCCAGAGCAACCCGCAGCAGCAGCCCCCTCCGGAACCCCAGAGCACGCAGCGCCCCCCCTATGTCCAGGCCGAGCCGGTACATACTCCGGAGCACGGAACCCCCCTTTACGAGCGTGAACATAAACGTTTCGGTTCCGGATTCCACGGCGGCGGCAGCGGTCACAGCGGCAGTGGCAGCGGCGCAAAGAAAAACGGCGCGGGCAAGATCATAGCCCTGGCGCTGGTGTGCGCCCTGGGCGGCGGCCTGGTGGGCGGCGTGGCTGGCAGCGCCGCCGGAAACAGCTTTTTGCGGCCCTCCACCACAGTGCAGGTCAGCAACCGCACAGTGAATGAAGTGAAGGAAATGAAGGTGGACGGCAAAACGGAAATGACCAACTCTGAAAATTACGCCGCCAACGTCAATTCCGTGGTTAGTATCAACGTGGGTACACAAACCAACTTTTTCGGCCAAACCGTAGAGCAGGCTTCCTCCGGTTCCGGTTTTGTGCTGACCCAGGATGGTTACATCCTGACCAATTACCATGTGGTGGAAAATGCAAACAGCATCAAAGTGACTACCTACAGCGGCGACACCTATGATGCAGTGTACATCGGCGGCGATCAGGACTATGATATCGCCGTCATCAAAGTGGACGTAACCGGCCTGTCCCCCGTTACCATCGGTGACTCCGACAAGGTCAACGTAGGCGACAATGTCATCGCCATCGGCAATCCCCTGGGTGAGCTGACCTTCTCACTGTCCTCCGGTTCGGTATCCTCGGCCAATCGCGCCATCACTGTGGACGGCACTCCCTTCAACATGATTCAAGTGGACTGCGCCATCAATCCCGGAAACTCCGGCGGCCCCCTGTTCAACACCTACGGCGAAGTGATCGGTATCGTTTCGGCGAAATATTCCACATACTCCAACACCACTGTGGAGGGGCTGGGCTTCGCCATTCCCATCAATGATGTGTACGCGATGGTGCAGGACATTATGCAGAACGGCTATGTCACCGACAAAGCCTATCTCGGCATCACCGGCGGCACCGTGACGCAGCAGATGCAGATGCAGTATAACCTGCCCACTTCCAGCGGCGTGTACGTATACAGCGTCGAGCAGGACGGCGCGGCAGCTCAGAGCGATCTGCGTGCCGGCGACATCATTGTCAAGCTGGGCGACACGGAGATCTCCTCCATGACCGATCTGATGACGGCCAAAAAGAGCTATAAGGCCGGTGACAGCGCAAAGATGACCGTCAACCGCAGTGGTGAGGAAGTCACGCTGGACTTCACTTTCGGCTCCCAGCCCCAGCAGAGCCAGGATGCCTCCCAAAGCTCCAGCGATTCGGGCGCTTCCATTCCTTACTATTATTACGGCAACCCCTTCGGTGAAAGCTACAGCGGCTGATCTCTCCTTTTTCACAAGCAGCTCCGGCAGTGCGCAAAGCATTGCCGGAGCTGCTTTTTTCGCCCGCACTCAGTTGACAAGCTCCCCGCCCCGGTGCTATAGTTTTTTTAATTTCTAATACTCGTTTCTTTGTCGGAGGTGTTTTTTATGAATCCTTTTTCCCGGCTTTTCTGCCGCGGCTATCAGATCTGCTTCCGCCTGGCGCTGCCCCTCCTGCCATACCGGCAGCCGGAACTGCTGACGGCAGTGACGGATATCCCCTCCCTGCTGCAGCGGGAGCACATCGGCCGTGTACTGCTCATCACCGACGCTCCACTGCGCGCCTTGGGCCTTACACAAGAATTGGAAAAAGCCCTTTCTCAAGCGGGAATCGCCTGTGCAGTTTACGACGGCGTAGTGCCCAACCCCACTGTGGACAACGTGGAACAATGCCGCGCACTGTATCTGGAGAGCGGCGCGCAGGCCATGATCGCTTTCGGCGGCGGCAGCCCCATGGACTGCGCTAAAGCCGCCGGCGCACGCATCGCCCGTCCACAAAAGGCAGTGCAGGCCATGGGCGGCCTGCTGAAGGTCCTGCGCAAAACGCCGCTGCTGATCGCTGTTCCCACCACTGCGGGCACGGGCAGCGAAACCACCCTGGCCGCTGTGATCACCGATCCTGCTACCCACTACAAATACCCCATCAACGATTTTGCGCTGATCCCGGACGCGGCAGTGCTGGATTACCATGTGACGCTGGGCCTGCCGAAGCAGATCACCGCCACCACCGGCATGGATGCCCTGACCCACGCGGTGGAAGCTTATATCGGCCGCTCCACCACCAAGCTGACCCGCGCCATGGCAGAGGAATCCGTAACGCTGATTGCAAAGTATCTTCTCCGGGCCTATCGCGATGGCCAGGACGCCGAAGCCCGCACCCAGATGCTCCAAGCCGCCTATGACGCCGGCATCGCTTTCACCCGTTCCTATGTGGGCTATGTCCATGGCGTGGCCCACTCTCTGGGTGGGCAGTACGGCGTGCCCCACGGTCTGGCCAATGCGGTGATCCTTCCCTATTTTCTGGAGGAATACGGTCCAAGCTGCCACAAAGCACTGGCGCGCCTGGCCCGCAAAGCCGGCATTGCAGAGGAGACCTCTGCAGACGAACCTGCGGCCAGGGCTTTTATCGCCTGGGTGTGGGAGATGAACCGGGCCATGGAAATTCCTTCCTGCATCCCGGAGATCCGCGCCGCAGATATCCCCGCGCTGGCCGCCCATGCCGCCAAAGAGTCCAATCCCCTCTATCCCGTGCCCAAGCTGATGGACGCACGGGAACTGGAAACGATGTATTACAAGCTGATGCCGAAGGAGGACACGCCATGACCATTGAAGAAACCGTCGCCCGGGAACGGGCCTTTTTCCGCACAGGAAAAACCCTGCCCTATGCCTATCGCCGGGACGCGCTGGCCCGTCTGCGCCTGTCGATCCTCGCCCACGAAGAGGACATCAACGCTGCGCTGCGCGCAGACCTGAACAAATCTCCCTCTGAAAGCTACATGTGCGAGATTGGCATGACGCTCTCTGAACTGAGCCACATCCAGAAACACCTGTCCCACTGGATGAAAAAGCGTCGTGCTCCCACGCCGCTGGCTCAGTTCCACGCCAAAAGCTTCACGGTCGCCAACCCCTACGGCGTCGTGCTGATCATGTCCCCCTGGAATTACCCTTTCATGCTGACCATGGACCCGCTGATTGGCGCCACCGCTGCAGGCAACTGCTGCGTCGTCAAGCCCTCGGCATACTCCCCCGCCGTATCCGCTGTGATCCGCACCATTGTGAGCGAATGCTTCCCGCCGGAATATGTCACCGTGGTGGAAGGCGGCCGCGCGGAAAACAAAGCCCTGCTGGATCAGGTGTTTGACTACATCTTTTTCACCGGCGGCGTGACGGTGGGCAAAGAAGTGATGGAAAAAGCGGCCCGGAACCTGACCCCGGTAACGCTGGAATTGGGCGGAAAAAGCCCCTGCATCGTGGAGCGCAGCGCCAAACTGGATCTGGCCGCAAACGGCTGGTGTTCGGCAAACTCCTCAACTGCGGACAAACCTGCGTAGCCCCGGACTACCTGCTCATCGACCGGACGGTGAAGGACGCCTTTTTGGCCC
>QFCE01000729.1_pt1 | contig 11642 bp, 9 predicted proteins | sample 5346091 | NCBI WGS metagenome assembly QFCE01 (sample SAMN09062252, study PRJNA434731) | Human gut metagenome, whole genome shotgun sequencing project. | isolation source: stool timepoint A chromium assembly | host: Homo sapiens | collected 2015 | reverse complement strand
AGGTTTTCCCGGCAGGTGTAAAGGCGCTCCAAAGCGGCGGTGCATTGCTGGGAAAACCTGGAATTCGTGGTAAGCAATGCCAAGCCTGGCCGGGAAGCAAGGGATGAGGAAATCAAGAAGCGCCTGGAGGAATACCAGAACCGGTTCTGCGAGGCTATGGATGACGACTTGAACACCGCCGACGCTATCGCGGTGCTATTTGAGCTGGCAAAGGATATTAATACCAACCTGAGCACTGCCACGAATCCCCATAAGGAGATCGCAGAGGAGGCTTTGACCCTGTTCAACAGCCTGGCGGATGTGCTGGGGCTGCTTTATGTCAAAAAGGACACCAAAGACAGCTTGGATGAAGAAATCGAGAACCTGATTCAGCGGCGCGTAGAGGCGAGAAAAAATAAAAATTGGGCGGAAGCCGACCGGATCCGGGATGAATTAAGCGCCCGGCATGTGGTGCTGGAGGATACTCCTCAGGGAACCAAATGGCACATCGGGGAGTGAGGGAAAAACGGTGTTATGGGAAGCCTAGGAGCGAAGCTTTGACGGATTGCCCTAAAGCTAGATGGACCGGTCCCTCTTTGAAAAGTAAAAATTGCAGAAGAAGAGGAATACCCGCGCTGGTATCAGCGCGGGTATTCCTCTTTCTGTAAAGCTGGATTCCTCAGCCGCGGATATAAATCCTCTATCGCGGCCTGCTTTAGCCGTATCAAATACCGGGGCTAAAACAGATTGTGAAGGCTGGGCATCTCGTTATCCTTCACGTTTTCCAGCTGGGCGGCGGCTTTATATTTTTCCGCGAGAAAGTCGTCGTAGTTTCCTTGCTGTAAATGGAGCAGAAGGACGGCGAAGGAAAGGTCGATCTGCTCGAGCTGATCGTGAGTGGTATAAAAGGACAGAACCTTATGGTCGCTGTTCCAAACCTCCAGAGCCTCTTCGCTCAACCGAAAAGCAGTGGAATAATCCTGGTCGTGGACCTTTTGCTCCGCTTGATCCAGCTTTTCCGTCAGCCGGTCAATAGATGAGTTGGTAAACGACAGCTCGATTACGCAGAGAGTAATCATCAGCACCATCGCGCATACCGCGACCCAAATACGTTTCACATTAACGGCCTCCTTTCTGAGCGCCATGGCTGGAATGCTTCTTCTGCACCTCATCCTTTCGGATGAGATAATAATTTTTCTTTGGATTAGCGGTCATAATAAAGACATCCTCCAAACGGAGATTTTGGCCGTTCAGCACTCCCATAACCCATTCCTCGGTGAGATGGCAGAGCTCCAAAGAAAACTTGGACAGCTCTCCGTCGCTGATGACTACAGCGTCGATCCCATGGTCTGGAACCGCGATTCCCAGCATGGAGGCGGATACCTGATCCTTTTCCGGCTTTTTCATTACGCTGAGCTTGCCGTTGGTTTCGACGATTGCGTAGGCAACATCCTGTATAGAAAACACGTTCATCTGCCGGAGCTGCTCAGAAAGATCCTCAGTGCTCATGCGCAGCCGCTTCATTTGTGCCTGATCCACGGTGCCGTTATTGATAACCACCTGAGGCTTTCCGGCAACCAGTTTACGGAACCGGGAATTTTTTACCATAAAAAAGGAAGCGGCAATCTCGCAGGATACCAGCACTAAAATGGGGATAATGCCGCTCGAAAGGGGCTGGCCGGTGTTTTGCATGGGGATGGCGGCGATATCAGAAATCAACAGGGTAACCACCAGTTCGGAGGTTTGCAGCTCGCTGATTTGACGTTTCCCCATGATTCTGACCGCGGCGATGATCATGACATATAAAAGGAGCGTTCGAATCAAAGAAATAGTCATAGGATACCTCGTCTTACGGAATCTTTTCTTGCGTCTTTTAGTTTGCCGTGATTGAAAAAATTTATACTGGGTATAATTTCTTTGAAGAACTGTCACACTAGACCTCATGGGGGAATGAAGATGTTTTCATATTTCAAAAACTTGATACACAGGTATACTACCCGGGAGCCAAGCCCGTCCGCAGCAGATACAAAGCAGGCGCTGTCGGAAAGCTTGGATTGGAATTTAGATTTTTTCCGTGATAAGTTTGACGGCAGCGCTGATTTGACCATAAGAGAAATGGAAATTGAAGGCACGAAGGCAGCGGTTATCACCATAGAGGGAATGATTAATAAGGAAACCCTGGCTAATGCGGTGATTAATCCGATTATGCGGACGTTTTACAGCCAGGAGGATCCAGCAGAAAAGTATGAGTATATTAGGGATAATGTGCTTTCCAGCTCAGAACAGGTGGAAGTAGGAACCTTTGAGCAGGCCTTTGCCCTGGTGATGTCCGGATTCGCTCTGCTGGCTATAGATGGATGCGGGGTCGTCCTGGCGATCGGCCTTCAGGGCTTCAGCTTCCGCGGCGTGTCGGAGCCTACCAACGAGGTAATGGAGAAGGGTTCCAAGGAAGGCTTTGTGGAGCCTTTGAGAATCAATATGACTCTGATCCGCCGCAGGATGAAAAATCCCAAGCTGAAATTTGAAACTTTATCTGTAGGCAGCGTCAGTAAAACCGATGTATGCCTGTGCTATCTGAGAGATACGGTTTCCCCTGAGATTATAAAAGAAATCAAAAAACGGCTGAGCTCTTCCACACTGGAGACGGTACTGTCCTCCAGCTATCTGATCCCCTTTTTAGAGGAAGAAAAAAACATGTGCCCGTTTTCAGGCATCGGCCTTTCGGAACGGCCTGATACGGTCTGCGGCAAGATCGCGGAGGGAAGGGTGGCGGTTCTGGTGGATGGAACCCCCGGCGTATTGATTGTCCCTTATCTGTTCGTGGAATATTTTCAAACTATGGATGATTACAGCAATCAGCCGTATTTCGCCACCTTTACCCGCTGGCTGAAATATTTAGCGTTTTTTATCGCCACGCTTCTGCCTGGGATTTACGTGGCGGTGGGAACCTTTAACCCGGAGGTGTTTCCGGAAGAGCTGATGAATAAAATTGCTACGGCTATCGCCACTACGCCGTTCCCCTTGATGCTGGAAGCCCTGGTGATCCATTTTATTTATGAAATCATGCGCGAAGCCGGACTGCGGCTGCCGAAGCCCCTGGGCCACGCGGTCAGTATCGTAGGCGCGCTGGTCATCGGCGATACGGCAATTTCCTCCGGCTTGATCGGGGCCACTACCCTGATGGTAGTGGCGCTGACGGCAATTTCCTCTTACGTCATTCCAAGCTTGTATGAGCCTATCGCCATTCTTCGGCTCTTGTTTATTATCGTAGGCGGTGTTATGGGAATTTGGGGCGTTATGCTGTTGTTTTCCGTTGTGCTGGTAAGTATTTGCGGCAAAACGACCTATGGTGTTCCGTTTTCATCCCCGATCTCTCCGTTCAGCCTTTTCTCTATGCGGGATGTAGCGGTTCGCTCCAGCTGGAAGGTGCTGTCCAAGCGGGCAAATACCGTGCAGCATATGCCGGGGACTACTGCGATGGACCGGGAAGGGGAGACGGAAGCCAATGACTAAAACCAATAAAATCACCGCGGGCCAGCTGTTTTGTATGCTGTTTATCAGCAGAATGGTGGTAAACGTTACCTACAGCCCTTATATGGCGGCCTCCGGTGAAATGCTGGACCAGGTGGTTTCAGCGTGCCTGTCAATCGTATTTATGACGCTGATCGCCATCCCTATTTACGTTCTCCACAAACGCCGGCCAAACGATACCTTAGTGGATCAGGCCTGCGCTTTAACCGGGCGTTTTTTGGGAGCGCTGATCACTGTGTTTTACGGCTTGTACTTTTTGTTTATCTGCGGTTATAATCTAAGCTTTTACAGCGCCTTTGTTTCCAGCGTGATGGCGCCTAAATTTTCCTTGCTTCTCTTAGCGTCAGCAGTATTACTGACCGCATGCTACGGAGCGTTCCGGGGAGTAGAAGCCTTGGCCAGAGCGTCAGGAATCATCATTGTGATTGTTGTGGCCTGCCTGGTATTTTTCATTACGGCGCTTCTGTTTAAGCTGGATCCTTTGAATTACACTCCCTTGCTTTATGACGGCACGGACAAAATGTGGATCGGTGTAGAGCAAATGATCGGAAGGTCGTCCTGTATTGTTTTTCTCGGGATGCTGCTGCCTTTCACCAGGGGAAAGGTGAAAAAAGGCTTTTTTACCTGGCTGTTCTCCACCAACCTTACAATGATTATCCTGATTTTGGTGATTGTGGGAGCCTTGGGCGACTTTATCAGGACTCAGATTTATCCGATTTATGCGGCTGCCAGCGTGGCGGAGCTGGGAATTTTTAAAAGGGTGGACGCCCTGTTTTTTGCTGTCTGGACGACATGTCTGTTTATTAAGGTTTCCTTAGGGCTGTATTTATTCTCGCTTTGTGTTAAAAAGTTTTTTGGCCAAAAAGCGGCTAAGTTTTCAATTTTTATAGGAGCGGCGGCGGTTTTCGCGTACAGCCTCTGGACTGTGTATCATGAAAACGTCACCTTTTTTATTTATCAGATGAGCGGTATTTTCTGGATTACGGTTACCGCAGCATTAGCGGTGCCCTTGATCCTTTTGGCCATAGACCTGATTAAGCACGGAAGGAGGAGTTCACGTGAGAGCTAAAGCCTGTTTTTTGCTTTTTTGTTTTATGCTCTTACTTTTTACGCCAGGATGCAGCCAGGTCAATCAATTAAATGAGCGGCTGATTGTCAACGGCATCGGTGTGGATATCGAGGATGGCGCCTATGTGGTAACGATGCATGTGTTTGACGCTCAAAGGGCCAGCGCGGGCGGTGAGGAAAGCCAGGATATTGTAGTGGTGACGGGACGGGGAAGATCGGTGATAGACGCCTTTAATGCCATCACCCTTCAAAGCGGAAAGGAGCCCTTGCTTTCACAAAACCTGGTTCTGATTGTCGGGGAGGAGACTGCGAAAAGCGGTATGAATAACGTAATTGACTTTTTTATCCGCTACTACGAAACCCGGCCTACGGTGGAGCTTTTTGTAGCCAAGGAGCGGACTGCCCGAGAGGTTATGAATTGCAATAGCGACGGCCGGCTGATCTCGGCAAAGGATATCGAAAACCTGGCGGATTCCGGGGAAATCAACGCCGAGCAGGTCCATTCTGATGTCCTGACTCTGGTAAACCGGCTCCAGGATGAGAGCTCCGACGGCTTTATGATTGCTTTGACCATGTCCGGAAATGAGGAAGAAGGGATCGTTTATGTGGATGGCACAGGCGTTTTAAAGGGAGATAGGCTGGTTGGCTATTTGACCTTGGAGGAGACGCAAGGCTATCTTTTGATGACCGGAGAAGCAAGAAGCGGAACCCTGGTGGTTCCAGTAGAAGGCGTAGGGAACGTATCCTTTTCCTTGATCGGCGGAGACAGCTCTATTGACGCCAAAGTGGAAAACGATCTGCCGGTATTCGATGTTTCCATTCGAGCAGATCTGGATCTTTATGAAATAGATGGAAATATCCATCAAAAGTACGGCTTGGACATGGTGGAAAAAATGGAGGAAGCGGCAAATCAGGCGATTTATGACCGATGCGTACAAACAACGGAAAAGCTGCTTCGGGAATATCAATCCGATATTTTCCGGTTTGGAAGAAGAATGCTGCAATCACAGCCCGAATATTTTAAATCAAAGGTTCAGGAATGGACCAGCGTTTATGCCCAGTCGACCGTCAATATTACGGTGGAAAGCGACGTGAGGCAAGAGGGACAGGAAATCAATCCTCTGTAAAAGTCAAAAAGGGCCTCTTTATAAGAGGCCCTTTTATAGTGAAAATAAATGTCAGAAAATAGTATTCGGTGGAAAAAACTTAAAAAACTATAAAACAGCAAGAAGGAAACCGCCGGCAATTGCGGCGAGTAAGGCGACGCTTCCTAATACCGCTAAAGGTGCAGCAATAAAAGACACCAGCCAGGCGGTAAAAGGGTGACGCTCTAAATATGCGGAAAATTTCTGTAAACGCTCACTGCGATCGTGAAATTTTTTACGCGCCGGGATGGACGTCCAATGCCGGACAGGCAAACTATTTGGAAGATTCACACTATGGTCAATCATTTGAAAGCTTTTGGTCATACTAATTTTCCTTTCTCAAGGAGATATTTTCTATTTATAGAATAGCAGTCCGGCCAATAAAATGGTGTTAGAGAATCGCTTGCCGTATTAGAAGGGCATTAAGATTGCTGTGCTGCGAGAGATTGCGGATAATCTTAATGAAATCTTAATGCAAACGCTTCGTTTTTTATGTCATGAAAAGGAAATGTATGTTATGATATTAATGTTATAAAGATAAAGCTGGGGGAATGTTCCCGAAATCAGGTGAGAATGAATGGAAACCCAAAGGCCCAGTCCAGAAGAGCTGTTGTACCATATTCATCAGCAGCAGGATCAAAGCACTCATGGAAAGCTGAAAATATTTTTTGGATACGCTGCGGGAGTGGGCAAGACCTACACCATGCTGGAGGCTGCGCACCAGGCTCAAAAAGAGGGCCGGGATGTGGTGGTAGGCTATGTGGAACGGCATGTCCGCCCGGAAACTCTGGCGTTGTTAGACGGCCTGGAGCAGATGCCATGCAAGGAAGTGCCTTATAAGGGCGTAATGCTGAAGGAGTTTGACCTGGATGAAGCGCTGGCCCGGAAGCCGCAGCTTATTTTGGTGGATGAGCTGGCTCACAGTAATGCGCCCGGCTGCCGCCACGCGAAGCGGTACCAGGATGTGGAGGAGCTTCTGCGGGCCGGAATCGACGTATATACCACAGTTAACGTCCAGCATCTGGAATCCCTCAATGATCTGGTGGCGTCGATTACCGGGGTATCGGTCAGCGAACGGATTCCCGACCGCATTTTTGATTCCGCAGACCAGGTGGAGCTGGTGGATATCGAACCGGCGGATCTGATTATCCGGTTGCAGGCTGGAAAAGTATACCGGGAGGGCCAAGCCCAAAGGGCGCTGAATCACTTCTTCTCGGAAGAAAATTTGACGGCGCTGCGGGAAATTGCTCTGCGCCGTACCGCGGACCGCTTAAACCGAACCGCTCAAAAGAGAGGGAGCGAGACGGCCGCCAGGGCGGGAGAGCATATTTTAATCTGCCTGTCCAGCGCACCCTCCAACGCTAAGGTAATCCGTACCGCCGCCCGTATGGCGGAGGCGTTTCACAGCGGATTTACCGCTTTGTTTGTGGAAACTCCGGAAACCAAGGAGCTGAAGGGCGACAACCTGAAGCGCCTTAGGGACCACTTGAGGCTTGCAGAGCAGATGGGCGCCCAGATCGCAACGGTGTATGGCGACGATCCTGCGGTTCAGATCGCCGAGTACGCTAGAGTCAGCGGTGTGACGAAAATTGTACTAGGGCGGACCAACCACCGAAGCCTGCTGTTTTTTAAGGGCAAAAGCCTTGCGGACCGGCTGACGGATTTAGCGGGAAATCTGGAGATCTATATCATTCCGGATACGCAGCCGCTGTATAAAAAGCGGATTGCCTTCCATAAGAACGATGAGCCGTGGTTCCGTTGGCAGGATTTGGTCAAAACCCTGGTGATCACTCTGCTGTCAACTCTGGTAGGCTTCGCGTTTTTTGCCGTCGGCCTGCGGGATGCGAATATCATTATTATCTATATCTTGGGCGTATTGGTAACGGCGATCTGGACCCATGGACATGTTTATGGGGCAATCGGTTCTCTGCTGAGCGTGGTCGCCTTTAATTTTTTCTTTACCGTGCCGCGGTTTACGCTGGAAGCTACTGCCCCGGACTATCCGGTTACCTTCCTAATCATGCTGATTGCCAGCGTTATTTCCAGCACTCTGGCCACCCGGGTCAAAAAGCAGGCGAGGCAGTCGGCTCAAAAGGCTTACTATACGGAACTGCTGATGAGTTCCAGCCAAAAGCTGCAGCAAGGCAAAAATGAGCAGGAGATTATTCAGCTTGCCGCCGAGCAGGTTAGTATTCTGTTGGAAAGGCCGGTTTTATACGCCTTGGCGAAAGGAAAAGGGGAGCTTCAGTTTCAGGTCACTCCTGCGGAGCGCCGGGAAGAGCTTCTCAAGTCTATGACCATAGAGGAGCGGGGCGTAGCGGACTGGGTTGTGAAAAACAACAAGCGCGCGGGCGCTACCACGAATACCCTGTCTCATGCGCAGAACCTCTATTTAGCGGTGCGGGGCCTCCAAGGCGTGATGGGCGTGTTGGGAATTCCCTCCAAGTATTATCCGGTTCCCGAGGTTTTCGAGAAAAATCTGATGGTTTCTATCTTAAATGAGTGCGGGCTGATTCTGGAAAGAAGACGCTTTCGGGAGGAAAAGCAGGCTATTGAATTGGAAACCCAGCAGGAACGGCTGCGCTCGAATCTGCTGAGAGCGATTTCCCACGACCTGCGGACCCCCTTAACCAGTATCAGCGGCAACGCCGGTGTGCTGATGGAAAAGAGCATCGTGCTGGATGAAGAAAAAAAACAGGAGCTGTATCGTTCCATTTATGATGATTCTATGTGGTTGGTCAACCTGACGGAAAACCTGCTCTCAATTACCCGGATCGAAAACGGCACGATGCACCTGCAAATGGGCGCTGAACTGATGGACGATGTTTTTCAAGAAGCCCTGGCTCATGTGGACCGGCAGGCCAAGGATCATCACATTTCGGTGGAACTTCCCGACGATCTGCTGCTGGCCAGGATGGATGTCCGCCTGATTGTCCAGGTAATTATTAATATTGTTAATAATGCGATTAAGTACACGCCCGCTGGCTCCCATATCATTCTTCGGGCGGAAAAACAGGACGCTAAGGTAGCGGTAAGCATTTCTGACGACGGCCCTGGAATTTCTGACGAGGCAAAGATTCATCTGTTCGATATGTTCTATACCGCCAGTCAAGGAAAGCCGGACAACCGCAGAGGGCTAGGGCTGGGTTTGAATCTATGCCGCTCTATTGTGACTGCCCACGGAGGGGAAATCACGGTGACGGATAATATCCCCCATGGTTCGATATTTACCTTTACATTACCGTTGGAAGAGGTGGAACTGAACAATGTATAAATCAAAGGTTTTGGTGGTGGAGGATGACGCCGCCATTAGTAATTTAATCCGTACGACTTTGGAAACCCAGGAGTATCAATATCATACCGCGCAAAACGGCTCCGGCGCTTTGATGGAGGTCGTTTCCTACCATCCGGATGTGGTGATTTTAGATTTAGGACTGCCGGATATGGATGGTGTGGATATCATTAAAAAAATCCGCAGCTTCAGCACTATGCCGATCATCGTCGTCAGCGCCCGAACCGAGGATCAGGATAAGGTGGACGCGCTGGATGCCGGAGCGGACGATTACCTGACCAAGCCCTTCAGCATCGATGAGTTTCTTGCCCGTCTCAGGGTGGCGCTTCGCCGAAGCCATACGGAAGGGGCAAAGCCCGGGGAGGAAAGCAGCGTTTATGTGAACGGGAATTTAAAGATTGATTACGCCGCTGGATGTGTCTATGTGGATAGCGCCGAGGTGCATCTGACCCCTATTGAGTATAAGCTGCTCTGCCTGCTGGCCCAAAACACAGGAAAGGTTCTGACTCATAATTATATCTTAAAGGAGGTCTGGGGGAGTACTCTGGCCTCGGATATCCCGTCCTTGCGGGTGTTTATGGCAACGTTGCGAAAGAAGATCGAAAAAAGCACGTCGTCTCCTCAATACATTCAGACCCACATTGGTGTGGGATACCGTATGATCCGCCAATAAAAAGAGTCCCCTCTGCTGCTCAAGAGCAAAGGGGACTCTTTTTTATTGACTAGGGGAAATCATCGGCTCAGCCGGTGGGGCGGCCTGATAAAGAAGCTCTCGCTGCGGGCATTAAGCGAAGCAAACCGACAGCGGGCGGGCTTGCGGCCGCCAAAAAACTGCTGGTAAAACTGCTGCTGCCTATTTACGGGATATAAGGCAAGCGGCGAAAAGAAAAACAAATTCCGTGAGTCTTGAGACGATGGAGGCTAATAGATCCGCATAAGGCTAGCATAAGCCATCCGCCTCGCTGGTATGCCTTATACGGATTTTATATGTTCTTTATGCGGTTTTAATACGAAAGCAAAAACGCTAAGGGCACATTCATAGGATGACTGCTATACTTTTAGGGTGATGAACAGGAAAAGGAGGAAATTAAGAATGCTAGATTTGTTGATGCTGGGTATCTTGGCTGTCAGTATCGCTTTAGTCGGCCTTTTGATCCACTGGTGTCATAAACAGGTGGATACCCACGAATAAAGGGAGGAAGTATTTTTATGATCGCACTTGGAGTTATCGTCGCGCTAATGGGTGTGTACCTGGTTTACGCGTTGGTACACCCGGAAAAATTCTAAAGCTTACAGGAGGAATTCACTATGGTGCAGCTCATACTGACCATTCTCATTTATTTGATAATGGTCATTCCAGTGGGCATTTATGTCTATCATATTGCGGCTGGCAAACACACCTTCGCGGATCCCGTGTTTGACCATGTGGACAATGTGATTTATAAAGTCAGCGGAATCAAAAAGGACAAAGGCATGAACTGGAAAACCTATGCCATTGCTCTGTTGGCCACCAACGGCGTCATGATTCTGCTTGGATATATCATTCTGAGAATCCAAAGTATTCCCCTATTCAATCCGAACGGGATTGGAAACATGGAGGAATCCCTTTCTTTTAATACGATCATCAGTTTTATGACCAACACCAACCTGCAGCACTATTCCGGAGAGTCCGGCCTTTCTTACTTATCTCAGATGCTGGTCATCACCTTTATGATGTTTGTTTCTGCGGCGTCCGGCTATGCCGCCTGCATCGCCTTTATTCGGGGCCTTGCGGGAAAAACCAAGGATAATGTGGGCAACTTCTTTGTTGACCTGGTCCGGATTACTACCCGTGTTTTGATTCCTTTCTCTATCGTCGGCGGACTTCTGCTGGTATGGCAGGGCGTTCCCCAGAATTTCAGCGGCAACGTGGTGGTGGACACCATCGAAGGCGCAAAGCAGATTATCGCCATGGGCCCTGTGGCCGCTTTGGAAATCATTAAGCACCTTGGAACCAACGGCGGCGGCTTCTTAGGGGCCAACTCCTCTACGCCGATTGAAAACCCGACCATTATTTCCAATCTGATCGAGCTCTATTCCATGATGATCCTGCCTGGCGCCTGCGTCATCACCTTCGGCAAGATGGTAAGAGACCGCAAGAAGGCCCAGCAGGCGGAGAATGGAGAATTAGCGGAAGCCACTACCTTAAGAACCCGCAGAAGCTTTACTGCTTGGATGTACGGCCGTGAGGGCAGAAGCATTTTCGCGGCGATGGGAATTATTTTCCTGATTGGCTTAGGAGTCTGCTTCTGGTCGGAAAGCCAGGGCAACCCGGCCTTGCAGGAGATTGGCGTAAGCCAGTCCATGGGCAGCATGGAGGGCAAGGAGGTACGGTTCGGCATCGCTCAGTCCGCTATGTTTACCACAACCACGACCTCCTTTACCACCGGTACTGTCAATAACATGCACGATACCCTGACCCCCTTGGGCGGCATGATCCCGCTGCTGCACATGATGCTTAATGTAGTATTCGGCGGTAAGGGCGTCGGACTGATGAACATGATCATGTACGCCATTCTGGCGGTGTTTATCTGCGGCCTGATGATCGGACGTACTCCGGAATACTTAGGCAAAAAGATCGAGGGCCG
>QFCE01001812.1_pt1 | contig 11879 bp, 13 predicted proteins | sample 5346091 | NCBI WGS metagenome assembly QFCE01 (sample SAMN09062252, study PRJNA434731) | Human gut metagenome, whole genome shotgun sequencing project. | isolation source: stool timepoint A chromium assembly | host: Homo sapiens | collected 2015 | reverse complement strand
GATTTAAGGCAATTATACCTGAAAGCTGTGAATAAATCTATTGCTTTTCGTGACAGCAAAAAAATAACGGGTATCTGGCTCTCACCAGATACCCGTTATTCCGTTGCCAATCCCGCCTGACAGATGCCATAATCGTAATTTCTGGAATTACTTTCTTATGAGCACCCGCCTAAATGGTCGGGGAATTTTTTATTCCATTTTTAATAAGCCACGCCCCAATAGACCATCTTTACGGCCGGCTTACCGCAGACCGGGCAGACATCCCCCAAATGCTCCTGGGCAAAGGGGATGCAGCGGCTGGTCATGCCCGCTTTCTCCTTCATAGCCATTTCACAGGCCAGATCGCCGCACCACATGGTCTTGACAAAGCCGCCCTTTTCTTCCTGAATGGCCTTGGCCTCCTCCAGCGTGGCCGCTGCATAGGTGTGATTTTCCAGGTTTTCCCGCGCTTTGGCATACAAGCCATCGTGCACCTGATCCAGCAGCGCGGGCACTGCGCTCTCCAAATCGCTAAGCGCCACAAAGGTCTTTTCGCCGTTGTCCCGGCGGGCGATAACGCACTGCGCTTTTTCGATATCCTTGGGTCCAATCTCCAGGCGCAGCGGCACACCCTTCATTTCATATTCGGCAAATTTCCAGCCGGGGGACTGCTCGGAAGCGTCCATCTTCACGCGGATACCCGCCGCCTTCAGACGCGCCGTCAGATCTGCGGCGGCATCCAGCACGCCCGGCTTATGCTGAGCCACAGGGATCACCACCACCTGAATGGGCGCAATCCGGGGCGGCAGCACCAGTCCGTTGTTGTCGCCGTGGGTCATGATGATGCCGCCGATCATCCGGGTGGAAACGCCCCAGCTGGTCTGGAAGGGATAGTGGAGCTGGTTGTCCTTTCCGGTGAATGTGATATCAAAGGCTTTGGCAAACCCGTCGCCGAAGAAATGGCTGGTGCCGGACTGCAGCGCCTTTTTGTCGTGCATCATGCACTCCACCGTGTACGTTTCCTCGGCGCCGTTGAATTTTTCCTTGTCCGTCTTCTGCCCTTTCACCACAGGCATGGCCAGCATATTTTCCAGGAAATCGGCATAAACATTCAGCATCCGCTGGGTTTCCTCCCGGGCTTCCTCAGCAGTGGCGTGCATGGTATGACCTTCCTGCCACAAAAACTCGCGATGGCGCAGGAAAGGACGGCTGGTCTTCTCCCAGCGCAATACAGAGCACCACTGATTGTAAAGCTTGGGCAGGTCGCGCCAGGAGTGAATAATATTCTTATAGTGCTCACAGAACAGCGTTTCCGACGTGGGGCGCACGCACAGGCGATCTTCCAGCTTGTCGCTTCCGCCCATGGTCACCCAAGCGCATTCGGGGGCAAAGCCCTCCACGTGATCCTTCTCTTTTTGCAGCAGGCTCTCAGGGATCAGCACAGGCAGATACACATTCTCATGGCCGGTTTCCTTAAAGCGGCGGTCCAGCTCATGCTGGATATTTTCCCAGATGGCGTAGCCATAAGGGCGGTAGATAAACATACCCTTGACAGAAGTATAATCAATCAGCTCCGCCTTGGTGCACACGTCGGTGTACCATTGCGTAAAGTCCTCGTCCATATTCGTGATGGACTCCACCTGTCTTTGATCTTTCGCCATAATTCTCATTCCTCACATATATATTAAATGGTATACCTGCTAATGGATGGTAGCCTGCTTATTGTATGACATCGGAAAAAACTTGTCAAGAGAGGGGCTTGCCGGATCAGGGAAAACGTCCTTTTACAGATTGAATCGCGAAAACTGCACCCCATATTCATACATCGTCCGGGCCGCATGGATATATAGCCGCAGATGCATGCGCAAAAGGGCCTCCAGCCACGGATCGTCCTCTCCGACCCGCAGCCGACCAGCCAGATGTTCCATCGCCTCCTGCATCCGCGCCAGTTCCTGCAAGCACTCCACCCGCGCCCCCTGCAGTTCACACAGGAACAGAAAGCGCTCTCTGCCGCCAGGCTGCGTCACCAGAGCGCTGTAAATGGCGCCGGCGCATCGATACACATTGCGCTCCCCCGTCAGCGCCGGCAGCAGTTCCGGTGGAATACGAGCCAGCGTATAGCCCTGCAGAAACATCGCCCCGCCGGTGATCTGGCCAAAGCGCCCGGCGGCGGCACAAAACTCCCGCAGCTCTGCTTCCCCAGCCGCAGGATAGCGTTTCAGCAGCGCGCGGCGGGATTCTTCCGCACACTGGATCCATCTTTTGTCCATTGGTTTCACACCGCGCATGCCCCGCACCGCCCGGCCCAGCATAGCGTTATATACGCGCCAAGCAAATTCCTCCAGCATACACCCCCGCACCTCTCTGCACACCTCTACCGCTCCGATTCACGGGACGATTGTTGCATAATACCACTTTTACTGCCATATTATATCATTATAGTGCTATAAATAATAATACAACGATATAAGAATTTCAACCCAATCATGCTACCCTATGACAAGAGGTGTATTATGAAAACAGAATTTGAACAGGAATACATCAAATTCGGGTTGAAGGTTCAGTACTACCGAAAATTGAAGGGAATCACCCAGGAGGACTTTGCCGAAAAAATCGGACGATCCTGGTCTTTTATCGCCAAAGTGGAAGGCCCAACCAATCCATGCGGTGTGTCCATGGAAACGCTTTTCAAGATCGCCCGGGTGCTGGACGTTCCCGTTTCCAAATTATTTGAAGACTGACACACGAAAAAAAGCGAAGCAGCTTACGGCTGCTTCGCTTTTTTGATATAAAAATATATATAATCATAATTCCCGTTTTTCCAATGCGGCCAGGCCAAACCGTGCGGCCCGGTCGATCCGGAGGCGTTCCGCTTCATCCGCCGCCGCTTCCCTGCGGCGCAGAAGACCGCGTAAGAACAGCCCTGTCAGGGATTCTTCCCCGGCGCGCTGCCACAGGTCCCGCGTCAAGCGCGTCTCATCCCGCAGTTCCAGATGGTAAAAACGCTCTGCAGCCACCGCGCGGACAGCTTCCAGATCTACCCCCGCCGCAGTTTCCCCAGTGAACACCACGCGGTACAGATCTGCCGCCGTTCCGCCTGGAGGCAGCTGCGTCTCCAGCGCCTCCAACGCCTCCCGTCCCGTCACATCCACGGTCCGGATTTCATATTTGCGCCGGGCAAAGCTGACGAAATGGACGTCCGCCTCCCCTTTGTCTACCGTGCCCACCAGTATGCCGCGGCGGCCGCACTCGTCAAAACCCCGGCCTTCCGGGCAGCCTGGATACGCCCATGTGGTGCGCCAGAGCCGGTTGATTCCGCTGAAGGCATGCACATGGCCCAGAGCCAGATAATCAAGCCCGCTTTCGGCCACTTCTGCTTTGGAAAAGGAGTTGTAGCGGTGGGCATTTCCATCCAGATCGCCGTGGAGCACCATAATATGGATGCGCCCATCTTCCTCAGCCCGAAAGCCGCCGAACAGATTGTCCGTGCACTCCGGCGCCGTGAACGCCGCACCATGCACTACGCAGTTCAGTTCCGGCAGCTCCACCGCCTCCAGGGCGCCGCTTTTAAAAATATGGACGTTCTCCGGCCAGTTCACCTGCGCGTAAGGCCCTTTTTCGTCCCAATAGTCGTGATTGCCGGGAGCGATAAACACCCGTCCTTCCACTGTACCCAGCGCCTTAGCCAGGGTTTCGGCCGTTTGGCGGTAGATCTCGCCGCTGTCGAACAAGTCGCCGGCCAGAAGTACCAGATCCACATGGCCCGCATTGGCATAATTGGCCAGGCGGGCGATATTCTCCCGCCCTTCCCGCCGGCGCGCACGAGCCTGTTCCGACGTAAGGCCGGCAAAGGGGCTGTCCAGATGAAAATCCGCCGCATGTAAAATCTTGACCATACTGCACCTCCCGTTCTTCTGCGCACAAAATACCCGCGCAAGGCTCCATTCAGCCGTTTCCACCCCGACCGCACAGAACCGATATCCGCCCTTTTATCCGGCGTCTGCCACACGGATCCGCTCCACCGCCGTGCACAGCCCCGTACCGCTCTCGAGTGTGAACAGCACACCGTGCAGCGCACACGCTCCGCCGGCCACAGTGTGGCGGCCTCGCAGGCCGCCAAGAAAACCTTCAATGGACTGCTCCGCCGGCATGCCGATCACAGAGTGCACCGGTCCGGTCATGCCCGCATCGGTGAGATACCCGGTACCCCGGGGCAGAATCTGCTCATCCGCCGTCTGAACATGCGTATGGGTGCCCCACAGGGCCGAAATGCGGCCGTCCAAATAATAGCCCATGGCCAGCTTCTCACTGGTGGCCTCGGCATGAAAATCGACCAGCGTAAACGTAGCCCGCTCCGCTTCTTTCGAAATGCGGTCCGCCGCCGTAAAGGGATTGGCGCAGTGGTAATTCAGATGGACCCGGCCCTGCAGGCTGATGCCGCGGACGCTGCAGCGGCCCATATCGTAATACCCCGTGCCGCGGCCCGGCGCACGGGCCGTATAGTTGGCCGGTCGCAGCAGATAGCGGTTTTCTTCCAGCATAGGGCGGATCTGATGTTTGTCAAACGTATGATTACCCAATGTGATCACATCGGCCCCCGCATCAAAGATTTCCTCTGCCTGAGCGGGAAACAGCCCCAGGCCCGCGGCATTTTCCCCGTTGACCACAGTGAAATCCACCTGTTTTTCCCGCTTCAGCGGCCGCAGCCGGCGCACGAGAAGATCCAGTCCATTCTCGCCCACCACATCTCCGATCGCCAGCACCCGAAATTCCATACCGTTCCTCCCAGTCGTTGATTTCCGCTTCCGGCCCGCAGCAGCCAAAGGAAAGCAGCACAGCCCCGCACGGGCAAAGGGGGGACTGACGTCCCCCCTTTTCACATCATTTTGCGTATTCGATCGCCTTGGTTTCCCGCAGCACGTTGACTTTAATCTGTCCGGGATATTCCATTTCCTCTTCGATCTTTTTCGCCAGATCACGAGCCAAAAGAACCATTTCATCCTCGGAAACTTCCTCAGGCTTGACCATCACGCGGATCTCGCGGCCAGCCTGGATGGCATAGGATTTCTCCACGCCCTTGAAGCTGCCGGCAATGGTCTCCAGCTGTTCCAGGCGCTTGATATAGTTCTCCAGATTTTCGCGCCGGGCGCCGGGACGGGCCGCGCTGATTGCGTCCGCCGCCTGCACCAGGCAGGCCACCAGCGTCCGCGGCTCCACATCGCCGTGGTGAGCCTGGATCGCGTGAATAATGTCCTCGCGCTCGCGGTACTTCCGCGCAAACTCCACGCCCAGAGCCACATGAGAGCCTTCCATTTCGTGATCCACACTCTTGCCCAGATCGTGCAGCAGGCCCGCGCGCTTGGCAGCCTGTACGTCAGCCCCCAGCTCCGCGGCCATCATGCCCGCCAGCTGAGACACCTCAATGGAGTGGCGCAGCACATTCTGGCCGTAGCTGGTACGGTAATGCAGGCGGCCCAGCATTTTCACCAGCTCCGGGTGCAGCCCGCGCACGCCGGTTTCAAAGGTGGCGCGCTCGCCTTCGGATTTGATAACGGCATCCACTTCACGTTTGGCTTTCTCCACCATTTCCTCAATGCGGGTGGGATGAATGCGGCCGTCGGCAATCAGCTTTTCCAGTGCCAGGCGGGCAATCTCGCGGCGCACCGGCTCGAAGCAGGACACCGTAATGGCTTCCGGCGTGTCGTCGATGATGAGATCGACGCCGGTCATGGTTTCAAGCGTACGGATGTTGCGGCCCTCGCGGCCGATGATGCGGCCCTTCATCTCGTCATTGGGCAGGGGTACCACACTGACGGTGATTTCAGAAACCTGATCAGCAGCACAGCGCTGGATGGCTGTGGCGATAATCTCTTTCGCCTTGGCGTCCGCCTCGTCTTTGGCTCGGGTCTCAATTTCTTTGATCTTCATGGCGGCCTCGTGGGTCACCTCAGCCTCCACCTGGGAGATGAGGTAAGCCTTGGCCTCGTCGGCAGTCAGGCCGGAAATGCGTTCGAGCAGTTCCGTCTGGCTGCGCTTGATGGACTGGATCTCTTCCTTTTCCTCGTCCAGCTGTGCATGCTTCTGGGTCAGCAGTTCTTCCTTCTTCTCGATCGCATCGGTTTTGCGGTCGAGATTTTCCTCTTTTTGCTGCAGCCGGCGCTCCTGCTTCTGCAGGTCCGCCCGGCGCTCTTTCACTTCCTTCTCATATTCGCTGCGCTGCTTGAGAATGTCCTCCTTGGCTTCCACCATCGCTTCGCGCTTCTTATTTTCAGCGCCTTTGATGGCTTCGTTGATAATGCGAGTCGCTTCTTCCTCCGCACTGGAGATTTCCTTTTCTGCAACAGACTTTCTGCGGTTCCAACCGAGAAGGGAGCCAATAATGAGCGCTACGACTGCAACCACGACCGCAACCACGATCGTCGTCATACCAATGTCGCCCATTTCTTCCTCCTAAATCCGATAAACATTCCTGCACAGACTGCCCCCCCACGGACAAAACAATGCCCTGCATGGCGCAGCCGGTGTCAGTGTCAGAAAACAATCAGGGCCTGTAACCCCTTACAGGTCCGATAATAATCCTTTATGATTTTAATACGGCAGGCCGCATCTGTCAAGACGGAAAGCACCGTCTGTGTCCTCAGGCGCCGGGCAGCACACGGCCCGCCGCGCCGTTTTTCCCGGCAACCCCATAGGTCTGCCCCCCATTTCGGAGCCTGTTCACACCAAAATACCGGGTCATGTGCGGATAAATTCCGCCGCGGCATAACCCACGTATTCGCCGTAATGCACCACATACCAGCCCTGCCAGGCGCCGTAGATGCGCACAGCGGCACCGTTGGGCATGGAGGCAACGATGGCCGCTCCCCGTTCGGGCCGTTCGCGCAGGTTCAGCGTGCCGCTGCCCACGCGCACTACCCCATCCACAGGGTCCATCGGCCAGATGAAGGGCACGCCAAAATATTCCGTCAGTGACAGCACCAGATTCTGGGCAATGGCAGTCAGATTTTCTGAAATCCACTGGGCGTCGGCGGCATTGTCGTGATAGCCGATTTCCAACAGCACCGCCGGCGCGCGGGACTGCGCCACCTCTCCCAACGTCGTGGTGGCCTGGGTACGCACCAGATTGGGCAGCGGATAAATGGTTTTCAAATTATCGGCAAAAATACCTGCCGCCCGCCTGCCGCCGGTGCTGGTGGGATAGTAGAACGCAATAATACCCCGCGCGCCTCCGTAATTCCCTTCGGCAGCGGCGTTGGAGTGCAGCGCCAGATACAGGTCGTAATTGCCCCGGTTTGCCTGGCGGATGGATGAGCCCGCGGTCATGTCCGGCGTATTGCGCACATACTGGATACCGTTGGAAATCAGATACGGCACCATGGCATCCGCCAGCAGGTTCATATAATATTCTTCCGTCCCTCCGGTAACATAATAGTTATTTTCCTGGGTGGAAGGGCTTAAGTAAATGATCGGCATAGGAACCGTCCTTTCACAATGCATTTTTTCGATGGATTCACCCCATTGTATGGCGCGGCCGCAAAATGTGTGCTATACTGTCGTTACTTTTTGAAAAACTGCGGAGGATACGCCATGAAAGCACAGCGGCCCTACCCCACAATCACCATTACGCCCAAGGGCGAACGCGCTCTGCTGGGCGGCCACCCCTGGGTTTACGACGCAGAGATCACCGCCCAGAGCGGGCCTATCGCCGACGGCGCCATCGCAGATGTACTCAGCGCCAAAGGCCGCTGGCTGGGCAGCGCCTTTTACAACAGCCACAGCAAAATCCGCGGCCGCCTGATTTCCCGCAACGCCAACGACACTTTCAATGAAGCTTTCTGGCGCCGGCGGCTGCAATATGCCTGGGATTATCGCAAAAGCGTCCTGTCGCCGGAGGATCTCTCCTGCTGCCGCGTAATCTTCGGCGAGGCGGACGCTTTCCCCGGCCTGACCGTGGACCGCTTCAACGATATTCTGGTGGTTCAGATTTTGTCCCTCGGCATGGAGCAGCGCAAGGACATGCTGCTGCCCGCCCTGGTGGATCTTCTGCGCGCCGACGGGCAGACCATTCGCGGCGTGTACGAACGCAACGACGCGGGCCTGCGGGAAAAAGAAGGACTTCCCGAAGGAAAGGGCTGGTTCCCCCTGCCGGGTGAAACGCCGCCGGCGGAAACGGTCACCGAGATTGTGGAAAACGGCGTGCGCTACCGAGTGGATTTTGAAAACGGCCAGAAAACCGGCTTTTTCCTTGACCAGAAATACAACCGCCGGGCGGTGGCGCGTCTGGCACGGGGCAAAACCGTGCTGGACTGCTTCACCCACACCGGTTCGTTTGCCCTCAACGCAGCGCTGGGCGGCGCCAAACATGTCACAGCGGTGGATGTTTCCGAAGCCGCCGTGGCCCTGGCCCGGGAAAACGCAGTGCGCAACGGGCTGGAACATCGCATGGACTTTCAGGCCGCCAACGTGTTCGATCTGCTGCCCCGCTTGGCGGAAGGGCCGAAACAGTACGATTTTATCATTCTCGACCCTCCGGCCTTCACCAAATCCCGCAAAACCATCCGCAACGCCATGACCGGCTATAAAGAAATCAACTACCGCGCCATGAAGCTGCTGCCCCGGGGCGGGTATCTGGCCACCTGCTCATGTTCCCACTTTGCATACGAGGATTTGTTTTTGAATATGCTCCGCAGCGCTGCCGCGGATGCCGGCGTGCAGCTGCGGCAGATTGAAGCGCGCCAGCAGTGCGCCGATCATCCCATTTTATGGGGCGTTCCGGAAACGAATTATTTGAAATTCTATCTGTTCCAGGTGATTTGAGGAGGCATGCGCCATGCGTACCCTGGGGAAAGTTTCCTTTGTTCTCGCGCCCATGCTGCTGTTTGCCAGCTTTCTCTCCGGCGCAATGCTGCAAAATAATACAGCAACGGCTGTCTGCATCGTGCTGGCCACGGTGTTCCTCATTCTGGCCCTGCTGTGCAAAGTCCTGGAGGTTCACGAAGCTTCCAACACCAAAAAGGAGGACCAACCATGATCGATCTGCGTCAGGCCGGCGTTGACGACGCCGCAGAGCTGTCCCGCATCCAGGTGGACAGCTGGCAGGCCTATGAGTCCATTTTTTCCCCCGCCTATATGGCCCAGCACAACACCTTCGAACGCCGTTTCCTGTATTGGATGAATGTGCTGCTGCGCGGCGACGGCCGCACCTATCTGATCGAAGACGACGGCCAAAGCATCGGCTATGTCACCATCAGCTACCCCCGGGACGAAGATCTTCCCTCCGGCACGCTGGAGCTGACCAGCCTCTACATCCGCACCGCGGAAACCGGGAAGGGGTACGGCAGTTATGCCCTGCGGCGGCTGTTCACATCGGTCAAGACCGCCGGTTACGACCGCATAACCCTTTGGGTACTCAAAGACAACCGTCGTGCCATCGCTTTCTATCGCCACTTCGGCTTCACCCCCGACGGCTTTGAAATGTCCCTGCCCATCCAGGGCCCCATTCTGGAAACCCGCATGTCACGGGAGCTGTGAACCACAAAACCGCGCAGATATCCGGCTTCCCGCATTACAAAAGGAGCGCCCTGCATTCTGCAGAGCGCTCCTTTTTGTTTTTTCGATTGGCTGCGAGGGACCGCAGCCCCTGTTTCAAAGACTCAAAGCGTCAGCGACGGCGCAGTATAGACCCGCGCAGCCAGCTCGCTGTTGAGCGAATACAGACCCTTGGGATCGGAACCGTACAGGTCGTACTTCTTGAGCATGTCGTCGGCGTTCTTCTCTTCCTCGCCCTGCTCCTTAACGAACCAGTCCAGGAACTGCATGGTGCGGAAATCCTTGACCGCATAAGCAGCCTCATAGATGGTGTTGATGAGGCTGGTGACATACTGCTCGTGCTCATAGCCCACTTCCAGCGCACAGCGGTGGCAGCTGAACTCCTTGTCGGGCTTGGCAATGGCTTCCAGGGTCACCTTCTCGCCGTTGTTCTGCAGATACTGCAAAAACAGCATGGCATGGTCGCGCTCCTCCTGCGCCTGGATGGTGTACCAGTTCGCAAAGCCATCCAGTCCCTGATCGGCATAATAATTGGCAATATCAAGATAGAGATAGGCCGAATAAAATTCTTTGTTGATCTGCTCATTGCACAGTGCGGCAACTTTTTCGTTCAGCATAGTAAAACACTCCTTTTTTCTTTGTGACGGTCTGCATCCGTTCCTGCAGAATCCGTATGTTGATGTATATTATACCATATTAAAAGGAAAAAGGGTATCCAATTTGCCAAAGGTTCAAAAATTTTTCACAATTTTCCCCACTGCCAGAGCCCCCAAAGACCGGCGCGGCGCACAAACCGGCGCAGCACCGCGCCGCGCGCTGTGGTGCGCAATGGGCTTCCATTCCACTTTGCGCCGCAGCGCTGCCACAGCCAGAGGGATGTACGTCATCATGAACAGCGGGAAGGTAAACACATACCCCAGTTTCTGCGCCCGCGTGGCCCGGATGCGGTTCCATTCGCACAGCACGGTGATCAGGCCCAGCGCAGAGAAGCCGCAGTAGCCAGTCGCCAGATTCGTCGCCAGGAACAGCAGTTCCGCCCGCAGCACTGCGCCGGCCAGCTCGCCGGGCTGGGTGAGACAGACCACCGCCGCAAGCAGATTCACCAGCAGCAGAGAAACGGTCAGCAGCGCGCCCGGCGCCACGATCATCAATACATCGTAGCAGGAAAGGCCTTTCCTGCCCCCGCGGCCAACGCCGCGGATCAGGTTGGGCGCATAACGCCAGGCCACCTGGTAAAAGCCCTTGGTCCAGCGCAGGCGCTGATCCCAGCTCTGGCGGAACGTGGTGGGCTGTTCATCATAAAGCACCGCCTTGTCGCAATAGCCGATGCGCTTCCCGTCTGCGGCGCAGTCGGCGGAGAACTGCAGATCCTCGGTAAGCAGATGGAACGGCCAGCCGCCGTTTTCACGGATAACATCAGCCGAGATGAGAAACCCGGTGCCAGACACCGTGCAGCTGGTACCCAGAAGCATCCGCGGGAAATTCAGGAACCGCGCCTCCCGCAGAAACCACAGGGAATAGCCGGCGCTGATCCAGTTGGCGCCGTAGTTTTTGGAGTTGCGGTAGCAGGTGACGGCGGCGAAATCGCCGCTGCAGGCAGTATCGTTCATACGCCGCACAAAAGCGCGGTCCACCAGATTGTCCGCGTCAAAGACGAAGTAGCCTGCGTAATCCTGCTCCAGCCCCGCCTCCCGCAGGCGGCAGAACAGGAAATCCAGGGCGTAGCCCTTACCCACGCGGGCCGTGTCAAACCGCTCAAACACCTGCGCACCCGCCTGGCGGGCCACAGCGGCAGTGGCGTCGGTGCAGTTGTCCGCCACCACAAAAATATCCAGTTTGTCCGCCGGATAATCCTGCGCGCGCAGGCTCTCGATCAGTTCTGCAATCACCGCTTCTTCGTTGCGCGCAGCAATCAGGGCAGCATAGCGCCGCAGCTCCCGCGCCGGCGGTGCGTCGTATTGTTCCGCCCGGCGGCGGTTGAGAAAGCCCACCAGCATAAAGGCCCCCTGATAGGCAAACGCCGCCGTAACGGCAACGCTCAGCAGCAGATTAAACGCATGGATCAGGTCCAGCATCGCGCTCACATCCTTTCGGTAAGCACATCATAGGCGCGCCGGAGCGTCTTTGCAATGCTTCCAAGGGATTCTTGCGCAAGTCTTAAGGAGAACTTAAAGTTTGTCGCCGCTTTGTTTCTTTTTTGTCGCTAAAATGATGCAGCTTGTGCGGCGCGGTCATTGACATTTGCCTGCAGTTTGCTATCATATTAAACATTAGACACATCACCGGCCCAGCCGGAATTTCTGCGATATGAAGAGGGTCCTAACCATGCTTACACTCGACCAGTTCAAGGA
>QFCE01000674.1_pt1 | contig 11950 bp, 12 predicted proteins | sample 5346091 | NCBI WGS metagenome assembly QFCE01 (sample SAMN09062252, study PRJNA434731) | Human gut metagenome, whole genome shotgun sequencing project. | isolation source: stool timepoint A chromium assembly | host: Homo sapiens | collected 2015 | reverse complement strand
TTGACAAATCCAAAAATTTATGCTATTCTATACAAGCTGAATCTGCCGGAGTGGCGGAATTGGCAGACGCACGGGACTTAAAATCCCGCGAAGGAAACTTCGTGCCGGTTCGATCCCGGTCTCCGGCACCAAATTGAATAACGCGGTGTAGAGCAGTTGGTTAGCTCGTCGGGCTCATAACCCGGAGGTCGTTGGTTCAAATCCAGCCACCGCAACCAAAAAAGTACCGTATTCTTTCAGAATACGGTACTTTTCTTTGTTTTTCATTCCTTTGCAGCAATCGATCCACTCGTACCCTTTTGCGACCTTATCCCACAGATCACCATATCATTTTTGCCATGACTATACTGAATTGCGTCCACATCAGCGTCACCAGCTGCTGCAGGGTATAGATGTTCTTTTCGGTAAAATCTCTGCCTTTTTTCGGGCAAGCCAATCGCAGCAAACAAATGAGGACGCCCTGCCGCACCAGGCACAACATTACCACCAGCAGATATTCTGCTTTTTTGATAGCGCTGCAAACACGGCTTCGTTCCCATGGAACGTCCAAGCGTTTGGAAAACGATCGGACGCTTCACCCATTTTCATCTTTAGGGGCACAATGGCGTTTATCTACTGCCAAAAAGCAAAAAAACGCTGCAGCGCAACGTTTTTCGCTGCAAAAGAATTTTTAGTCCCGTTTGACAATTCACTTTTTCATCGGACTGTGTTATACTACAGATAAAATCCGCCGGGGATATGAGCTCTCCGCGGACATTAACCGATAAGGAAGGATCGATCCATGGCATATTGTCGTTTTTGCGGCGCGCTTTTGGCCGAGGGGGCGCGCTTTTGTCAGCTTTGCGGCAAGGAAATAGCCACTGCCCACCACTGCCCGCAGTGCGGCGCGCTCCTGCCCGAAGAGAGCCGTTTCTGCAGCGCCTGCGGCGCAGCCGTCGCCGGCGCTGCTCCGGCTGCATCAGGTACGCCGCAGCACCACCAGGGTCGGCCGCCCGAAATTCCCCTGGGCCGGGGCCGCACCATCACTCTCCCCGCACCTCAAGTGGCACCGGCTCCTCCACCGTCTCCAGTGCCGCCGCCGGACAGCGCCCCCCTCGCAGGGGTATGCGTGCCTGCTGTGCAGAATACGGGAGATTTCACCGGCTCCGTGCAGCGCTTTTTCGGCGCAGACGGCAGCTGTTACACATTCCAAGGCGCCGGAATGTACGGCTTTCTGGAACCGTTTTCCATGAATTACACCGGCGGGCAGGGACCCATCGTCAAAAACGGCGGAACGTGGTTCTATCGCGCCGGCGGACAGAGCGTCGAGGTGCCGGCCCTGCAGGGTGCGCAGATCCTCACCTCTGCTCCCGAGGGCATGTATGTATACATCGCCCCCACCATCTATTTTGTCTCCCCCGACGGCGCTATGCGTCCCTTTATGGACGCCGCCGAAACGCTGACCGACATGGTATGTTATCAGAACTGGCTGTTTGTCACCTATCTGGGGCCTTTTGAGGAAGTCCCGCAGACCAACGGCAGCACCATGTGCTGCGACCGTTCTTATGTGATTGTATACGACCGCGCCAGCGGCGACGTGGCCGCTCTGCTGGAGCGCTGCGCCGGCGTATATTATATCGACCGGCACGTCATACTCCTGTGCGATTTGCTGGACAGCGGCGAGATCTGCCGGAATGTCTACAAAATCCCCATCCATGGCTGGACCGAAAATGGTTTCAAAACCCTTTCCAACTATGTGGGCCGTATTCGCGGCAGCCTTCCCTTCTCACGGCTGCTCCTGGACAGCTGCGGCAATCGGAGCAATTGGAAAAGTCCCTCGGAATGCACGGCCAACCTGCGCCAGTGCGACTGGGCCAACAAGCGTCTGGCCTATCAGCATAAGGACGCGCTGCTCTGGCGTGACTTCACAGGCAGCCCACTGTAAAAACAGCAGAAAATGCCTCGCGGCTTTGATGGGATCGCGAGGCATTTTCATTGCTATACGACGATTTCCACCCGGCTTCCGCCGGAGCCGTCTTTTTTCACGATGACCTGCCGTTCAATACGTTCTTTCAGTTCCGCCACATGAGAGATTACCCCTACCAGACGATTTCCCGCAGAAAGATCTCCCAGCGCCCTGAGCGCCTGCTGAAGCGATTCCTCGTCCAGCGAGCCGAACCCTTCATCCACAAACATGGCGTCCAGCTGTATGCCCCCGGCGCTGGACTGGATCTCATCGGACAGTCCCAACGCCAGCGCCAGCGCCGCCTTAAAGGATTCTCCGCCCGAAAGGGTTTTCACACTGCGCTCCGAGCCGTTGTAATGGTCGATCACATCCAGTTCCAGGCCGCTCTGGCTGCGCTGATTGTCCGCAGTGCGGCGGCGTTTGAGTTCATACTGCCCGCCGCTCATCACCATCAGGCGCAGATTGCTGCGCCGTAATACCCGGTCAAAACAGGCCGACTGCACATAGGTTTCCAGCATGATCTTTTCCTTTCCGGAAAGTGTGCCGTTCGCAGTGTCCGACAAGGCCTTCACCCAACTCCACTCCCGCTCCGCTTTGGCCAGCGCGCCAGTCTGGCCAGCCAGCGCATCCCGCACAGAGCGATCAGCCAGGAGGCATGCCGCCGTATGCTCCCGCTCCTCCCGCAGCTCCCTTTGCCGCGCCTGCAGAGCAGCCTGCTCCGCTTCCAGCGCTTTTCGTTCCGGCGCCGGGGTTTCCCGCAGCTGTGTTTCCAGAGTACGCGCACGAGTTTCGTGTTCCTCCAGTTCCCGGCGGGCAAACCGTTCCTTTTTCTGCCGAAGCCCCTCTGTATACTGTTGGGCCTCCGCCTGACTGTCAAATTCCAGCGTTTGCACCAGGGCGGAACGGTCCCGTTCCAGCTGCTGCGCCGCCAGATGCAAACGCAGAACTTCCTGCTCCAGCGCCTGCTGTGCATTGCGGCGCTGCTCCCACATTCTCTCCTGCTGCGGCAACGTTTCTTCCAGCCGCTTATGCTCGGCAGCCTGCGCCTCCAGCTCCATCCGGCGGCGCTCCCGTTCTTCCCACTGCGTCCGGGTCTGCGTCAAAGCGCACTCCAGCGTCTCCCCCACTTGCAGCAGCACCCCGGCACGCCGCGCGTACTGAGCCTGCAGCTGTTCCAGACGTTCCGCCGCCCGCCCGGCAGCCAGACTGGCTTCACCGGCGAGGCGCTCAGCAGCAGCAGCCTCCTTCTGCAGCGCTTGCAGCGCAGCCTGCGTAGGCGCTGCCTCCGGCAAAGGTGCCGGAACAGGGTGGTGTGGCGCGCCGCAGACCGGGCACGGTACCCCCTCCTGCAGAGACTGCGCCAAAAGGCCCGCCTGCGCATCCAAAAACAGCCGCTCCTGCCGCTGTGCCCTGCCGCGCACCGCTTCAGCAGAAGACCGCTCCTGCACATACGCCTCCTGTGCAGCAGCGCATTGTTCCTGCGCGCTGCAGCAATCATGCTCCAGTTCCGCCAACTCCTGCAGCTCCTGCAGGTGTCTGTGCAGCGTTTCCTGCGCCGCTGTTTCCCGTTCCAATTCCACCGCGGCGGCATGCAGCTCCTTGCGCCGTGCAGTCAGCTCCGCCAGATGCGCCGCTTCCGCTTCCTGTGCTCGGCGGCCATCAGCGCTTTGCTTCTCCTGTTCGGCCAGAAGCAGAAGCGTTTGCTCTCGCTCTGCATCCAGGGCAGCCAGCCGCGCATACTCTTCCAAGCGCCCTTCCGCTGCGGCGATCTGCACCGCCAGAGCCTCGCTGCCTTCGTTTTCCCGCCGGGCCTGTTCATAGTCCTCCCGGCAGCGAAGCTGCACCGGTTCCAACCGCGCAATCTCCAGTCTTGCTTTGTTTAACGCCCGGACTGCCTCCTCCCGGGCCTCGGCACGCCCCAACATCTGATGCACAGCGGCCAGCTGTTCTTCCACCGCTTCGGCAGCCGTTTCCCCCGCCGCCGCGCGCGCCTCCAATTCTTCCACCAAATGCTCTGCCAATACCAGCGCCGCAGACGGATCAGCATGTTCTCCCTGCGCGCGCAACGTGTTCCATTCCTCTTCCATCGAAGTACCCGGCGCACCGCGCAGCGCTGCAATCCCCTGAGCCATCGCACTATGCAGCGCAGCACAGTTCTCTGCACGCCGCCTTGTTTCGGCCCGCAGCTGTTCCTGCAGGGTCTGATAGCGGCCGGTGCCAAACAGATCGCGGAAAATCTTGCTTCGCTCCTCGGTTTTTGCATGCAAAAGCTTCAAAAAGGCTCCCTGGGCAATCATGGCCACCTGGGAAAACTGACTGCGGTCCAGCCCGGTCAGCGCCACAATAGCCCGCGTTACCTCCCGAGCCTTGGTCACCGGTGCCCGGCCGTCGGGAAAGATAAGCGTAGCGTCAGCGCGTTCAAGCACCATACCCTCGCCCCGCACCTTGGGCCGCTCATACTCCGGATTGCGTCGGACAGTATACTGTTTTCCGCGGTACAGGAATTCCAGTTCCACATAAGTGGGCGTACCGGGGGCGGCATATTTGCTGCGCAGCATATCGGCTTCCCGCGCCGCGCCGCTGGCCTCACCGTACAGGGCAAAAGTGATGGCGTCAAACAGGGTTGTTTTACCGGCGCCGGTATCGCCGGTGATGAGATATAAACCGCTGCTGCCCAAACGGGACAAATTGATCACCGTTTCTCCTGCATAGGGTCCGAACGCAGACAGAGTTAATTTCGTCGGTCTCATGCTTCCTCCTCCCACACGCGCGTCATCAGCTCCTGTAAAAAGGCGCTCTGCTCATCGCTCAGCGGCGCATTGTTCTGCTGTTCGTACAAGGCTCCGAACAACTCCAGCGGCGAACGCGAACTCCCTTCCTCTCCCAGTTCCACCATCTGACACTCCCGGGTGCGGCGGTTATCGTAGCGCAGCCGCAGGAGATTGGGATAAATTGTGCGCAGTTTCGCCATGGCGTCGGGGACATCTTTCTCATCGGTCAGCGTCGCCAGAAGATAATCTTCCACTGCAGTGCCTTCATAGGTTTCCCGGCGGGCCAGATCCAGATAATTTCCCCGCACTTCCCGCAGGCCATGCAGCGGGGTCAGCGGAATGGCAGTCCGTTCCACGCAGCCTTTTTCGCCCAGCGTTACTATGGTGACCGATTTCTCCTGCCCCGCTTCAGAAAAGGAATACCCCAGAGGCGTTCCGCAGTAGCGGGCGTTGACGCCCACGTTCTGCGCCGTGTGAATATGGCCCAGAGCCACATAGTCAAACGCCTCGTATACCGCCGCGTCCACATTATCCAGGCCGCCCACACTGATCTCTTCGGATTCACAGCGCACTGCGCCGGTGACAAACTGGTGTGACAGAAGCACGTTGCGCGCAGAAGGATCCAGCGGGACGTGAGAAAGCGCACACTGCAGGGCATCTGAATAGGTTTCCACGCTCTCCTCCGGCCAGACGCGGCGCACCACAGCAGGCTTCAGAAACGGCAGCAGCCATAGATGCACCGGCCCAAAGCCGTCCTGCAGCGTCACGCAGCGCACTGCTCCATCGTACACCGGTGCAAAGTACACGCCTCGGCCGTCCATGAGCTTTGCGCCAAAGGAAAGCCGCTCGGCAGAATCATGGTTGCCGGCAATAAGACATACGCTGCAGCCTTGTCCGGCTAGCACAGTCAAAAACTGATCCAGCAGCGCCACAGCCTCCGCCGGCGGCACTCCCTTGTCGTACACATCTCCGGCAATCAGCACGGCATCCACTGCCTCACGTGCTGCGATGGCAGCAATTTGATCGAGGATGTAGGCCTGATCTTCCAAGAGTGAAACGTCACACAGGCGCTTTCCCAAATGCAGATCGGACAAATGCAGCAATTTCACTGCCCTCTCCTCCCTTTCGTTGTCATGCACCTCATTATAGCGGATTTTTTGCCGGAAAAACAGAAAAAACTTTTCCCGCCCCGCCGCCCTTTACAGGCCAAAGGCCCACTGTTATAATAGGGAACACATTGGGAAAGAAGGCGTTTTTATGTATGATGAACTGACCCAGGTGGACATCGACAAAATGAACGAAGAGATTGCCTACCGTAAAACGGTGCTGCGCCCGAAGCTGATTGAGGATGTGCAGACCGCCCGGGGCTTTGGCGATCTGAGTGAAAACTTTGAGTACAAATGCGCCAAACGGGACAAAAACCGCAACGACAGCCGCATCCGCTACCTGGAGCGGATGGTCGCCACGGCCAAAGTGATCGACAGCCGCAGCGCAGATAACGGCGCGGTGGCCCTGTTCAGCAAAGTGACACTGCTGAATGAAAAGCTGCAGAAAGAGCAGACCATCCGCATCGTGACCACCCTGCGGCAGAACGCGCTCAAAGGCCTTATCAGCAAAGAGTCCCCCGTGGGCCGGGCGCTGCTGGGCCACCGGGCCGGCGACCGGGTGGAGATCACCGTTAACCCCGAAATGAAATATACCGTTGTGATCCGCTCCGTGGAGCCAGGCGAAGACGACGCCTCTCTGGACATCAGCGCGTATTGAGGGTACCGCCATGTCTACAACGTATCTCCGCGCCTTCACACTGGCCAGCCAGGAGGCGGAAGAGGGATTCTGGAATCCTCTGAGTTCCAATCCCAAAACCCGGCGCACCTGCTACACCACCCACTATCCGTTCGGTGTGTTTCGCCGCCGGCAGCCCGGTGCCTTTTCCTTTGACCCCATCACCATTTTTTACGGTGGAAACGGCAGCGGGAAATCCACCCTGCTGAACGTCATGGCCGAAGCGCTGGGCCTGCTCCGGGGTGCAGTGTACAACCGCAGCGATTTTTTCAGCGATTATATTGCCCTGTGCCGCTGGGATGCAGGCGCTCTTCCGCCGCACAGCCGCATTCTCACCAGCGACGACGTGTTCGACCACCTGCTGGGCATCCGGGAGCTGAATGAAGGGATCCATCAAAAGCGCGCAGAGCTGTTTCAGGAATACACCAGCGCGCGAAACAGTTCCATTCAGCTTCAGTCCCTGGAGGAATACGAGGCCTTTTCCCGCGTGGTGGACGCCCAGCGCAAAAGCGCGTCAAAATACGTCAAAGACCAGCTGATGAATAACATACCGGAGCGCTCCAACGGTGAGAGCGCACTGGAATTTTTCACGCACGCCATCGGGGAAAACGCACTGTATCTGCTGGACGAGCCGGAAAACAGCCTGTCCGCTGCGCGGCAGTTGGAACTGAAGCAGTTTTTAGAAGATTCCACCCGGTTTTACCGCTGCCAGCTGATCATCGCCACCCATTCCCCCTTCCTGCTGTCCATGGCCGGGGCCAAGATATATGACCTGGACGAAAGTCCCGCCGCCGTAAAGAGGTGGACGGATTTGGAGAGCGTACGCACTTATTATGATTTTTTCAGCGCCCATGCGCGGGAATTCGACCGCGCGCCCTGAATTCCCCGGCCCCGCCGGGAAAGGAGATTGCCATGAGCCGAACCTTTACCCCCTGCCAAACGGCAGAGCGGAGCATTCAAAAAAAATACCGCCGGGAACTGTGGGGGCCTTTCGTAGCCGCCTGCAAGCGCTATGAGCTGATCCAGAGCGGCGACCGCATCGCCGTATGCATTTCCGGCGGCAAGGATTCCATGCTCCTGGCCAAGCTGATGCAGATGCTCCGGCGCATCAGCGACGTGCCTTTTGAGCTGCACTTCCTGGTGATGGATCCGGGCTACGCTCCTGCCAACCGCCAGCGCATTCAAGACAACGCCGCCCTGCTGGGAATTCCCATTGAGATCCTGGAAAGCAATATTTTTGCGGTATCTGAGCGGATGGATGAACGCAAACCCTGCTACCTGTGCGCAAAAATGCGCCGGGGCTGGCTCTATCATCACGCTCAGGCCATGGGCTGCAATAAAATCGCTCTGGGCCACCACTTCTCCGACGTGATCGAAACCACCCTGATGGGCATGCTCTACGGCGGCCAGATTCAGGCCATGCGCCCCAAACTCCACAGCAACCATTTCCCCGGAATGGAGTTGATCCGCCCGCTGTATTGCGTCCACGAAGAAGATATCATTTCCTGGAAGCGTTACAACCATCTGGAATTCCTGCAATGTGCCTGCTCCTTTACAGAACACTGCGCCTCCGGCGAAAGCGACTCCAAGCGCGCCGAGATGAAACAGCTGATCCGAACACTGAAGGCAGGCTGTCCCCAGCTGGAAAAGAACATTTTCAATGCCATCCACGATGTAAATGTGGATACCCTGGTGGGCTTTTCCTACCACGGGACGGAAAAAAATTTCCTCTCCATGTTCACAGAGGAAGGCAAACAGCAGAAATCAAATAAACCATAAAGAAGAAAAAGATAGACATGCGAATGTAACTAAGGGAATCGTTATGGACTTGTTTGAATCTTTTATTAAGCGTCTGATTTTCACCCCTGAATCTGTAGGGCTTCACGGCGAAAAAATGATTGTACGCAAACTTGGTTGGGTTCAATTTTGCGGTAAGCGTGGCAAAATTCTGCAAAATATTTATGTGCCACGAGAAAACGGAGAAACATCAGAAATAGATGTTCTATATATTACGCAAAAGGGAATCTTTGTTATAGAAAGCAAGAACTATTCCGGCTATATTTTCGGCAGTGAAAATAACCATAATTGGACATCTACCTTATACGCCGGGAAAGACCAGCTAGGAAGAAAAAAAGTAGAGCATCATCAGTTCTATAACCCCGTCAAGCAAAACAATACCCACATCAAAACACTGATGCACTATCTCAATGTGGATATTCCAATGCTATCCTTGATCGTTTTTTCAGAACGATGTGAATTAAAAAGCATCACGCTTTTCTCTCCCGATGTGTTTGTTTGCAATAGAGGTGCGCTTCCTCGCCTAGTGCGTAAAATTTGGAATGTATACCCTGATGTTCTCAACGAAATGCAAATTAGTACCATTTTTAACGCTTTACAACCTTTAACCAATCAAGATGAAGCCACAAAGACAAAACATATATCAGATATTCAATCAAAATTGAATTATGAAGAGACTTGTCCCTGGTGTGGTGGAACTCTTGTCTTACGAACTGCCAAACGGGGCATAAATGCAGGTCATCAATTTTGGGGGTGCATAAACTATCCCAAATGCAAATATACTCAGAATTTGTGATTTTATTGTATTTTCTATCCATTCGTGCTTCCACCTCATAACATTTCAAAATGTTTTGCAATATAAATTTATTGTAATTCAATAAATTTATATTGACTATCAGCATTCATCGTGATATAGTAGAGCCTACTAAGGCAGGAATTTCCATGCCATAAAAAAGAAAGAGGGATGCTCGATGGAACAGAAAACCCTTTCCCTGGTGCTCAAACTTGTGATTGTAGGTCTGGCAGCAGCAGGAATGATCGTATACTTTGCCGCGCTGCCCCTGCTGGGCAAAAGCCTCATCGCCTCCTATCCGGAATACAGCCGCTGCTATCTGCCGTGGCTTTCGTTTCTTTGGATCACAGCCATTCCCTGCTTTGCTTCGCTCTTCCCAGGATGGAGTCTGGCGGCGGAAGTGGGCCGGGACAATTCCTTTTCCATGAAAAATGCCCGCTCTCTGCGTGCCATCGCCTTTCTGGCCGCAGCGGACGCCGTGTTTTTCTTTGCTGGAAATATCGTCTTTTTGCTGTTGGATCTAAGCCACCCAAGTATCTTCCTGTTCTCCTGCTTTATCGTGTTTATCGGCATAGCCATCGCCGTAGCATCTGCGTGCCTGTCCCATCTGGTGCGCAAAGCCGCCGTGCTGCGGGAAGAAAATGAACTGACCATTTAAGGAGGCGCGGGTATGATCGTAATCAACATCGACGTGATGCTGGCCCGGCGCAAAATGAGCGTAACGGAGCTGTCCGAGCGGGTAGGCATTACCATGGCCAATATTTCCATCTTGAAAAACGGGAAGGCCAAAGCCATCCGTATGGAAACGCTGGACAAAATCTGCCGCGCGCTGGAATGCCAGCCCGGCGATCTTCTGGAATGGAGGGACGAAGATGACGCAGAAACCGGCCTTTCCTAAGCCGCGCTTTTATCTGATACTGGCCCTTCTGGCTGCCGCCGGGTTCGGTTTCACCGCTGTCTGCGGTGTTTGGAATATTTCCCGTCCCCTGTGGGGAAACATTGCTTTGAGTGCCGTTCCCACAGCCGTTTTTCTCCTTCTCTGGCAGCTCTCCCGCCGGGGGCGCTGGCGCGGCGTTCCCGTCCTGGCCGCAACGATCGCGCTGTTTGTCCTGTTTCTGGCCGGCGGCTGCTTCAATCTGCTCCTGATCGGCCTGGACGCCATGGGGCAACCCCGGGATCCTACCCTGAAAAACAGTGCCCATGCGGTGCGTATTGTGGAAAAAGCGCTGGAACTGAATCTGGACGGCGCACAGGTCCTCCTGGCCGAGGACACCCACAGCGGTTTCCACGGGGATGGCGAAACCCGGATCATTCTGGTCCTGGACGACGCGTCCTCTGCTGTGGAATCCATCCTTTCCCAGTGGCCAGCTTTCCCTGCGGGCGAACCACTTGACACCATCTTTCTTGAGCGCTCCGGGCTGGGCGAGGATCTCTTTTTCCCCCAGGTGGAACAAGGGTATTATTCATTTCGTGACCGCTACGCCGAACAATACCCCGACGATACGCATCCTCTGCTGCAGCGTTTTTCCTACAATTATACTGCCGCACTCTATGACACAGAAAACAGCACACTCTATTATTACGAACTGGACACCTGAAAAAAGGCAGCTCCGCATACAGCGGAACTGCCTTTTTGCTTTTACCACGCAGGACGGCGCACCTGCATGGCACGGTATTGACGGGTCACCTGATCACACAGAGTCATATAAAAGCGCAAATATTGTTTTTTGGCCTGTCGCTCTTCGCGCTGTTCCTGCTGGAAGCGCTTCCAACGGGCACAGGTCTTGTGGCAGCCCGGACAGTACGCCGGGCAGGACGATTGACACGGCAGCATCCTGCATTCCTCCTGACCTTGTTTGCTTCAAGCAATACCAGTATACCTGTTCTGCAGCTTCCCTGCTATCATATTGGGGTTATATTTTTGTAAAATCAAACAACTTCTGTGTGCCTTACGCTCCGCACTCATCCGCCGGGGCAATATTCCTTCAACGGTTGGCATATAAAAAACCGCCGCACCGATGCACCATCCTTCTGCTCCATGGAACATGCTGCTCTCAAAAGGGCGGTGCGCACATGCGCTCCCGCCCCCTCCTCTGTATACTTATGACCCCCGCTTCCTCGGATGCCGTTCCTTGTAATAAGCCCGAAAGGCAGCCAGTTCTTCCTCATCCTTGCGGTCCAGGCCAAATTCCTGCGCCAGCCCTTCGATATGGTGCGTAAATTCATGGGCCAGCGTGGTGTACAGTTCGTCGTCCCACGCTTCCACCGTCCAATCTTCCTTTTCCGCCAGCGCGGCAAAAGAGCCGTAATAGAGCTGGATATAGCGCCCCATTTGATCGTCGCAGTATTCCCCCATAATGTAAATCTCACCCGGAGGAAATTCCGGATCTTCCACTGCCTCCGGCAGCAGGGAAATACCGCCGTTCAGCTCGCGGTAAAAGACCGGCGGGAACTCTTCTGCCATGGCGTCAAGGCGTTCGCCTACTTCGTCAAACGTTAAAACCATGCTTTACCCCTTTCATTTCTTACCGTACCGCAGAGGATACCGCCCAGCAGAAACATCATCCAGGTGTTTCCCGCCCCTCCTTTTGCGCAGCCTCAGGCTGCTTTCCGTAGAAATATGCCTCATTGAGGGGCTTTCATTGTCAGGCTGATGCGTTTTTTCTTCTCGTCCACTTCCAGCACCCATACCGTAACCACGTCGCCCACAGACAACACTTCAGAGGGGTGTTTGATAAATTTGCTGCAGATCCGGGAGATGTGCACCAGACCATCCTGATGTACGCCAATGTCCACAAAGGCGCCAAAGTCGATCACATTGCGCACCGATGTACTCTCTATTGCTGATCTCAAGCCCGGCAT
>QFCE01000023.1_pt1 | contig 11952 bp, 7 predicted proteins | sample 5346091 | NCBI WGS metagenome assembly QFCE01 (sample SAMN09062252, study PRJNA434731) | Human gut metagenome, whole genome shotgun sequencing project. | isolation source: stool timepoint A chromium assembly | host: Homo sapiens | collected 2015 | reverse complement strand
GGGGCGACCGAGGTCGCCCCCTACGGGCGCCAACCGGGAGACCGGCTCCCTCGTGCTCTAGAAGAACGGGTAGATGGACACGCCGGTCATGTAGAACACCGCGCGCAGGGCGAGCGCGCTCACGAGCACGCAGGCCGCGCCCACGGCGCCCCACACCTTCCAGTCGCCCTTCGCGCGCCCGGCCAGCGCGGAGCCCAAGCCGGCAACAGCGGCCACGATGGCCACGACCGCCCAGGCCAGCGATGCGCCGGAGAAGGGCGCCGTCGAGCCGTCGGGGGTGATGTCCATGGTCGGACTCGTCGGGTCGAACCAGAACTCCACCGCCGTGTAGGAGCCGGCCGTGGCCTGCATGGCGATGAGGTAGGCCACCACGAGCACCACGTTCACGGCCTGACCGATGAGGTTCGCCTTCGCGTCGAGGTCGGACGACTCGTCGCGCACGGCGCAGATGAGCGCCATGGTGGCCGGGCCGAAGCCGCAGGCCGCACCGAGCAGTGAGGCGATCTGCAGAAGCGAGTCCCAGGCGGGCAGCGAGGCCATCATGTAGGAGTGGCCCATGACGATGACGAGAATCGCCGCCACGACGATGCCCACGATGGACAGCCACGTCGGCACCTTGGCCTCATCGCCGCCCCGGCGCAGGTACACGAAGTACACCACCATCACCACGGCGAGCACCACGATGGCGATGAGCTCCTGGGTGATGCCGCTGGTCATGTGGCCGAAGCCGTTGAAGATGCGCTCCCAGTGCTCCAGGTGGAAGAACACGGCGATACCGCCGACGACCAGAAGCACGGCCGAGGTGATGAGCGCCGGCATCTGGGCGCGGGCGCCCTTTCCGCGAAGCGCCCAGACGCACTGAGCCGCGAACAGGCCGGCTGCCCAGGCCAAGAGCGTGGTGAACAAGATAAGGGGCCATTGCAGTTCCATTATTCCCCACCCTTCCAGTCGCGGTCGCGCAGGATGTAGGCGAAGTGCGGCCCGTTGCCCACATCGGGCAGGTGGTGCACGTCGGCCTCGGTGTACTCCTTGGCCATATCGCCCAGCTTCACGCGGTTGCCGGTGTACAAATTGTCATAGGAGCGATCGACGTCGCCGCCGATCTCCGGCGCCGCGAAGGAATCGATCCCCTCGTCCAAATCGCCGAAGAAGCGGGCGCGGCCACCGCACTGGATAACGCACTGGGGCAGACCGCCCTGGGCGGTGATCTGCTCGCAGAGCGTGCACTTCTCCACGACGCGCTCCTCCTCGTTCAAGTAGCGCACGCCGTAGGGGCAGGCCATGGCGCAGAACTGGCAGCCGATGCACTTCGACTTGTCAATCTGCACGGTGCCATCCTCGGTCACGTGCGATGCCTGAGTCGGGCATACCTTCAGGCACGCCGCATTCTCGCAGTGCTGGCACTGCACGGGCAGGTAGTACATCTCCACGTCGTGGGCGCTCGTGGCACCGGCCTTAAGACTCGGGCCGATGCGGAGCACCTTGTTCCAGTACGAGCCGATCGGCACGTTGTTCACGGCCTTGCACGCGACCATGCACGCCAGACAGCCCACGCAGCGGTTCAGGTCGGTGACGATTGCTTTGTTCGCCATGGCTTAGGCCTCCTCTCGGATATCGTAGTTGGGCAGCCATTCCTTCAGGCGCGGGTCGGAGGCATCGCAGATGATCTGGGTGCCGTCCTCCGGCGCGCAGGGGATGACCTTGCCGTCGGGGCAGTTCTCGGGCGTGGCCTTGTAAATCTTCACCGGCACGCCGCGCATGTGGTGCGAGCTGATGAACTTGTCCTGGCCCTCCGGATCCCAAATGCACTCGATGTTGGAGAGCAGGCAGCCGTGGGTCGGCGCCGGCAACTCCGGGAACCACCAGGCATGCTCGGCGTTGGCCCAGCCGGGGGCGATGCCGTGGTACAGATCGACGCACTGGCGCACCTTGCCCCACGCGGTCTCGATCCAAGCCCAGTCGCCCTGCTTGAGGCCGAGCTTCTCGGCGTCGGCGGGGTTCAGCTCCAGACGCGGCGCCGGCCACAGCTCGCGGCACCAGGGCAGCTGGCGATGCTCGCTATGGAAGTACACCGGAATGCGACGACCGGTGGTGAGGATGATCGGGTACTCCTCAAGATCGATCTGACCACCCTGGGCAGAGGACGCGGGCGGCTCGTAGTTCGGCATGATCTCTTTCATCACATCAAACTTGCCCGGCTCGAACTGGTTGGCCATATCGAGGCAGAACGGCTCGAACTCCATGGACCAGAAGCCCACGAGGCCCGTCGGCGTGGGGCAGCCGAAGTTGTTCACTGGCTGGCCGGTCTCGGGATCGGTCGACCAGGGAGCAGCCGTGCAGGCGTCCTTGCCCATGCGCATCCAACCGGTCTCGAAGCGGCGGTAGGTTCCCCAGCGGTTAGGCTCGATCACCTTGGCGTTGATCCAGCCGTTCTCCTGGAAGTCGTCGCGGAAGTCCTCCCAATGCTCCCACTTGCAGCCCGGGTAACGGTCACCGAAACCGGACACCTCGTTGTGGGCCTGGAACCAATCCTCCAGACGGTCGTCGTGATGGTAGGCACCGGGCGCGTCGCCGGCAATATTGGTCCACGTGCCGTTGGGGTTGCCCTGCTTCTCGATGGCCTCGAAGATGAGGCGGTTGATGTCGTGGTCGAACTTCGTGTCGGCCGGCGGCTCGATGCAGCGCTGCGTGAGCCCGATGCCGCCCGAAGCGCCCTGGGACACGCGGATGTTGTTGATCTCGGTCCAGTGCTGGCACGGCAGGATGATGTCGGCCATCTCGGTGCCGGGGTGATGGAACATGTTGATGTCCACCCAGAAGTCCAGCTTCGAGAGCGCCTCCCAGGCAAGCGTCGCGTTCGACATGTTCATGAACGAACCGGACTCGTTGATGCCGCCCTTCAGCGGGTACTCGCCCTCGCCCAGGCACGCCTTCCAAATGCAGGTGGCGTCGGCCCACTCGTTGTAGTACGGCAGAATGGGGAACTTCTCGGCGCCGATCATGTTGCCCAGCACTTCGCGGCGATCCGGGATGTTCATTGGATCGACCTGCTTGTCGGCCAGATACATCGGCGGGCACATGGGCTCGCCGGTGAGCGCCTCCATGCCCTTCAGCGTCCACTTCACCTCCTGGGGCATGTTGGTGCCGGGAGCGGCCGTGGCCTGCTCGTCGACCGGCGTGCGGGAAAGGCCGCGGTTGCCGGCCGGGCCGTCGAAGTTGCCCGAGGAGTAGATGAGGTTGAGCACCGCGCGAACCGTCTGCGCGCAGTTGCCGATCTGGTCGGGCGCCAGGTTCAGATGAATGCCGCCGTTGCCGTAAGTCTGGCCCTCGGGACGCGTGGCCCACACCGTGCAGGACTCCTCGATGAGCTGCGGGTCGAGACCGGTGATCTCGCTGGCCCACTCCGGCGTGCAATCGGCCACCGACTTGGCGAGGTAGCTCCACACCGGGCGCGCGATGTGCTTCGTGCCGTCGGCCAGCGTCACCTCGTGCTCGCCTTCCAGATCGAAGTCGATGCCGGCCTCCTCCAACTCCCAGTAGGAAATCGGCGGCAGATAGCCTTCCTGCGAGGTGCCCGCGTACACCACTTCCATCTGGTCGCGGGTGGGGGCCACGTGGTTGCAGCCCTGCCACTGGGTGGTATCGGTATCCCAGTACACCAGGCCGCCCTTACCGTCGTTGGCCTTCTTGTTCCAGGCCATGAACTTGTGGGGGCTGCCGCCCTCTACCAGATCCATCTCCTTCAGAAGACGCGTCTTCAGCTTCGTGCCGATAAGATCCTGCAAGGCCGGAACCTGAATCGGCGAGGAGAGATCGAGGTAGCGGCCGCCCGTGGGCTCCATGTCCTCCACCACGAGCAAGGACGCATCGGTCCAGCGCTTCACGAACTCCCAGTCGATGAGGTCCTTCTCAATGAGAATGTGCTGCCAGGCCAGCGCCAGCGCGCCGTCGGTGCCCGGCTCCAGGTTCAACCAGTAATCGGCCTCCTTGCCCGAGCCGGACAGGCGCGGGTCGATGCAGATGTGCGTCTCGGCGGCGCTCATGCGGTCCACCAGGTTGCGGCAGCTGTCGTCGTAGTTCGAGTTCTCCGGCGCGGTGCCCCACTGCACGTACACGCGCGGCCCGTCGCGCAGCGCCATCCACGGGGCGCCGTCGACCGAGCTGATCCAGCCCATGAGGCGACGCGGGCCTTTGCAAATCTCGGATGCCACATGGGCGTTGGGGGTGTCGAACAGCCACTTGTAGAACGCGTAGGGGCCGTAAACCCACTGACGGGATGTGCCGCACATGTTGAAGATGGACTGACCGCCGTACTGATCCATGATCTCCTGGAACTTCGAGCCGATGGTTTCCATGGCCTCATCCCAGGTGATGCGCTGCCAGCCCGGCTCCTCGCCCTTGGGGTTGGTGCGCTTCATGGGATGGTAGATGCGGTCGGGGTGGTAGGCCGCCTGCAGCGACGACTGCGACTTGCCGCAGCAGTTGCCCGACGACTGGAACGACGACTGGTCGCCCTCCACCTTGACGGCGCGCCCGTTCTCCACCGTGACCCACACGCCGCACTCCATCTTGCCGCAGCCGCGGCAGCACGTGCGCACGCGCTTGATCTCGCTGCCGCGGCTGGGCGCCTCGGCGTCCTCGGCGAGTGCGGCGCCCGGCACCGCGCATCCGATGACCGCCGTGGCAGCCGTGGCCGCGGACAGCTTGGCGAAGGTACGGCGGCTCAAGTTGAGCTTACCCATCTCTCCTCCTTTTTCTCTCATCCTTTCGGGCGCCCCGGACGGGTCGCCCACGTTGTCATCATGGCAAAATCAGGCCCCCGCCGCATCATATGTTTGCCATGATTTTTGAGTTTTCCCAGATGAAAGCTTTGTTAGTCCCCTGAAAAGGTCGGGGGCAAGCACGGGGTTTCGCCGTATAATTTTTGCCAAGGAAAAGGGGAGTTTTCCTTCAGGAATTCCAGGGAAAGGGCTCTCGGCGCGCACATGCGGCGACCGCCCTGCCATTCTTTCTATCGAGGGGGTCGCGTGAGTTTTCGTTCCATCTCAGAGAACCTGAACGCCTACCGCGAAGAAGCCGGCAGCCATCCGGTGGCCCTCGATCGCGTGCTCGGCTTTACCTTTATTCGCGCGTGGGTATACCTCATGTTCGTGGGCGCGGCCGCCAGTTCCATGACATGGAGCGGCGAGCAGATCCCGCCTTTGTTCTACGTCGTCTCCACGGCCAGCCTCTGCGCCGTGCTCTTCGGAAGCGCGCTAGCCGGCGAGCGCTTCGTGCGGTTCATGACCCATCCGGCCGCGCGCTTCGCGGCACCCGCGCTCACCACCGGTGGAACCCTGCTTCTCGCCTCGTCGGCGGCGGGCACCGGAGCGGCCCTCTCCTTCGGCATCCTGGGCGCCATCACAACTGGCATCGGCTCGGGGCTGATCGATCTGGGCTACGGCGAGTTGTACCGCAACGAGCCGCCCGCCCGCGCCACGTTCGAGGTGCCCCTGGCCTTCTTTCTGGCCGCCGTGGCGTTTTCCCTCGTCATCATGCTGCCGTCAGTTGTCGGCTGCCTCGTCTGCTCGCTTCTTCCCGCCATTTCCGGCTGGATCCTGTTCGTCGAGCAGCATGCCTGGTCGCGCAAGCACCAGGCCAGCGTCCTGCCCATCGATTTCGACCTGAAGTCCTTCGCCTGGCGCATCGGCGTGTGCGCGTGTTTGGTGGGCGTGGCCGACGGCATGGTGCGGGCGGCGTTCCTCTCGTCGAACAACCTGAGCATCCACGTGTTTTTGCAGTGGCCCCTGGCCGGCGCCGGGCTGCTCACCATGGTCATCGTGTACGGCGCCGCCCTGCTCTCCTCCGAGCAGAGCACGCGCACCATCTACAAAGCGGCCATCTGCGTCATGGCCTTCTTCTTCATGCTCCTGCCCGTATTCACCAGCGCGCAAGACATGGAAAGCGTGCTGGCCCTGGCAGGCTACGGCACCTTCAACGTGCTCATCTGGATGCTTCTGGCGGAGATCTCGTCGAACTACCGACTCTCTTCCACCGAGGTGTTCGGCATCGGGTGGGGCATGATCACGCTCGGCGTGCTGCTCGGCTCCATTGCCGGCAACATCGTGGATCGGTTCGCCCCGTTCACGCCTCAATTCTTAAGCCTCATCGCCCTTATCGCCACCACGGCGGTGCTGCTCTCGTTTCTGTTCGTGTTCCGCGAAAGCGACCTCATCGCGCTGACCGAGGAGCCGGAAAGCGAGGCCGAGAACGCCGAAGATCGCGCGCTCGGCAGCTCCAGCGACGCACCTCCCACAGCTAGCGACAGCCCCCGCCCGCGCTTCCAGGACCGCTGCCTGGAAGTGGCCGCCGCCTTCGAGCTCTCGCCGAAGGAGACCGAGGTGATGATCCTGTTCGCCAAGGGCCGTTCGGCCGCCCGCATTCAGGAAGAGCTGTTCATCTCGAAGGGAACCGTGAGCACCCATTTGCGTCACATCTACCAAAAGATGGACGTCCATTCCAAACAGGAGATGCTCGACGTCATCGAAGGCGTCACGAGGGAGTAGGGCCTTCCCCTTTTCTATGCCTTCAGTATAATAGCGGGCGGAAAGGAGGGGACTATGAGTTTACGAGGGCGTACTGCGCTCATTGTCGCGGGTGCGGGCATGAATCTGAGCACCTACGGTATCGGCGTGTGGGGCGACAGCGTGCTGCTCTCGAGCGGTTCCTTCGTGGGACCGGCCCTCGCCGCGCTGTCGGACACCTATCTGCTCTTCTCGGCCCTGGGCCTGTTCGGCGCCCTTATCGCCCGGGTGATTATTGCCGTCGCGTCGGGAGCGAGCAACCATCGCTACCTCGCCTGCGGGCTTGGACCCATGGCGATGGCAGCCGCACTATTCATATCCGGTGTTTGGAACACCTCAGGGCTTCTGGTGGCCCTAGCGGCTTTCTGCGTCGGCTGGAGCTTCGCCTGCCAGAGCCTGTTCTGGGTGACATCAATTTCTTTCGAGCCCAAGCAGATGCGCACGATCTTCCCTTTGGAACTAGCCTGCGCAGCCGCGTTCAACGGACTGTTCGTCATCGGCTTCATGGACAACCAGGGGCTGTTCCTCGGGTTGTGCATCGCCCTTTCCGCCGCCGCCAGCGTAGCCCTGGTGCGCCTTGACCAAAAACGTGAACAGCCGAAAATGGTGCCCGTAGCGGGATTCTTCGAGAGCCGTTATGTGCCTGCTTTTCGCACCTTTGCTGAGGTGCTGTTCTGCGTGGTGGCCCTTCAGACCATAGCCCCCACTCTGAACTACATGGGGTTTTTGGGAGATCTTTCCCCGATCGAACAGCAGCTGGTCGTAGCAGGAGCCAAGCTCGCCGCCGCCGTGGCCCTCGTAGCCATCCTGCGCTTCTCGAAGGCGCCGCTGCTCTCCGTCCAGGTGTTCAAGGTGGTCACGCCCGTGCTCATCCTGTTACTGTTCGCCGTGCCCTTTGCGCCGGCGCCCTACCTGCTCGGACTGTTGGCAGCGGGTTCTTGCTTGCATTTCGTTGTAATGAACTCGCTGTTCTGCATTGACGCCATCGCTATCGCGCAACGGCACCGTCTTGTGTTCGAGGCGTTCTACGGCGCCGGCTACCTCTTACTCATGGGCTTTTGCTCGGTGCTGGAGAAAGTCATGCCCCAGCTTCTGGCCGCCGGCTCCTCCGCCGAGCTGCTGCTGGTGTTCGGGGTGTTCTTCTCCGTGTACGTGCTCAGCATGGTGCTTGTGTTGGTGCGCAGACGCCGCCGTGATGAGGATGGCGGCGCACTGCCGTCCGACCGTTTTGTACCAGATGCAGACACGCGGAGAGATGCTTCAGCGACGCTCTCGGAAGCAGAGCCTTCCTCGGGCATCGCCACCACCGAAGATGCTCCCGCCCCTCTACCTATTGCCGAACGCGTAGGCATCGTACAACGGAAATTCGGTCTGTCCGACAGGGAGGCCGAAATCGTGCTGCTCATAACACGAGGACGCAACGTGCCAGCCATTGCCGAGGAACTCGTTATATCCCAAAATACCGTGCGCACCCACATAAAGCGCATCTATAGAGCTTGCGGCGCCCACGCTCGCCAAGAGCTTATCGAGCTCTGCGAGACTGCGGAGACCGAAGAGAACTCCCTCTCCCAGGATTAGACTGGATCAGATCGTATCACCAGGTAAATCACCCATTCATCCCGTGAATCACCCATTTTGAGACACCTATCGATCCTCTTTTTGCCCTATCGTCTTCCCGTCGCAAAAAGCGATGAAAGACGAAAAGGAGGGTCTTATGTCGAAGATTACCGAAGGCGGCCTGTCGCGCCGCCAGTTCCTGACCGGCTCGGCGCTCACCGCCGGAGCCGTAGCCTCGCTCGGCTTGGCCGGATGTGCCCCAAAAGCGCCGACGGAGGCACCCGCGACCGGCGAGAGCGATCTAGCAGCCACCGGCGCCGACGGCACTACCGTACGCGCCCATGCAGCCCAGTTGAATCCTCAGTCTGATCCGAAACCGGTATCGAACACCACCTGCCCCTCACTGTTTACCGAGTGGAAGATGGGCTCGCTCACCTTGCCCAACCGCGTGGTGAAATCGGCTGCCGGCTATATCGGCGTCACCTCGCAGGGCATCACTGGCGACTTGCACATGCAGCACTACGGGAAGTTGGCCGCCGGCGGCGCGTCAGTGGTCTACTGCGACGACTTCGCCGAGCTGTACGATCACTTCCGCGCTATTCCCGACGTGGGCAAGTTCACCGACTGGACCGACGAGGATCTGACGGCCTTCGCCAACAACATCAAGGAAAACGGCGCGAAGGCAGGCTACCAGCTAGCCACGATGGGCCTCGTGTTCAGCGGCTTCGAGCCCGATCCGACGGCCATCTTCCAATCCTCCGACTGCATGGATATGACCGCCGAGGAGATCAGCAACCTCATTGCCGACACCATTAAGGCGGCAGCCACCCTGAAGCGCTGCGGCTTCGACTGCGTGGAGATCAACGCAGCCGGCGAGAATATCGGCCAGACGTTCATGTCCCGCAATCGCAACAAGCGCGAGGACGATTACGGCCCCCAGACCTTCGAAAGCCGCACGCGCTTCGTCTGCGAGATCGTGCGCGGCATCAAAGCCGAGTGCGGCGAGGACTTCCCCGTGCAAGTGCTCATCAACGGTGTCGAGGAGAACGACAAGGCCATCGGCGACAACGCCTTTTTCACTACCGTTGAAGAGAACAAAGAGATGTGCAAGCTCATCGAAGCCGCCGGTGCCGACTCGCTGCATATCCGCATCGGGCCCTGCGGCCAGCACGTGGCCGAGTTCGCCGGCGACTTGTACTTCTGCGGTACCGGCATCGAGGGAACGACCGGCTATGGTACCCAGTTCGATTTCACGCGCCATTGGCAGGGTATGCTAAAGGCCGATCAGTCGGGCCTCGGCATCATGGTGCCCGTGGCCGCTGAGATTAAGAAAGCCGTGAGCATTCCCGTGGGCGCTGTCACCTACATGGATCCAGCTCGCGATCCCGAGTTCTTCGAGAGCCTCATCGCCTCCGGCGAGCTAGACTTCATCCTGATGAACCGACCGCTGTCGGTGGACTACGATTACCTGCACAAGCTGGAAGAGGGCCGCATCGATGAGATCCGCCCCTGCACCCGGTGCATGCACTGCCATTGGGATGCAGCCGATGACGGCAACCTCACTTTCAGCTGCCGCACCAACGCCGCCCACCCCTTCCGCTTCGTGACCGGCCAGCTCACCGGCAGCTACGATCCCGAGCCAGCCGCCACGGCGAAGAACGTGGTAGTCGTGGGCGCCGGCCCTGCTGGCCTCGAGGCAGCGCGCGTAGCCGCCGAGCGCGGACACTCCGTGACCCTCTACGAGAAGAAGGGCTCCGTGGGTGGCCTTCTGGAATTCGCCAATAACGTGAAGGGCCCCCATGAGAACCTGTCGGTGCTGCGCAGCTACTTCGAGCGCCAAATGGAAGTACTCGGCGTAAACGTGATGCTGAATACCGAGGCCACTGCCGACATCATCGCCGAGGCCTCCCCCGATATCGTAATCGCGGCCACCGGTGGCGTGCGCGACACCTTGGGGCTGTCCGACACGGCCGGCACCAAGGTGGTGGGCATCGACGACTTCATGATGGCCGACATTGCCGAGGAGGTCGTCATCGTTGGCTCGAACGTGCAGGCCATCGACGCCGCCATGTACCTGCTCGCCCAGGGAAAGCACGTGCAAGTGGTCACGCCAAACGCGGCAAGCGCCATCGGAGCAGGTCACTCGTTCTGGGTGAAAACCTTCACCCAACCCAACATGAAGGCCTTGGGCGTACGCTTCTGGCCCGAGGCGACTGTGACCGCCGTGAACGACGGCTCCGTCACTGTGAAAACGGCCACGGGCATCGAGCAGGAAATTGCCTGCGGCACCGTAGTCGAAGCCCTGGACTGCCTGCCGAACGACAGCCTCAGCACGGGACTCTCCTGCGAGGTGGTCACCGTCGGCGACGCGGCGCGCCCCTTCAACATCGGCGAAGCCATCTGCTCCGGCAACGCCGCCGCCCGCGCGATCTAGATTCGACCCAAAAGCTCGGCCGCCTAGACGTCGCACTCAATCTCAGTCCTCCCCTTCAATCGGGGCAGCTCCCCCTCCGAGCTGCCCCGATTTTTATCGCCACCTGTAGCCCGGAGCCACTTTTTGGCACCGCCGCGCGGACTTCCCGACATTTTCCCGGGTCGGGCTGCGGGTATTCTGGCAGAAAGCCGCGTCGGGCTGCGGATTCGGAGCAAAAACCCGCAGCCCAGTACGGCTTTTTGCCAGGCAGACTGATGGCGCAGGGGAATTTCCCCCTTGACGGATTCGATGGGCCTCGGCTACTATGCGCTGTGGGGATACCGCCCGAATTCTCGGACGGACAATGTTTGCAAAAGTCGAACCTCGGGGGCGAGGTTCATCTCTCGCTGCGTGCGAGAGGGAAGATTGCAAGCATTTGTTCAAAGGGCGGATGACATGAAAGACACTTCCTCGTTCCTCGATCTCGCATTAGACGATTCCATGGGTTTCGACCCCCTCGGCGCCTTCGACGGCGATGTCGAAGAAGATGCTGAGGAGGTAACCGAAGGCTATCTGGGCACCCCCCACACCGACATCCCGGCGCCCGTCGTGGATACGCGCCCGGCCCCCGAGCGCATCGCCGACCTGTTCAGCGCTATGGCGCCGCGCCGTCGCACGCTGCTCGGCATGATCACGTTCTGCGCCGCGCCGCAGACCACCGACGCCCTGGATGCCGAGGTGGATCGCCTGCAGACAGACAACTTCTCCGTGTACTCCCCCGCTTCGCTCGCGAACTTGCTCGCGCGCGCCGGGGCCCTCGCCCGCGTGACCGCCGACGGCGAGCCGTACCCCGAGGGCGACCCGGAGCCGGTGCTCGTGGAAGTCGACGGCGTGTCCTACTACGAGGCCGGCGAGGCGCCGGAGGTCTGCTGGCTTGCCACTGAGGACGGCGCGGCGTACGCCGAGGCCGACAAGCCCCTCGACCGCCTGACCAACCTGCTTGCCGAGGACGCGAAGTACGCCACGATCTACGAGCGCATTCTCGGCCTTACCGCCCAGGATGCCGGCGCTTCGATGCCGACCATCAACGAGGCCGTGGACAACGACGAGCTGCTGAAGAGCCCCCGTCTGTACGCGCCCCACTTCATCGACAAGCTGGAGAAATGCGATGCCGTGGAATGGCGCGACAAGAGCTGGCGCATTACCGAAGTCGGCCGCGCGGGACAGCGCATCGTGGCCGACCTCGTAGCGGCCCAAGCCGCGCCCGAGCCCGAGGCGCAGGCCGATAAGGCCGCTCACGACGCCCAGTAGCGCGGCGCCTTCCACCGCTTCCCTTCCGGTAACCAGAGGGCGGTCGAGTACGCCCCTTCGAGAACAGAGGAGATTCCCATGACCGAAACCGACACCATAGCCACTGCC
>QFCE01000233.1_pt1 | contig 11976 bp, 8 predicted proteins | sample 5346091 | NCBI WGS metagenome assembly QFCE01 (sample SAMN09062252, study PRJNA434731) | Human gut metagenome, whole genome shotgun sequencing project. | isolation source: stool timepoint A chromium assembly | host: Homo sapiens | collected 2015 | reverse complement strand
CCAACGGCGTAAGGAAAAAACCAAAATGCTCCGGCAGACAAAGGAGGTACCCCTATGCACCAAGAAGGCATCTTAGGCGTCCTGGGCGGTATGGGCCCCCAGGCCACCAATACCTTTTACCAGCGGATCATCGACCGCACCCAGGCCGAGTCCGACCAGGAGCACCTGCGGGTGCTCATCTGGAGCGATGCGAAGATTCCCGACCGCACCGCCGGCATCCTGGGCACCCCAGACCAGGCGGAGGCCGTCTACCAGCATCTGCTGGCGGACGCCAAGCTCCTGGAGAGGGCGGGCTGCACGGTGCTGGCCATCCCCTGCAACACCTCCCATTACTTTGCCGACCGGCTCCAGGGAGAGCTGCATATCCCTCTCATCCACATGATCCGGGAGACGGTGTCCGCCATTCGGGCCATGGGGAAAACCACCGTGGGTATCCTGGCCACCGACGGCACCGTCCGGACAGGGATTTACCAGCAGGCGCTGGAGGCCGCCGGCCTCACCCCGGTGACCCTGCCGGCACAGCTGCAAAGGGTGGTCATGTCCATTATTTACGATGAGATCAAAAAGGGGGAGACCGGCTCCCGGGAGAAGTTTGGGGAGATTGACGCCTATCTCCGCCAGGCCGGCTGTGACTGCGCCATCCTGGGCTGCACGGAGCTGTCGGTGTACCGCAGCCTCCACAGCCTGCCCCCTTATTACATTGACGCCATGGAGATTCTGGCCGAGCAGGCCATCCTCCGCTGCGGCAAGGCCCTGCGAAACGTATAAAGAGAAGGGGCCGCGCAAAGACGCCGCCCCGTGCCCAACCTTCCAGTAGAAAGGAATATGATTATGAGCCTCACCCTCTATCCCTTGGGGGATTACATTCAGTTGCTGCAAAGGAAAAACCTCCAGCTGGAGTTCTCCGGGGCCCCTCTGACCCGGGAGGTCTCCCTGGTCAGCTGCGACTCCCGGCAGGTGGTGCCCGGCACCCTGTTCATCTGCAAGGGGGCCCACTTCAAGGTGGAGTTTTTGCAGTCCGCCAAGGAGCAGGGGGCCTTCGCCTACCTGTCGGAAAAGCGCTATGACCAGGTGGACCTGCCCTGCATCCTGGTCAGTGACGTGCGTCTGGCCATGGCCCTGCTGGCGGACTTTTACTATAACCACCCCTCGGCCAAGCTGGGGGTGGTGGGCATCACCGGAACCAAGGGAAAATCCTCCACGGCCTACTACTTAAAGTATATCTTTGACGAGTACCTGGCCGCCAAGGGCCAGCCCGCCAGCGGGGTGATCTCCTCCATTGAGACCTATGACGGGGTGGAGAAGTTTGAGTCCCACCTGACCACCCCGGAGCCCCTGGACTTGGAGCGCCACTTTGCCAACGGGGTGGCCACCGGCATGCGGTACCTCACCATGGAGGTCTCCAGCCAGGCGCTGAAGTATGACCGGGTGAAAAACGTGGAGTTTGCCGCCGCGGTCTTCCTGAACATCGGCATGGACCACATCTCTCCCATTGAGCACCCGGATTTCGAGGACTATTTTGCCTCCAAGCTGCGGATTTTTTCCCAGGCCGCCGCGGCCTGCGTGAACCTGGACTGCGACCACGCCGACCGGGTGCTGGAGGCGGCCCGGAGGAGCTGCCCGAGAATGATTACCTTCTCCCAGAAGGACCCTTCGGCCACCATCTTCGGCTCCCAGGTCCGCAAAGTGGGGGGAGACATCCTTTTCCGGGTCAAGACCCCCCGGTACAGCCGGGAGTTCCGGCTGACCATGCCCGGCCTGTTCAATGTCCAGAACGCCCTGGCCGCCCTGGCGGTGTGCGAGGCGGTGGGGGTGCCGGAGCAGTACGCCTTCGCGGGTCTGATGAAGGCCCGGGTCCCTGGACGGATGGAGGTCTACGCCAACGCCGATGAAAAGGTCACTGTCATCGTGGACTATGCCCACAACCGGCTGTCCTTTGAGACCCTCTTCCAGTCGGTCCGGGAGGAATACCCCGGCCGGCGGATCGTCACCGTCTTCGGCTGCCCGGGCTACAAGGCCTATGACCGCCGGAAGGACTTGGGGGAGATTTCCGGCCAGTATTCCGACCTGGTCATCCTCACCGAAGAGGACGCCGGGGAGGAGCCGGTGGAGGAGATCTGCCGGGACATCGCCCAGTATGTGGAGCAGGGGGGCTGTGACTACTCCATTGTCCCCGACCGGGGAGAGGCCGTCCGCCAGGCGGTGATGGGCTGCCAGGTGCCCACGGTGATCCTCCTCACCGGCAAGGGGGCCGAGACCCGGCAGAAGCGGGGCATCGAGTATATTGACTGCCCTTCCGACGTAGACTATGCCAAGGAATATCTCCATGAGTACGATGTCCAGCACGGCATGGACGGGATGAGCAAAGTCCGGGCCCTGCTGGATGTGCTCCCGCTGCTGCGCCGGTATGAGGGGCGCACCATTGTGATCAAGTACGGCGGCTCCGCCCTGGACGCGGCCTCCACCGACACCATTTTGGAGGACGCCGCCGCCCTCCAGTCCGTGGGGGTGCGGGTGATTCTGGTCCACGGCGGCGGCAAGGAGATCTCCGCCCTGCTGGAGCGGCTGCAGGTGGAGACCCATTTTGAAAACGGCTACCGGGTCACCGACCAGACGGTGCTGGAGACAGCGGAGATGGCCCTGTCTGCCCGGGTGAACAAGTCCATTGTGGCTGCTCTGGACCGGATCGGCGCCAAGGCCTGTGGCATCTCCGGCCGGGACGGGGGCCTCATCACCGCCCGGCAGAAGGACAAGGCCCTGGGCCTGGTGGGGACCATCACCAAGGTGGACCCCCGGGTTCTGCGTACCCTGCTGGAGGGGGGCTTCCTCCCGGTGGTCTCCCCGGTGAGCCGGGGAGAGGATGGGGGAGCCCTCAACTGCAACGCCGACGACGCCGCCCGGGCGGTGGCCGAGGCGGTGGGGGCGGACAAGCTCATCTTCCTCACGGACACCGATGGAATTCTCGTGGACAGCCACAACCAGTCCACCCGCATCGCCAAAATGGATGTGAGCCGGGCCAAGGAGCTCATGGACAGCGGCCTGATCGCCGGGGGTATGATTCCCAAGACCCTCAACTGCATCCACGCGGTGGAGCACGGGGTGGGCTCGGTGACGGTGCTGGACGGCCGGATGGAGCACGCCATTCTTTTGGAGGCGATTTCTGAGAAGTCTCTGGGGACGACGATGGAGAAGAAGCGGTAAAGGGGGAGGCGGGTTCCCGGCCGCTGTCCTTTGGGGCGGGCGCTGTGGGTTTTGGCCCGCGCCGTTGGAACGACGGGAACTTGGCCCTCCCGGGCGGGGCCCCATTTCTCTGGAGAAATGGGGGAAAGAGCACCAGGGGACTTAAAATTAAGGTGCTTCGCGTAGGATCTGACCGAACAGTCCCCCGGACTGTTCGACCCCTGGACCCCGCGGGGGAAAGAGTTTCTTTCCCCCACACCCCTTTTCTCTGGACCGTTGTAGAAGCAGCGATTTTCTTCTACCGGCGTACCTGGCCTGCGGCCTCTAAAACCAACGCCTCATGGCCCGCCCACCAGCTCGGGCGGGCGGGAGAGGTGATTCATTGACGGGAGGAACAAGTGGAATACCGAAAGGTTTTTCTCTGCCTTCCTCCAAAGGGTACCTACCCACGTCCCCAGCCCGCCCAGCCGGTGGGCGGGCCGTTACGGGCCTTTCGCTGTGAGGGCCGCAGGCCAGGTATCCCGTCAGAAGTACAGCCTCCCCCAAACAACCCCACCAGAGAAGGGGGTCCCGGGGGAGGAACCTCCTCCCCCGGGGGTTCGTTCCCCCATTTCTTCCCAAGAAATGGGGCCCCGGCCGGGCAGGCCAAGGTTCCCCGCCCGTTCCAACGGCGTGGAAGCACACAGGGGAGCCCCCCTCACCACAACCAACACAAGGAGGCCATCTATGGTTCAAATCGAAGCCCTCCCCAACGGAGTTCGCATTGTCACAGAGCCCATGGATACCGTCCGCTCCGCCGCCCTGGGCATTTGGGTGGGCGGCGGCTCCCGGGAGGAGGCCCCGTCGGAGTCCGGCGCGGCGCATTTTATTGAGCACATGCTCTTCAAAGGGACCCAGCGCCGTTCCGCCCAGGACATTGCCCGGGAAACCGACGCCATCGGCGGCCAGATGAACGCCTTTACCACCAAGGAGTGTACCTGCTTCTACGGCCGGGTGCTGGACAGCCATTTGCCCCAGGCCCTGGATATCCTCTTCGACATGGTCTATCACTCCTCCTTTGCCCAGGAGGCGGTGGAGACCGAACGGGGGGTCATCCTGGAGGAGATCGACATGTATGAGGACACCCCCGACGACCTGTGCGCGGAGAAGCTCTTCGGGGCGGTGTTCCAGGGCAGCGCCCTGGCCCGGCCCATCTTAGGGTCGGCGGAGACCCTGGCCCCCATGACGGGGGAGTTCCTCCGGGAATACCACAGGGCCCACTACCGGGGGGACAACACGGTGGTGGCCCTGTCGGGGAGCTTTTCCCAGGAAATTCTGGACGAGCTTCGCCGGCGGTTTGCCGCCCTGCCCGCCGGGGCGCCCCAGCCTGTGGTGCCGGCGGTGTATACCCCTGCGTTCGTGGTCACGTCCAAGCCCATTGAACAGAATCACCTGACCCTGGCCTTCCCGGGTCTGGACTACAACTCCCCCAAGCGGTTTGCCCTCCAGCTGCTCTCCTCCATTCTGGGCGGGGGTGTCTCCTCCCGGCTGTTCCAACAGGTGCGGGAGCGCCAGGGGCTGTGCTATACCATTTACTCCTATGGAGCGGGCCACGCGGACACCGGGGTGTTCTGCATCTACACCGCCCTGAACAAGGAGACCGAGGCCAAGGCCCTGGCCACCATCCGCCAGGTGGTGGACCAGCTGCGCCGGGAGGGGCCCACCTCCGAGGAGCTGGAGCGGGCCCGGGAACAGTCCAAGGCCAATGTGGTCATGGGTCTGGAGTCTACCCAGTCCCGGATGAGCCACGCCGGCCGCTCCCTCCTCTTTTCCGGGGAAATCCTCACCCCGGAGCAGATCATCGCCGCCTATGACAGCGTCACCCACGAGGATGTGGTGGCTCTGGCCCAGGAGATTTTCCGCTGGGATCAGGTCTCCCTCTCCGCTGTGGGTCAGGTGCGGACCGCCGAGGCGTACCGGGCGCTGGTGCTGGAGGCGTAAGGCAGTGGAATACTGCCTCCTCCACGGACTGGGGCAGAGCCCAGCTGACTGGGCCGCTGTGGAGGCCGGTCTCCCTGGACAGAAGATTCTCTGCCCGGACCTGTCCGCCTGGTGGGCGGGCCGGCCCGTTACCTATGAGAGCTTGTTGGAGGGTCTGGAAGCCCAGTGTGCTGGGCGGGAAGAGGCCATGGTCCTGTGCGGGTGCTCCCTGGGGGCCATTCTCGCCCTGGACTATGCCTGGCGTCATCCCCGACAGGTGTCGGCCCTGGTGCTGATTGCCCCCCGGGTCAGGATGCCCCGGGGGCTGCTGCGGCTTCAAAACGGGGTTTTCCGCCTGCTTCCGGCCCGGGCCTTTGCGGGCCAGGGCATGGGGAAGGACCAAGTCCTATCCCTCACCCGTTCCATGCTGGCGCTGGACCTCACCCCTACCCTGGACGCGGTCTGTCAGCCGACCCTGGTACTGTGTGGAGAGAAGGACCGGGTCAACCAAAGCGCGGCTCGGGAGATTGCCCGGCGGCTTCCCCATGGGCGGTATGAGCAGGCCGCCGGCGCTGGGCATGCGGTGAACAAGGACAGGCCCGGGGCGGTGGTGCGGGCCCTTCAGACCGTTGCGATGATGAAACCCCCTGTGTAGGTTTGGATTCCTGCACAGGGGGTTTGATTTTGCGGCGGGTTTGCCGGGGGAGGCGGTGGTAGGTTTTCCCCCGGCGCCGTTGGAACGGCAAGGAACTTGGCTTGCCCAGCCGGGGCCCCATTTCTTGGGAAGAAATGGGGGAAAGAACCCCAGAGGGAAGAGGTTCTTCCCTCTGGACTCCCTTCTCTGGTGGGATGGTGTGGGGGAGGCTGTACTTCTTTCTTAGTACCTGGCCTGCGGCCCTCTCCTTGTCACGCTGGTAACGGCCCGCCCACCGGCTGGGCGGGCTGGGGACGTGAGTAGGTACCCTTTGGGAGAAGGCAGAGAGTAACCGTTCGGTTTCCCGCTTTCTCCTACCGTTAACAAACCACTTCTCCCGCCCGCCCGAGCTGGTGGGCGGGCCATGAGGCGTTGGTCTTGGAGGCCGCAGGCCAGGCCCCAATTTGACCAACTACCTTCCCCCATTCCTCCCACCAGAGAATAGGGTTCCAAGGGGAAGGAACCTCCTTCCCCTTGGTGTTCTTTCCCCTATTTCTTCAAAGAAATAGGGCCCCGCCCGGGAGGGCACCGTTCCTGCCCGTTCCAACGGCGATAGAAAAGAGCGCAGGCCCCCCCTCACCGCTGCTTCTTCAGCAGCCGAATATCCTGCCCAAAGAATGCCATCAGCAAATACTCCCCCTCCAGCCGGGAGGCCACCTGGGGGGAATACCGCTGCCGCACCCCTTCCAGGTTCAGGTTGGAGGAGATCACCGTCCGCTTCCCCTCAATCAGCCGGGTGTTGATGAGTTCATACAGGGCCGCCTGGACAAAGGGAGAGGTGAACTCGCTGCCCAGATCGTCTAAGATCAGCAGGTCACAGGTGAGATACCGGCGGGTGTCCGCCTCCGCCTGGCGGCTCTCCTCCCCATACCGGGCAAATTTCCGGGTTTCAAACCGGGAGAGGATGTTGGCCGCGGTGTCGTAAACCACGGCATACCCCTGTTCCGACACCACCCGGGCAATGCAGGCCGAGAGGAAGGTCTTTCCCAGGCCGGGGGGGCCGTTGAAAAAGAGGTTTTTGTGGGGATAGGCGTCAAAGTTCTCCGCGTAGCTGCGGCAGGAGGAGAGGATAAACTCCATGTTCTCCCGGGGAGAGCGGTGGAACTCCGGCCAGGTCTGCCGGTCGTAGTAGTCCAGGCGGAAGGTGTCGAAGGACTGATCCCCCAGGTCCAGCAGGGAGGAGAGCTCCGCGATCTGCTCCTGGCGGCACAGGTCCTTCAGGCAGTCGCACATGGCCGCGCCCCGCCAGCCCCGGTCGTTGCACAGGGGACAGTAAGGGGTCTCCTCCAAGGCGTCGGGGGGGTAGCCGGCCTGGTCCAGCAGAGCGGCCTCCTCGTCCTGGAGGGCCAGATTCTCCCGGCGCAGGGCGGCCAGAGCCTCTTCCTGGCCCAACCCCTGGCGGAGGGCGGCGGCCAGAATCCGGGGGGCGGTCTGCCGCAGCTGGCGGTCAATCTCCGCGGTGCGGGGCAGGGCCCGGTAGATCTCCGCCCGGCGGCGGGCCTGGTCCAGCTGGTGGGCCCGCTGGGCCTGCTTGAGCCGGGCCTCGGCCCGGGTGAGAATGGATGCGCTGTATGCCATGGGTCAGCCCTCCTTCGCGGCTGCGGCCCGGCGGGCCTGTTCGATCATCCGGCCGATGTCATCCGAGGGCAGCGGCTGGGTCCCCTGGGCCGGCTGGGGGGTGGCCCGGGGGTACTGGGGCCGGCGGTTTTTGCGCTCGCTGGCCTCCACGGCCTCCACAGTGGTCAGGCCCTCCTTGTACCAGCGGGTGAGAATGCCGTTCATATAGGTCCACTTGAACTCCTGAAGCTGGAAGATGGTCCGGTCCCGGGCCAGCAGCAGCAGCTCGTCGGAGCAGCCCATCTGAATCCAGGCGTCCAAAAATTCCGCCTCCTTCTCCACCGGCGCCCGGCTCTCCCCGAAGAGGAGCTGGAGAATCTCCGTCCCCCGGCGGTTGCGCCGGCTCAGCCGGTGCAGATGGGCGTCGGCGGCCTCCAGGGTGTCAATGCCGGCCTTCTGCCATTTGTAGGCCTCCCGGCGGATCTGGGTGAGGGTGGGCTTGCGGCCGGGCCCCTTCTGCTTGGCCTGCTCCACGCACCAGCCGGTGAGGGTGAGGATGACCTCCGGGGGCAGGGCCAGAAAGTCAAAGAGGGTGTAGAGAATCTTGAGGTCGGCGGGGGAGAGGACCTTCCCCAGCATCTGCTCCACCGCCGGCACCAGGGCCTTGAAGCCCCCGTCGTTCTGGAAGGCCTGGGCGATGTCCTGGGTGGTGTAGTCCGGGGGCCGGTCGTCCTCCAGCTTTTCCGGCCGGGGGGGCTGAACCGGGGTGTCCGAGGAGATGAGGCCCAGCCGGAGCAGGGTGTTTTGGGCCGCCTCCACCCGGTCCGGTCCCCAGGGCAGGGCCCCGCTGTTCTGGCCGGCGGTGAGGCAGAGATACAGCAGGGCGGCGTCGCCGTTGCCCGCTTTCAGGAGTTTTTCCACCGCGGACCGGTGGAGAGAGAGGATACTTCCGGGCAGCAGCAAGTCCTTTGCCATGGGGCCGCCTCCTTTCGTGGGGATAGAATCATACGATAACACTTTATTTTACAAGAAATTTTCCAGTTCGTAAAGGTGTAACTTTTTTCGGCTCTTGCTGTATGGATACGTTGATGGAAGCAGAACGATATGATACAGTTAGGGTAAATAAGTGAAAAGTGAAATTCAAATTGAGGTGGTTGATAAAATGGAACTGTATGAAGCGATTTATAAAAGAAGAACCGTGAGAAAATTTTTGGAGAAAGAGGTCAATTTTGACGCCGTCAAAAGGATCTTAGAGGCAGGCAATAGGGCACCAACCTGGAACCATAATCGCAACTGGAGTTACATCGTACTAAGAACGGAGGAAGAAAAAGCGTACGCATTTGAACACGCAAAGAAGATAGCCGAAAAATTTGATGCGGAAAAGTATCTGAACGCGCCCAGACCGTATCCGACTACGCTCGCGCAAAAAATGTATGCTTACGCCATGCCGAGGCAATATACGATGCTGAAGGATGCACCCTATGTGATCATTCCTGTGTTTAAATCAAAGGAACTGAATGGTGAATACGTATCCAAACTGAACCCATTCTCCACAATTTGGTGTGTCATTGAAAACATATTCCTTGCGGCGACGGCCGAAGGAATGGCCTGCTCTATGAGAATTCCTTTGAACGAAGAACACGATATCGTGAAAGCGAAATTAAAAGTTCCGCCAACATATATGATCCCTGCATTTATTGGAATAGGCTATGCGGACCCCAACGAGAAGGAATTAGAGCAGAATGTTGCCAACCTTGAAAAACAACTGCATTTCGGCAAATGGAAATGAGCGGAGATGATGCGGAAAAGCTGCCGGCATCGAGCGTAGACTGTCCGCCAGTCCATGCTGGCTTACCCCCATCCAATACTGGGTGGGCGTCATTTTCTGTGCAATTCAATGACTTGTTCTGCAAGTCTGAATCGGCCCAAAGGGGAAAGGGGATTTTTCCGGCCCGGCGCTCTGCCCCGGCGGGCGGGGGTCTATCCTTTTTTGTCGAACCGTGGTATAATATCCTATTCCAAAGAAAACCCAACCTGGAAACGGAGGAATCCCTATGGCAAATCCAGTGACCATTTATATTCACCACCAGAGCTACCGCTTTTTGGCCGAGGAGGAGGAGACCTACCTCCAGCAGTGCGCGGACATCGTCAACAAAGAGATGGACCAGGCCATGGCGGGCAACACCCTCTCCATCACCGACGGTGCGGTGCTGGCGGCCATGAACGTGGCGGATAAGTACTGTAAGGAGCGCCAGGTGTCCGACAATCTCCGGGCCCAGCTGAAGCAGGCCCTGGACGAGAACGCCCGCCTGGCCCGGGAGCTGGCCGAGGCCAAGCGGGAGGCCCGCAAAGCCGCCCGGGGGGAGAAGGGGACCAAGGCCCCCAAGCAGGGCCCCCGACAGGAGGAGACCTGATGGAGCTCCTGGCCCCCGCCGGCTCCCCGGAGGCCCTGACGGCCGCGGTCCAGGCCGGGGCGGACGCGGTGTATCTGGGGTTTGGGCCCCTGAACGCCCGCCGGAACGCGAAGAATTTCACCCGGGAGGAGCTGGAGGCCGGGGTGGCCTACTGCCATCTGCGGGGGGTGAAGGTCTACCTCACCCTCAACACCCTGCTGACCAACCGGGAGCTGCCCCTGGCCGCGGAGACCGGAGCCTGGGCCTCGGACCTGGGGATTGACGCGGTTCTGGTGCAGGACCTGGGGGTGGCCCGCCTGCTCCGGCGGACCTGTCCAGACCTGCCCCTCCACGCCTCCACCCAGATGACCGTCCACAGCCTGGACGGGGTCCGGGCCTGCGCCGACCTGGGCATGACCCGGGTGGTGTTGTCCCGGGAGCTGTCCGCCGATGCCATCGCGGACCTATGCGCCCGCTCCCCCGTGGAGCTGGAGGTTTTCGGCCATGGGGCGCTGTGCATGTGTTACAGCGGCCAGTGCTTTCTCTCCGCCGTGCTGGGGGGACGCAGCGGCAACCGAGGCCTGTGCGCCCAGCCCTGCCGCCTGGCCTTCCGGTGGCCGGGGGAGAAAACCCCCTCCCACCCTCTGTCCCTGAAGGACCTCTCCCTGGCCGGGGCCCTGGGTCAACTGGAGGAGATGGGAGTGGCCTGCCTGAAGATTGAGGGCCGGATGAAGCGCCCGGAGTACGTGGCCGTGGTCACCGGCATCTACGCCGCCGCCCTGCGCCAGGGGCGGGAGCCCACCCGGGCGGAGCTGGCTCAGCTGGAGGCCGCCTTCTCCCGCCAAGGCTTTACCCAGGGGTATTTCCGGGACCAGAAGGGTCCGGCCATGTTCGGCACCCGTCCCCAGGGGGCCCGGGACCCGGCGGACCTCTTTGACCAGGCCCGGCGGTTCTACACCCGGGGAGAGCACCGGACGGTTCCCGTGTCTATCACCGCCCAGGTCCAGGGGGAGACGCCCATGGTTCTCACCGCCCGGGACCCGGCGGGCCATACCGCTGTCGTCCAGGGCCCCTGTCCCCAGGCCGCCCGTACCCGCCAGACCACGGCGGACCAGGTGGCCGGCCAGCTGAGAAAGACCGGGGGCACCGTCTACCAGGCGCACCAGGTCCAGGTGGACCTGGCCCCCGGCCTGTCGGTCCCCCTGTCGGCGGTGAACAGCCTGCGCCGCCAGGCCTTGGAGGAACTGGACCGGGCCCGCACCCAGCCCCCTGCCCGGCGGACCCTTCCCTTTGTTCCGGCTGCCCCGGAGAGAGGGCGGGCGGGTGCGCCGGCGTTTACCCTGTCCTTCCGCCGGTGGGAGCAGCTGACGCCGGACTGCCTGGACCAGGGCCCCGCCCTGGTCTATCTGCCCTGCCAGGAGCTCCCGGGCCATGAGGACGCCCTGCGCCGGTGGGCCCAGGCATATCCAGACATTGGGTTTGGGGTTGTCCTGCCCCGGGTGGTCTGGGACCGGGAGCTGCCCCGGCTGCGGAGAGAGCTGGAAGCCGCCCGCCAGGCAGGGGTCACCCAGGCCCTGCTGGGGCACATCGGACAGCTTCCCCTGGCTCGCTCCTTTGGACTGACTCCCCGGGGAGATTTTGGGCTGGGACTGACCAACGACGAGACGGCGGCGGAGCTGGCCCGGCTGGGGTTTGCCTCGGCCACCGCGTCCTTTGAGAGCCGTTTGGCCCAGATTCGGGACCTGAGCAAGCCCCTGGACCTGGAGCTGCTGGTCTATGGCCGGCTGCCTTTGATGCTCATGGAGCACTGCATCCTCCGAAACCGGGGGCAGGGCTGCCACTGCCAGGACAAGCCCCAGTCCCTGGGGGACCGGAAGGGGGAGCACTTCCCCGTGGAGCCGGCCTGGGGCTGCCGCAATGAGCTCTTCAACGCCAAGCCCCTGTGGCTGGCGGACAAGACCGACTGGCGGACCGCCGGGGCGGCCTATGCCCGGCTGGCCTTCCTGCGGGAGGGTCCCGGGGAGTGTGCCCGGGTGTTTCGGGCCTATCGGGAGGGGGCGGGGGAGCCGCCGCGGGCCTTTACCCGGGGGCTTTACTATCGAGGGGTGGAGTAGGAGTATCTCTCCGGTGGGGGAGGCGTTCCTTTCGGCCGCCGTTGGAACGGCAGGGAACCTTGGCCTGCCCGGCCGGGGC
>QFCE01002060.1_pt1 | contig 12132 bp, 9 predicted proteins | sample 5346091 | NCBI WGS metagenome assembly QFCE01 (sample SAMN09062252, study PRJNA434731) | Human gut metagenome, whole genome shotgun sequencing project. | isolation source: stool timepoint A chromium assembly | host: Homo sapiens | collected 2015 | reverse complement strand
GATGGGTGGCGGCATTTTCCGCCCAGGCTTCGGATATGAGCGGATGGCTTCTTATGGGTCTGCCCGGCGCAATCTATGCCATGGGCACGGGCCAGATCTGGATCGCTGTGGGGCTTTGCCTGGGAACGATCTTCAACTGGCTCTGCATTTCCGGAAGACTTCGCAAATACACGATCGTGGCAAACAATTCTCTGACCATCCCGGCGTATTTTGAGAACCGATTCCGCGACAAGAAACGGATCCTGCTGTTTCTTTCATCTGTGGTGATCGTGATCTTTTTCCTGGTGTATACGGCTTCCGCGCTGGCAGCAGGCGGCAAGCTTTTTAACACCGTATTCGGCGTGGATTACCATGTGTCCCTGTTTATCGGCGCGGCAGTGATCCTGTGCTATACGTTTATGGGCGGATTTATGGCCGTGTGCGTGACAGACTTTGTGCAGGGCTCCCTGATGCTGGTAGGGCTTCTCATAGTTCCTGTTGTGGCATATTTCATGCTGCCCGGCTCCATGAGTGAGATCATTACACAGAGCGGCGTTACCGGCGGGGCTGCGGCCTTCCTTGACCCGCTGACCAACGGGGATCGTCCCTATACCTTTGTGGAAATCTTTTCGCAGCTTGCCTGGGGACTTGGCTACTGCGGAATGCCTCATATCCTCACCCGTTTTATGGCGGTCCGTGACGAAAAAGAGCTTCGCAAATCCAAGGGGATCGCGATTGTCTGGATCATCCTTTCTTTGACCGCAGCCTGCTTTATCGGTGTGATCGGGCGTGCGTATCTGTTCCCCACGGTTCTGGGAGAGAACGGTACCTCTGCGGAGAACGTGTTTATTGAGACGATCAGCAAGCTGTTCAACGTGGATCTGGGGCTGCCCTTCATCGGAGGGATTTTCCTCTGCGGAATTATGGCGGCGATCATGTCTACGGCGGACTCTCAGCTTCTTGTGACAGCTTCTGCAGTATCTGAGGATCTGTATCACCAGTTCGCAAAACGCGATGCAGATTCCAAAACGATCATGAAAGTGGGACGTATCACAGTGATCGTGGTTTCCCTCCTGGCGTTTGTGATCGCCTGGGATCCGGAAAGCAGCATCATGGGACTGGTATCCAATGCCTGGGCAGGTCTCGGCTCTGCCTTTGGCCCCATTGTCCTGATGTCTCTGTTCTGGAGGCGCACCAATCTGGCCGGCGCGGTTGCCGGAATTGTGACAGGTGGTCTGACCGTACTGATATGGGACTACATACCTCTTGTGGGAGGAAAGACCCTTGGCGTGGCAACGGGACTTTATTCTCTTGCGGTTGGATTTGCGTTGAGTCTTCTGATGATCGTAGTGTTCAGTCTTTTGACCAAAGCACCTTCCAAAGAGATTACAGATGAGTTTGATAAGGTGTCTGCCATGAAATAAAGACTGTTCTTTTTTGAAAAAGTCTGATATAATATACCAGGAACGGGAAAAATAACCGTTGCTGGTATATTTGTTTATGTCATGGAAAATTCTTCGTGATATTTCTGTGACATAAGAGCGTTTCGCACAGGATGCGCACGGAGCAGTCCGTGCGTCATGGAATACGGAATAAAGAGAGGACGCAGAGCATGAAAAAATATGATTATCTCATTGTCGGCGCAGGATTATTTGGCGCAGTATTTGCACATGAGGCGAAAAAACAGGGAAAAACATGTCTGGTGATTGACAAGCGCGACCATATTGGCGGCAATATTTATACGGAGGAAGTGGAGGGCATCAATGTACACAAATACGGAGCCCACATTTTCCATACTTCCAGAAAACATGTGTGGGAATACATCAATCAGTTTGCGGAGTTTAACCACTTTGTGAATTCTCCCATTGCGATTTACAAGGATGAGCTTTACAACATGCCGTTTAATATGAACACCTTCCATCAGCTGTGGGGCGTGCGCACACCGGCAGAAGCAAAAGCGAAGATTGAGGAGCAGATCGCGAGAATGCATATTACCCATCCGCAGAATCTGGAGGAGCAGGCTCTGGCCCTGGTCGGACAGGACGTGTATGAGAAGCTGGTAGAGGGCTATACCCGCAAGCAGTGGGGAAGACCCTGCAAGGAGCTGCCGTCTTTTATCATTAAGAGACTGCCTCTTCGCTACACATATGATAACAACTATTTCAAGGATCCCTATCAGGGTATTCCCAAAGGCGGCTATACCCGCATTATCAAGAAGCTTCTTGAGGGCGTGCAGGTCTGCCTGAACACCGATTTCTTTGAGAACCGGGAGGAGCTTACCGCGCAGGCAGAGAAGGTGCTTTTTACCGGAATGATCGATCAGTACTATGACTATTGCTACGGTGAGCTGGAATATCGTTCCCTGCGGTTTGAGACAGAGGTTCTGGATAACGCCAACTATCAGGGAAATGCCGTAGTGAACTATACGGACTACGAGATTCCTTATACCAGAATTATTGAGCACAAGCATTTTGAGTTTGGCGTACAGCCAAAAACCGTGATCACCAGAGAATATCCGGCGGCATGGGAGAGAGGCCGGGAGCCCTACTATCCGGTGAATGATCCGAAGAACAACGAGCTTTTTGACAAATATGAGCGCCGTGCCCTGGAAGAAAAGAACGTTCTGTTCGGAGGACGTCTCGGCATGTATCGTTACATGGACATGGACGCAGTGATCGAGGAAGCGCTGAATCTGGCAGAGACAGAGCTTGTCTGCGCGGAAGAGGCATAACAGGAGGAAGAGCATGGATACACCAACGATTGCAGAATATTACAGAGAACCGGATCCCATGGTGCGAAAAAAACTGTTGGACAAGTCCATCGAAGCGGGGGAGGAACCGGAGAACAACGCGATCCGCAGAGAACTCTGGGAGATGCGTTACAGCGAAGCTTCGGAAGGCGGCGCAGGCAGCCCGCGTGCAGACGGCTATCTGAAGCTCTGGATGACGATGGAATTTAACCGCAATCAGGGCGAGCGCTTTTTCGGCTCCAAGAGTGCGGTCAAGGATATCCGAAAACATCTGCAGGAGCTGAAGTTTGACGAGATCGTGGCGAAGGGGCCGCAATATGAGGCGCTGCTCCATCGGGAATTCTGTCATCTCATCTGGATCTATATGGATCTTTGTGAGAAAGACCGTTCTTACAATTCTGTTCTTTTCGGGCTGATGCCCATGAAAAAAGACAGTACCCTGCAGAAGATAAAAGGGGACATTTACTCCACGGCTGTGAAGCTTCCGAAGAGCCTTGGTCTGGAAAAGGAGCTGGCGATGATCACAAAAGCAGCCAGAGAGATGTATGCGCTTCGTTTTCCGGACGAGGCAGAATTAGAATAAAATGTTGTCCCGCTGTGCATATGCTGGCGGGACACCTTATTTCAGAAAGAATCTGTTTGAGCAGGATTCGGAAAAGAGGAGAGACATGGACAGAGACAATATAAAGGCCTACGAGCTTCTGAAAGAAGAAAACCTTTCAGATATTCACTCTACAGGGTATATTCTGCGCCACAAAAAAACAGGCGCACGGGTGATGCTCATCGAAAACGAGGATGAAAACAAGGTATTCAACATCGCCTTCCGCACACCGCCCAGAGACAGTACCGGCGTAGCCCATATTCTGGAGCACAGCGTGCTCTGCGGTTCCCGGGAATTTCCTTTGAAGGACCCCTTTGTGGAGCTGGTGAAAGGGTCTTTGAACACCTTTTTGAATGCGATGACCTATCCGGACAAAACCTGCTATCCTGTGGCAAGCTTGAATGACCAGGATTTTGACAATCTGATGCATGTGTATCTGGATGCGGTTTTTTATCCCAATATCTATCAGAAGGAAGAAATTTTCCGCCAGGAGGGCTGGAGCTATCACCTGGAGCAGCCGGAAGGCCCCCTTACCTACAACGGCGTGGTATATAACGAGATGAAGGGCGCCTTTTCCGCGCCGGACGAGGTACTGGAGCGGGAGATCATGAATGCGCTGTTTCCGGACACGACCTATGGGTGCGAATCCGGCGGAAGCCCGGAGGCCATCCCGGATTTGAGCTACGAGGAATTTTTGGAATTCCACCGGAAATATTATCACCCATCCAACAGCTACATTTATCTGTACGGAAACATGGATATGGCAGAGAAGCTTGCTTTTCTGGATGAGAAATATCTCTCCGGATTTGACGCGCTCACTGTGGATTCCCAGGTGAAGCTTCAGACGGCCTTTTCTTCCGTGAAGGAGCTTTCCATGCCCTATCCCATTGCGGAGAATGAGGAGGAGAAGGACAATACCTATCTCTCCTACAATAAAGTCATCGGAAACGCCATGGATGCCCGGCTCCTCACAGCCTTTGAGATTCTGGATTATGCGCTGCTGAGCGCCCCGGGGGCACCCCTCAAAAAGGCGCTTCTGGACGCAGGTGTGGGCAAGGATATTTACGGTGCCTTTGACGATGGGATTCTGCAGCCCTATTTCACAGTGATCGCCAAAAACGCAAATCCGGAGCAGAAGGCGCTTTTTGTTTCCACCATTGAAGGCGTGCTTCGCGAGCTTGCAGAAAAGGGGATTGACAAAAAGGCTTTGGAGGCTGGAATCAACTATATGGAGTTCCGGTATCGGGAGGCAGATTTCGCATCCTATCCCAAGGGGCTGATGTATGGCCTTGATATTCTGGGCAACTGGCTGTACAGCGATGAAGAGCCCTTTTCCCATGTGCAGCTGCTCTCTGTGTTCGATGAACTGAAGCAGGCTGTGGGGGAAGGCTATTTTGAAGAACTGATCAGGACCTATCTTCTGGACAATCCCCACGGATGTGTCCTGATGCTGCGTCCCCAAAAAGGTCTTGCGGCCAGCCGGGAAAAGGCGCTTGCAGAGAAGCTGGAAGAGTATCGCAGCGGCTTAAGCCGGGAAGAGCTTCAAAGTCTGGTGCAGAGTACAAAGGCGCTGGAGGCTTATCAGGAGGCAGAGGAAGATCCGGAAGCGCTGAAGTGTATTCCCATGCTCCGGCGGGAGGATATCAAAAAAGAGGCAGGAGAGCTGTTCAACGAGGAATTATCTGTGGACGGCAGTCTGTTCCTGTATCACAGGGTATGCACCAACGGAATCGGCTATGTGGATCTGCTCTTTGACCTGAAGGATTTGTCGCCGGAGCAGATTCCCTGGCTTGGGCTTCTCAAAAGCGTGCTCGGCTATGTGGATACAGAGCATTACACCTACGGGGAGCTGTTCAACGAGATCAACGCAGGGACCGGCGGCATCCAGTGTGGTGTGGAAGTGTTTGAAAACGCAGCGGGGGGCGGAGAGTTTCGCGCCATGTTCTCTGTGAGAGGCAAGGCCCTCTACGAAAAGCTGTCCTTCCTTTTTGAGATGATACAGGAAATCCTGAAGACCTCCCGTCTGGATGACACCCGCCGTCTGTATGAGATCATCGCTCAGGCAAAATCCAGGGCGCAGGCATCTCTGGTAAGCGCAGGGCATTCCACCGCAGTGCTTCGCGCATCCTCCTACAGTCAGCCCATGGCGGCGTTCCAGGATGAAATGGCAGGGATTGGCTATTACCAGTTTATCGAGAAGCTGGAAGCCGATTTTGACGCGCGCAAAGAAGAGATCGTGGAAAATCTCCAGGCACTGACAAAACAGATCCTGCGGCCGGAATCCTTTATGGTGAGCTACACCGGCGAAGAGGAATCCCTGGAAGAGACGCAAACACTCTGCAGAGCGCTGAAGGTGGTTTTGCCGGAGGAGCAGACAAAGCTTCCGGAAAAATCCCTTGTGTGCGTGAAGAAAAACGAGGGCTTCAAGACCTCCGGGCAGGTACAGTATGTGGCGCAGACCGGCAATTTCAAAAAAGCAGGGCTTGCTTACACCGGTGCGCTGGAGATCCTGAAGGTTGCCCTGAGCTATGATTACCTGTGGATGAATCTCCGGGTAAAGGGTGGTGCCTACGGCTGCATGAGCGGTTTCAGGCGAAGTGGCGAAAGCTTTTTTGTTTCCTACCGCGATCCGCATCTGGCACGCACCCTGGACGTGTTTGCGGGGATTCCGGATTATATCCGGAGTTTCTCGGCAGATGAGCGGGAAATGACGAAATATATCATCGGGACCATCAGCGGCAAGGATGTTCCCAAAACACCTCAGATGCAGGGAAACGCATCCAGGACAGCATATTTCTGCGGCGTGACAAGAGAGATGCTTCAGAGAGAGCGGGATGAAATCCTGGGAGCAACGACAGAAGACATGCGTGCGCTTGCGCCTCTTGTGGAAGCGGTCCTTTCCGATAAGGAAATCTGTGTGGTGGGAAGCGAGAGCGCAGTTGAGAAGAACAAAGATACCTTTATGGAGATCAAACCGTTGATCACATGCTAATTTTGGCATACTGATTTTATTAGGAAGAAAACAAGAGGAAAACTATGAACGAGACATTTAAATCCGGGTTTGTGGCGATCATCGGACGTCCCAATGTGGGGAAATCCACACTGATGAACCATCTCATTGGTCAGAAGATTGCCATTACCTCAAAAAAACCGCAGACAACCAGAAACCGTATTCAGACGGTATATACCTGTGAAGAGGGACAGATCGTCTTTCTGGATACACCGGGCATTCACAAGGCAAAAAACAAGCTGGGAGAATACATGGTGCAGGTGGCGGAGCGCACGCTCAAAGAGGTGGATGCCATTATGTGGCTGGTGGAGCCGACCACCTTTATCGGGGCAGGGGAGCGGCATATCGCAGAGCAGCTTCAGCATATCGGCGTTCCGGTGATCCTCATTATCAACAAGGTGGACACGGTTTCCAGAGAAGAAATCCTGCCGGCGATCGACACCTACCGGAAGGTCTGCGATTTTGCGGAGATCATTCCCTGTTCCGCGCTGCGGGGACAGAATACACAGGATATCATCGGCTGTATTTTTAAATATCTGCCCTATGGCCCCATGTTTTACGATGAGGATACGGTGACCGATCAGCCCCAGAGACAGATCGTGGCGGAGATCATCCGGGAAAAGGCGCTTCATGCGTTGGACGCGGAGATCCCGCACGGCATTGCCGTGGCCATTGACTCCATGAAGGCGCGGCCGGGCAAACGGCTTTTTTATGACATTGAGGCCACGATCATCTGTGAGAAGGATTCCCACAAGGGGATCATCATTGGAAAACAGGGGGCAATGCTGAAAAAAATCGGCAGCAACGCCCGCTATGAGCTGGAACAGATGCTGGAGGCGAGAGTGAATCTGAAGCTCTGGGTAAAGGTAAAAAAAGACTGGCGCGACAGTGATTTTCTCATAAAAAATTTCGGTTATGACAAAAAGGAAATATGAGCGATCTGATAACAGTGCAGGGAGTGGTGCTGTCTGCCATGCCCGTAGGAGAATATGACAAACGAATCGTGCTTCTCACAAGAGAGCGGGGCAAAATCTGTGCCTTCGCAAAGGGCGCCAGAAGACCGACCAGTCCCTTTATGGCAGCGGCCAATCCTTTTGTGTTCGGCTCCTTTACCCTCTATGAGGGACGCACCAGCTATAATCTGAATCAGGTGAGTGTAACCCACCATTTTGCAGAGCTGGCACAGGCGCAGCCGGGTATTTATTACGGCTATTATTTTCTGGAGCTTGCGGATTATTTCGGGCGGGAAGGTACAGACGAACGGGAGATGATGAATCTTCTCTACGTGACGGTAAAGGCGCTTTTGAATTCCAGGATTGACAATCGGCTGATCCGCTGTGTCTATGAGCTTCGCACAATGGCGGAGCAGGGGATGATGCCGGAGGTAACGCAGTGCGCAGAATGCGCAGAAGAGCTTGAGCTGTCCGGGGAGAAGGAATATTTCTTTTCGCAGGACAGCCATGGCGCCCTGTGCCGGTGCTGTGCATCAAAAATTCCGGATGCACAGCAGATTTCTTGCGCGGCCCTTTACGCCATGCAGTATATCTGCCTGGCACCGATGGGAAAGCTTTACACCTTCGGGGTGTCCCGGGAGGTGCTTGGCGAACTGGAGCATCATATTTCTTTGTATACAGCAAGAAATACGGACAGAAGGTTCAAGAGTCTGCAGATTCTGGAGATGATGTGCTGAGAAGCAAACGAACATCAGAAAAGATGCAGCACCACGCGGGAGGTAAACTGTCCCTTTGTTTTTTTGAATTCTGCGCTTCCCCCATATTTTTCGGCGGCGAACCGGACGCTTTTCAGACCCTGTCCGTGAAGGGGAGAATCCTTTCTGGAGATCAGGGGAGGATTTTCTGTAAATTCCGGAAAATCTGTTCGGGAGGCTGGACCGCTGTTTTCTATTTGAAAAAGAATAGCATATTCAGCCTTTCGGATAGAAATATGAATGTATTTTTCCCTGTCAGAAGAGAGAAGCTGACAGGACTCAATGGCATTTTCCATAAGATTTCCAAGAATCACAGTGAGGTCTATCACATCTATAGCCAGACTCTCATTCAGAGAAGAGAGCGAGGTTTCTACTTTAATTCCCTGATTTTTTGCATAATCAATATAGTAACGGAGGACATTGTCCAGAGCCGGATAATTGCAGAGCGGCATTTCCTCCAGCTCCCGGTAGACGGCTTCGTAGGATTCCAGATATTCGCTGAGCTCCCGGTAAGCGCCTTTTTGCAGCAGCATATGGATCATATTCAGATGGTGATGCATGTCGTGTCTGGTAATCCGAGCCCTGGTGATGCTGTCGCTGATCAGGCGATACTGTTCGTCAAAGCTTCGAAGCTGGTCAGCCAGCTGGCTGTTCTGGACCGTGAGCTGGATCCCGGAAAAAAGCATAAGGTACAGAATCATATCCGTAGCGATAAAGGCGAAAAGAAAAAGCAGGAGATGCGCATCTGAAAAAGAAACAATATTCTCGAAGCTGTATATATAAAAGAGACAGATACAGTACAGAAGCAGAGCAAAAAACAGATAAATACATCCCCGGCGCAGCAGGTTGCCTTCAATATAGGCAAGACTGAAGCGCACCTTGCGTTTCATAAAAAGGTAGACGAAAGGCAGGGTCAGCAGCAAAAAAAGCGCGTAGAGCAAAACCGTATAGTGATTGTAAAGGACGCCCGGCGCGTTGTAAATTGGTTTGACAAAAATATTGACCAGTGTAAAAAGCACGGACGCATAGTGGACGAGCAGAATGATTGCCGTAAGCTTTTGGAGAAAATCAGCGCGGACACTGCGAAAAAAGAACACTCCCGTTGCGAGCAGACAGAGCGTCATATAAAAATTGCCGATCAGATTGTCATACCCGTCAGGAACAGATAAAAACTTCGAGCGCATCCAGAGCGTAAGTGCAAACCCGGCAGAGAACAAAACCATGCCTGCGCTCAGCAGAAAGGCTGATTTTTTGTAGGAAAATCGAAGCTGTTCTTCGTAAAACGGAACGATCAGCAAGAGAGCGATGGGCAGGGTCTGAATGAGAAAACCGAGAAACTGGATAAAGCATAGGGTGACGGTCATAATGATACTCCTTTTTAAAACGTCTTTTCTGAGTGGTACTTTTTGGGATTAAGTGGTACTTTTGGGGATTGAGTGGCACTTATTCTGTGTCAAAATGTGTAGTAAACTGATTCTGGAAGAGATAATCGTTGTATTTTTTGCGAATGTATGTTTTTTCCCGTCTGCTTAACAACATTTCAGTTCCGTCTTTCAGAAAACAGGTGTCCTTTTGGATACCGAGGATAAAGGACATCTGCACAAGAAATCCTCTGGAAATTTTTAGGAACCGGGAGGGATCCAGCTGTTTTTCCGCTTCGGCAAACGTAATGGCAATATGCTGCGGAGAGGGAAGAGATGTACCGGACAGATAGACGTCGATCCCTTTTTTGCTGCTCACGATCTTCTGGACACAATGCAGCGGAAACGAGTAGGTTTTCGCTTTGGCCTGAAGCGTCAGCAGAGAGAGCGGCAGATGTTTTCTCTCGGAAAAACGGAGAAGACATTCCCGGATCTGGTCAGTGCTGACCGGTTTCAGCAGATAATGCAGAGCGTTTAAATCAAAGGCATCAAAAGTAAACTCCCTGCTGCTGGTGAGAAACGCGATCTGCGTCTCCGGAAGGAGGTCGCGAAGCTTTCGGGCAGTCTGGATGCCATTAAAAGAATGCATGTATATATCAAGGAATACCAGCGGATAGACGGAACCGTTTTCAATGGCCTGAAGCAGAGCTTCCCCGCTTGAATAGCAGTCCAGCTGGGCAGGAAGTGAAAGCAGAGCGCATGCTTCCAAAATCAAATTTTTTGTATAATTTGTGTCAAAAACGGAATCATCGCAAAGTGCAAGTTTCAAGCAAACGTCCCCTCCTGCCTAAAGGTTTATGGTGTTTATTTTATCACAAAAACAGGGAAAAAAAAGGGCGCGGGTCAGAGCAGACGAAATTGTTGCTATTTTTTAATTATTTATAAAAATTCAGAGGAGGAAGGAAAAATGAATATCAAAAAGACAAGAGAAGGAAATACGATGACGATTGCGCTGGAGGGAAGACTGGACACGACTACAGCTCCTGTACTGGAAGAAGAACTGAAAAAAGAAATTTCCGGCGTGGAAGAACTGTATTTTGATTTCTAGGCGCTGGACTATATTTCCTCAGCAGGACTTCGTGTGCTGCTTTCTGCACAGAAGACCATGAATAAGCAGGGAAAAATGGTGATAAAGAACGCCAATGAAGATGTTATGGAAATCTTTGAGGTAACGGGCTTTGTGGATATTCTGAGCATTGAAGAATAAGAACAGCAAAATTTTTGTGTAGAGGAATTTTAGGACATATGAAAGTAACAAAAAACGAGTATTCCAGATATGGAATCTGGCTGAACGAGAGAGCATTTCCGGGGGAAGCAGTGAATACCATCGGATTCTCTCTGTATCTGCCGGATTGCGATGCACAAAAAGGAAAAGAAGCGGCCGACAGACTCCTGACCAAGGCCGCTGTTTTTCATATGCGAATGCGAAGGGAATCAGACGCCTGTGTTCTTGAAAAAACGGAGTCCTGTGCCGGAAGCAGAATGGGAGAACTGCTGAAAAAGAAAGAAGCAGATTGTTTGTGGGAACGTCTGTCCCAAGAACCTTTCCGGGAAAAGCTCTATGAATTTCAGGTGTTTCCTGTTGCGGAGGGCGGAAGCTTTCTGATCGTCCGGTTTCATCATATTCTGATCGACGGCTTCAGCATGTGTCAGATTGCACAGGGATTTTTGAATGAGTTGGCGGGAAGGGCGGATGCCGATCCGGTAAACTGGCAGTCGGATCCATTGCAGAAAGGGGCAGACCAGGTCCACGAGGAAGATCCGGAAAAATTCTGGATGAGCTATTTTGACGGCATGGACGGGCCAACAGAGCTCTTTTCCGGGAGGACCAGGGGACTGAAAAGAACCTGGCATCGTTTTTCTCTTGGAGCGGATCTGACAGAGAAGATAAAGGCGTTTGCGCAGGCGCAGGATCTGACGGAAGCAGCCGTTTTTTCCGGAGCGCTTACCCTGTATCTTTCCAGAGCAGGGCGGAAGAAGGAAGCAGCATTTCTCATGCCGCGTCTTGGTCGAAAAACAGAAGAAGAAATGAAACGTGTGGGATGCTGCACACTGGTAGCACCGGTGCGTGTGCGCACAGAGGAAGGGATGACCTTTGCCCGGCTGTGCGCGCAGGCCAGGACACAGGCGAAAAGAGCTTCCGAATATAAGGAATACGGCATGGAGAGGATTCTTTCCGTTGTGCACAACAGCGGAATCCTTTCCGGGAATATCAGCGAATATGTATTGAATTTTTATACACCCAAAATCACCGCGCCCTTTCCTTTTGAGATCCACATGAGCATGGACGGGGCAATGCACAATCATCTCACATTAAATATCACGGCATTTCAGGATTCCTATGAAATTCTGTATGACGCAAGAGACGGTATTTATACGGAGGAACGGACAGAAGCGTTCCATGAGGCGCTGATTTCCATTATCCGACAGGGAATCGCGCAGGAAAATCAGGATTTGCCGATTTCAGAAATCGAGATCGTCGGTGTGAGGGAAAGAGAAAAACTGCTTTCCATGTCGGGCGAGAGGATTCCGGTCAGCGAGACGGATGCGATTCCGGATCTGTTCCGCAAGGCGGCAGCTCGATTCCCGGAGCGTCCGGCGCTCTATGCAGGGGACAAAGCCTACAGCTTTCAGGAACTGGACGGGGTGTCCAGCCGGGTGGCA
>QFCE01000986.1_pt1 | contig 12207 bp, 8 predicted proteins | sample 5346091 | NCBI WGS metagenome assembly QFCE01 (sample SAMN09062252, study PRJNA434731) | Human gut metagenome, whole genome shotgun sequencing project. | isolation source: stool timepoint A chromium assembly | host: Homo sapiens | collected 2015 | reverse complement strand
AGCTGCACATCCGGAATCCCGTTAAACACACAAGGCACAATTCCCACCTCATGATACCCAAGCTTTTTGTAAAGGGCGCGCGCCCTCTTATTTTTTGCATTGGTATCCATGCGAAGCGCCCGGCATCCAAGTTTTGCCGCCATAGCCTCGTAAAACGCCACAAATCGGCTTCCGATCCCCTGCTTTTCCGCTTCCGGGTCAACAACCAGCGTGTGAAGCACCAACACTTCCTGCGCCTTTGCTTCTATCTTCCAGTCCCCGTCCGCATATTCTGCTACCTGTTTTTGATTAATGACCGCAGACGCAAGAATCTTCCCGTCCTCCTCGAACAGAAACAGTTCTCCGCTCTCCTGCGCTGCCCGGGCAGTCTGTTCTGTCGGGTATATCCCGGCAAGCCAGCCGATGCAGATTTCCCCCTTTTCCTCCAGCCGATGCAGCTTTTCGTAAATCGCCCCTACCGCCGGCACATCCTTAGGCTGCGCCTTCCGAAAATTCTGTTCCTGCCAGGCCATGGTATATTCCTTTTCCCCTGTGGTCTCTTCTGTTTGTACGCTTAAAACCGCAAAGCTTTCCCGCTCATAAAATCTCACGGCACGTTCATTTTTTGCATACACATGAAGCATCAGGCTCCGCCGGATTTTTTTCGCAAAATCCAGCAGCTCTTTTCCAATTCCCCGGGAACGAACCTCTTCGCAAACAAAAATCCCGGCAATATACTCCCCGGACATTCCCACGAAGCCCCGGATTCCCGCTTCATCCTCCCAGACATACACCTCCGCCTGGGAAATCATTTCTTTTACCTGCGCATAATGCCCTTTCCAATATTCTGCCGGGATGAAAGCATGGGCACTTATATTGGAAGCAAGCCAAATTTTTGCAACCCTGTCAATATCCGCTCTCTGCATTCTCCGAATCATATCAGACAATCCTTTTCTTAAAATCCATGCTGTAAACTTTATTCCATATGGTTGTTCCTTTTCGTTCCGGTCTTATTTTCCGCGCACCTTCACCAGCATTTTTTCATGCATCACAGACATAAGCAGCAAAATTGCCAGCAGATAAACCGGAAATAAAGAAACACTGATGTGGTTTGCCAGAAAACCAAACACCGGCGGCATGAAGCAGCTTCCCACATAGGCAGCCGCCATCTGTACGCCGATCAAAGCCTGGGAGCGCTCCGCTCCAAAATGTACCGGTGTGGAATGGATAATGGAGGGATAGACCGGGGCGCATCCAAGCCCCACCAAAATCAGACCGGCAAGGCTTCCCATTCTCCCCAGCGGCAGAAAAAGGCACACAATCCCGCCCAGTATCACTCCGATCCCCAACCGTATCATCTGCGTATCGCTGAATCTCATAGTGAGAAATCCGCTGACTGCTCTTCCGGCCGTGATCCCTATAAAAAACAAGCTGGCAAAACCGGCGGCTGTTTCCGCCGGAATTCCCCGATGAAGCACAAGATAGCTGCTGGCCCACAACCCAGCTGTCTGCTCAAGCGCACAATAGCAGAAAAATGTAATCATAATTTCCCTAGATCCGGGAATCTTCACAATCTGCCGCAGCGAAAGCGGTCTTTCCTGTTCCCGTCCGGATGACCTGACCACTTCACCCCTGTGCATTTTCCAGAGAGGCAGACTGAGAAACAGCACAGCCGTCAGAAAAATCTGAAGAACCGAAATATAGCGATATCCTGTATTCCAGCCTTTTCCCTGCGTGAGCGCAAACCCCATGATATACGGCCCCAGGGACGCACCAACGCCCCACATGCAGTGCAGCCAGCTCATATGCCTGCTGGTATAATGAAGCGCCACAAAATTGTTGAGAGAAGCGTCCACGCTTCCCGCTCCCAGACCATAGGGAACCGCCCACAGACACAGCGCAATGTAGCTGTGGCTCACGGAAAACCCGAACAGCGCCGCCGCTGTCATAAAAACGCTGATCGCCGTCACACGTCCGGTTCCCAGCTTTTTTGTGAGCCGGTCACTCATGATGCTGGAAAAAATCGTCCCGGCTGAAATGATCATGGAAATTCCTCCGGCATAAGATACCGGCACAGAAAATTCCTGATACATGGAGGGCCACACAGAGCCCAGCAGAGAATCCGGCAGACCAAGGCTGATAAACGCCAGATAGATGATGATCAGCAGCAGATGAAACATCCTATTTTTCCTCCTTGCACATATTCCTTCCAAAATAATAGCGTTTTCTGCTGCCCTGTGCAACTTCTTTTTTAAGAAAGGCCTGACGCCTGATTTCTTAAAAAACCAAGAAAGCTTTCCACTCCGCCGCCGATCACCTGCACCTTATCCGGACGTTTTCCAGGCATTTCGGACACATCAAAGAAATCTCCGCCGCAGGTTTTATCTGTTAGCATAAAGCTGTCACTTCCATAAATCCCTTGTTCAATTCCTACGTATTCGTCACCCCAGAAGGCGCAGTCCTCCGGCCGAATCCCATATTCATCTGAAAGTCTTGTAAGAATGGCATTCACATTGTTGGATTTGCTGGATACACCGATTTCCAGATACTTTGCATCACAGGTAGGCTCTGTCTCGATCCCATATTGTTTTCCTGTTTCCACTGCCAATTCAATCAGACTTTTGAGTCCTCCGGAAATGCCATGGCTTTTTAGACTGTTTTTTAAAATTTCCAATTCCCCCGCCTGCATGAACAGATTGTCTCCCCTGCACTGTTCCACCATCAGATCCACCTTGCAGTAATTAGGTCTGGAAAACACAATATCCGTGGCAAAATCATACTTTTCCAAAAGTTTCATATGTACATCAAAACAGATTCGATGAATATCCATAAGCTTCTGTTTATCCGGAATCTCATGACAGAATACAACGGCTTTTCCTTTTTTATCAAAAGCATAGTTGTATGCTCCTCGCCCAAGTCCCAGATAGAGATTGGAAAGCTCTTCTTTTGTAAATAATGCCTCTATTTTCCCGTGGGCAATATTTTCTATGGTAGTTCCGCTCACAATCACCAGCTTCACTCCACTTCTCAGCAAAGGCTTCATGGCTTCAATGGCCGCCTCCACCGGTGCTTTCCGGGAAAGGACAGCCGTTCCGTCCCAGTCAAAAAATATGGCTTTATATATTTTCAATGCAGCTTCCTCCCTGCTCGTTCAATCGAATTTCTTTGTCCTTTACATAAAATACCAAATTGCTTCCTTCACAAAGCGTGAACACTGCTTCATGACCGTGAATCCTTACCCCCAGAACACAGTCTCTCACCCGCAAATGAAATGCATAGCCCTCCCATCCGTCCGGAAGATATGGCTTGAAATGCAAATATCCGTCTTTCAGATACAGTCCCGCAAATCCGTTGACGATTGCCTGCCAGGTTCCCGCCATGTTTGCAGCGTGGATGCCTGCGTAGAAGTTGTTATGATAATCGTCCAGATCCATGCGGGCAGACTGCATAAAATAACGGCAGGCTTCCTCATAATATCCGATTTTACACGCCACGATTCCAAAAATACAGGTGGACAGGGAGGAGTGGTGAAGCGTCACTTCCTGATAAAAATCATAGTTCCTGCGCAGTTCCTCCGGGGTGAACAACTGACAGTGATTATACATACCCAGGATTGCGTCTGCCTGTTTTGACATTCGATGGCGCATAATAAACAAAGGATGATAATTCTCATAAAGCCACGCTCTTTTTTCCGGCGGAATCCTGGATTCATCCCAGGGCTTTCGCATCATAAAGCCGTCGTCCATGGGATAAATTCTGTGTTCCTCATCATAGGGGAAATACATATTTTCTATGATTTTTTCCCAGAGCTCTGTTTCCTGCATCTCAAAATCCAGCTTTTTCATCAGCCGTTCCAGACAGCCTCGGTCTTTTTCCTGCAGATATTTTACCGTCTGAAGCGCATCTTTCAGATGCTCTCTGGCCATAAGATTTGTATAGAAATTATTGTCTACAAGCACATTATATTCATCTGGGCCTGTCACACAACAGATACAGTATTTTCCGTCTCTGCACTCCGCAAAGTTCCCTACATCTGCCCATATCCTTGCTGTATCAATGAGAAGCTCCGCCCCCATTTCCTTAAAAAATACCACATCCCCTGTCACCTTCAAATACAGTGACAGCGCATAGGCAATATCCGCATTAATGTGATATTGTGCCGTACCAAGAGGATAATAGGTGGAGGCTTCCTCCCCATTGATCGTCCTCCAGGGGAACAGCGCGCCTTTGTCATGTCCCAGAATACGGGCTCTCGCCCTTGCCTGATTCAGCGTATGATATCGGTACTCCAAAAGCTTTCTGGCGGCCTCAGGCTCTGTATAAATCAATACCGGAAGTACATACATCTCTGTATCCCAGAAATAATGGCCTTCGTAGCCCTCTCCGGAAAGCCCTTTGGCACCCATTCCGGTATTGCCGTCCCGGCCTGCCGCCTGCATAATGTGAAACAGGTTAAATCGAATTCCCTGCTGCAGCGCATTCTGCCCCTCCAAAACCACATCTGCAATTTCCCAGTAACGCTTCATGTATCGTTTCTGAAAATCTGCAAGTTCCTTGAAGCCTTCCTGTGCAGTCTGCGCCAGAAGTGCACGCACAAAGGGCTCCAATTCTTGTTTTTCCATATCCAGATCCGAGGTGTAGCAGATGATTTTTTCCAAAGTCCTAGTCTCTCCCGGCTTGCCTGTCCATTCTATCGTAAGCTGCGCATCCAGCTCCCCCGCCTCTGCGAAGGTCTGCAGATCCTCCCATGCGCACTCCCGTAAGGTGTGGATGCTTCCGCAGGCCGCAGTAAGACCGCTGGTCTGCGTGGTTCCTTCATAATAAAGAATATTCTTTTCTCCGCAGAGGGTATGGGGCGTAAGCTTTCTTCCGAAGGGGCCGTAATCTACAATGGGATTTGTCTTTCGGGTATGATTCTCTACATTTCCCTCAAGCCTGGAAATCATTTTTACAGCACCCTCAAAATTCACCGGCGTTACAGCATACTCCTGCGCCATGATATTTTTATATTTGAAAGACACCAAACGGCGGATGTGGATACGCGCCTGCCGGCCTTTCGGTGAGGTCCACAAAAGGCTTCTCTCCAAAATTCCTTCTTTCATATGAAGCACTCTGGAATATTCCTCCACAGTGCCGGTTCTCATATCAAATTCCTCGTCCACCAAAAGCAACCGGATTTCTTTTAGATTGGGCAGATTTAAAAGGGACTGGCTGAGAAGGGGGGAACCAAAATTCGCTTCTCCATAACGGATTTTTTCCCGCTCGTAAAAACCGTTAATAAAATTCCCCTCCAGTCCCGTATCAATGTCAAATGGGTAGGCTTCCTCAAAGGTTCCTCTTGTACCAATATACCCGTTTGAAAGGGCAAAGGTAGTTTCATTTCTGTAATTGTTTTCCACGGAAAAAGTTTTTTCTGTGATCGTCCATGGTTCTATGGGATAAATTGGTCTTTTCTGCATATTTCTTTTCCTTTCTGTCCTTCTGTCAGCCCTTTACCGCACCAGCTGTCAGGCTTTCCATTACCTGACGCTGAAGCACAATGAACAGCACAATGGTTGGAAGAACGGTCATCACCACAGCTGCAAACAGGGCGGAGTAATTGTTTGCAAAGGTTCCCATATAATAATTCAGGGCAATTGGCACCGTGCGCGCCGTATCTCCGCTGGTGAGCATCAGCGCAAAATAAAATTCATTCCAGGTATTGATAAACTGAAGAAGCGCAATGGTTACCAGTCCCGGTTTTGCCAACGGGAGGATAATATGCCAGAACGTCTGTAAAAAAGTTGCCCCGTCAATGTAAGCAGATTCCTCCAACGCTGTGGAAATGGTCTTGTAATAGCTTGTCATGACAAAAAAGGACATGGGGATTCCCATTGCGGAATATACAATGATCAGTCCAATCTTGGTATCAAAAATCCCCAGCTTCTGAAAAATAGAAAACAACGGCTGTGAAATGGCCTGCGCCGGAAGCATTAAAGAAGCAGAAATGAGCAGAACGATCACCATTTTTAATTTAAATTCAAATCTGGAAATAATATATGCACACATTGCCACCAGAGCTACTGTCACAAGTACACTGCACCCCACGATAATAACGCTGTTCAGAAAATACTTTGCAATGGGCGCAAACTGAAACGCGGCCTTATAGTTGTCCAGATTGAAGGAAGACGGCCAGGACAGCGCAGAGGAATTGATCTCCGCATAGGTTTTAAAGGAGCTGATAAATGCCCACAAAATCGGCCCTATGGCAATGGCTGTAATACATATGAGAAACAAATATTTACAAATTTTTGCCAGAATGATCACTGGCTTTGAAGTCTCTTTCACACAATTCCCTCCTTATCCTTGCGCACTGCGTTTTTCGCGGAACAGTCTTTGGATCAGCAGCACAAGAGCCAGGCCAATGACAATCTGTACCACGCCTACCGCATTTGCTTTTCCGTAATTGTTCTCCAGGGTTGCTGTCTTGTAAAGATAAATCGGCAGATTCAAGGTGGCATTTCCCGGCCCACCCTTTGTTGTCATGTAAATAATATCAAACTGGGAAACCATGGCCACGGAAGCCAAGGTAACGCAGGTTCCAAAAATGTTTTTCATCAGAGGCAGCGTAATGTATCTGTCTACCTGCCAGGGTTTTGCCCCGTCCACCTTCGCGGCTTCGTAAACCTCTTTATCAATAGCTCCCATCTCTGCCAGGAAAATAATTGTATTAAAACCCGAATACAGGATCCAAGTAAAGGTTACCGTCCAAAATGCATACCGGGAATTTCCGAACAGATTCGGAACCATGGCATAATCTACTCCCAGAAAATCCAATATGGGCTTTACAATTCCAAAAGACGGATTCAAAAGCAAGGTAAACATCACTCCCGTTGCAGCTGTTGGCACGATATTGGGAATCATATATGCTGTCCGCACGATTTTCCAGCCCTTGGGCTTACGGCGAAGCATCAAGGCCACAAGAAGTCCCAACGCCACATGAAAGGTAGATTGCAAAAGCACCCATACCAGTGTATTTCGTATGGCATACAAAAAATCTGCATCCTTGAAAATTATCATAAAATTATCCAGCCCTTTGAAAACTGGCCCGGAAAATGTGGTATATTCGCAGAGCGAGCTGTAGGCGACCGTCACGATCGGCGCTGCATAAACCAACGCAAACAGAATCATACAGGGGATTGTAAACACCGCGATCCATAATCCTCGATTCTTTACCTTCATATAGTTCTCCTTTCCGGCAAAAAGGGACTCGCAGGCAGATTACCTGCGAATCCCTTCTCCCCACCTAAGCTTTGTCTATTCCTGATTTTTTGCTGCTGATTCAGAAAGCTTTGTACAGAATTCTTCTGCTGTAATATTTCCATATGCCAGCTCGGGAAGCTGTGTGGAAAATGTATCGATGGTATTCTGATACCAATATGCCTGATTCTGTCCGTAGGTAACCTCTGCCTTGCCCTGGATATCCAAAACCTGAGCCATTAACGGATCGCTTTCTGTAAGGCTTTCCGGAATTTCCAGATTGTCAGAAACCGGCTGAAGTCCTGTCATCTCCAATGCCTTGATCTGGTTTTCCGGGCTTGTCTCAAATTTCAGGAATGCCACAGCCGCCTCGATTTTTTCCGGCTCTGTTGCACCAACCATATCTCCGGGAGTGGGAACCATTTCCATTCCGTTTCCAGGCATAAGCATAATGCCGACCTTGTCATAGAAACCCTCCGGCGCTTTTTCTGTCTGGGAGAAATCCGGGATCATCCACGGGCCATTGGGGAACATGGCAACCTCCCCGTTAAAGAAATGCGTTGCCATTGGATCGTATTTTCCACCCACTGCGTCCGGCGTTGTGTAGTTCTGGAACATCATCTGAATTTTTTCCGCAGCTTCGATCACCTCGGGTGTGTCAAAATCCTGTGGATACATGGTATTCATCCATGTATTTCCCGCTTCTCCGTTCGTTCCAATCAGCGCACTCATCCAGAGATTTGTCAGCCAACCAGAATCTGCACTGTCCATGCCAAGTGGTGTAATTCCTGCTTCCTTTAAAGCATCGCAGGCCTCAAAAAACTCATCCCATGTTGCATAGGCAACCTCCGGTGCTTCCAGTCCTGCCTTCTCAAACAGCTCTTTATTGTAATAGATATAGGAAATTTCCTTTGACACTGGGACGCCGTAAATCTTTCCGTCCACTGTATTGAACTCCAGGGAGGTTTCATCAAACAGGGCTTTCCATTCCGAATCAGTCTCAAAATACGGGGTCAAATCTGCAACCTTCCCTGATTTTGCCGCAAGCTCGGTAATGTTGTTTCCTCCGTTGAACACAATATCCGGCAAATCTCCGCTGGAAATCAACAGCTTAATCTTCTGATTGTAGGCGTCTGTCGTAGGAATTTCTTCAAAATTAAATTCCACGTTTTTTCCTTCTTCTGTTTTCTGGAATTCTTCAAACAGATAGGAATAATACTCTGCCGCATAGTCTGTCCCAACATGATAATTGATAACATCCAGTGTGATTTTCTTTCCCTCTTCCGCACATACCGGGAGAGATCCTGCCATAATTCCTGCCAATGCGGCGGCTGCCGCCTGTACTGCAATTCTTTTTTTCATGTTCGTCCTCCTTCATCTTTTGCGCTGTGTTCAGCAACTGAGTTTATTATAGGAGAAAGCTTCGGCAAATTGAATAAAATACCATGCGCTTTTCTTGAAGATTCTTTGCATGGATTAAAAATATTCCCCCATATTTTTCTTTTTTGTCTCCGGCTTTAAAAATTTTGCGCTTTTCTTTAAAATTTTCGCCTTCCTTTCCAAACTGATTGATGATCACCTGCAAATGTGTCATAATCATAGTATATTTTTTATAAGGAGGGAATTTGTATGGGCAAGCCACTTTTCTCCAAAAAGAGCTTATCCCTGCGCACCTTTATCACGATCACGGTTTCTCTGATTGTGTTTGTTGTATTGCTGTGCTCTATCCTCTTTTACTATAACAGAACCTCTCGGATCCTCAGGGACAGCTCCCGGGAATCTATCACACAGCAGCTGAATCAGGTAAATATAAGAATTACAGATCAGATTGATTCCATTGATTCTGTCATTCCGCTTTTTATGTCCAACAACATGATCGTGGAAACTCTGGAGTCCCCTTACTCGGTCTTTCCCGATGGTCAACGTTTTCAGATCGAACGGCAAATGTCGTATATTTATCACAGCACACCCTTATCCGGCAAAAACTTCACAAACTCCATTTATATTATCCGGGATGACAATACTGTTTTTCATACTTATACTTCAAGTAATCTGCATTCTATCAAAGAACAGACAACACAGCTGACCGCCTCTATTGATGCCGAAGACCCACGGCTTCTCTGTTTCTCCATTCCATCGGAGGAAAACAGCCTGTTTTTCTGTCGGAACCTTTTTCACAGCAGCACTGGAAAACACATCGGATTTGCCGTGCTCGATATTGATGCAGACAAGCTCATTGATTACTGCGGAAAAAACTTGGATCCCGCATGGTTCATTTCCGTATATAACGACAAGCTCCACATTCTTTCTGACGAGCATATGGAAGCAGAAAATCAGGATATGATACGGCAAATAGAGCTGACGGAACCGGATATTTCCTTTCAGGAAATGCAGCTTCACGGCAAGGCCTATTATGTGGCAGCGCAGTCTATCAGTGAAATCGCTTTCATCTCCGCAGTCGCCGCACCGAAGGAACAGCTTCTTAAAAACCTGAATGATACCTTAAAATCCTATCTTCTGCTGTTGAGTGTCTCCATTCCTGTCGCCCTTTTGTTTGCCGTTTTTATCAGCCAGGCAGTAACCCGCCCCATTGAAAAAATGGTATTTCACATTAACGCGATTTCCAAAGGGAGCCAGACACCTCTCCCTCCCACGAAGATGTACCGGGAATTCGATATCTGGACAAAAGCCTTCAACGAAATGCTGCAAAAGCTGGATACTTACTACAATGATATTTTTCAGAAACAGATCCTCTTGAAAAACGCGGAGATCCAGGCGCTCCAGTCACAGATGGATCCACATTTTCTTTTCAACGTCCTGAATACCATTGCCTGGAAAGCGCAGATGACAGATAATGAAGAAATCTACCAAATGGTAATCTCCCTGGGCGAACTTCTGAAAATGAACACAATTTCCAAGGAAAAAGCTTTTATTGCTCTGGAACAGGAAATACAGTATGTGCGTTTCTATATTTATCTGCAGCAAATGCGTTTTGAGGACAAGATTTCCTGTAGCATCCAGATACCGCCGGAGCTTCTCCCCTGTGAGATTCCCTGCTTCTGTATTCAGCCCCTGGTGGAAAATGCCATTGTGCACGGGCTGGAGCCAAAAAAAGGCAAGGGAACTCTTGCCATCCAGATTTTCCGAAAAACTCCGGAAACCATGGAAATCTGTATTATTGACAACGGTGTCGGATTTTCCGAAATCCCAGATGTCCGAAGCATTGCTTCCTCCGTTGATGACAGCCACACGCATATCGGACTGAAAAATCTGGACAAACGTCTGGAGCTTTTGTTTGGAGAATCCGCACGCCTTCAGATTTCCAGTGTTCCAAACGAGCTCACCTCAATTTCCTTTACCATTCCCATAAAAAAGGAGGCCGAAACATGATATTCAAACTTTTGATTGTAGACGATGAAGCCACCATGCGAAGGGGCATTGCCAATTATATGAACTGGGCTTCCATTGACTGCGAAGTGGCAGGCACTGCCAGCGACGGAGCAGAGGCCATTGACTTTCTTTCCAGAACTTCCGTGGATGTGGTCATCACAGATATAAAAATGCCGGAGGCAGATGGTCTGGATGTTGCCCGCTATGTTTACGAAAATCATCCTGACACAAAAGTGATTCTTCTTACCGGCTACGCAGACTTCTCCTATGCTCAGACAGCGATCCGCTATAATGTTTCCGCTTTTATCCTGAAGCCAACTAACAAGAAAGCTCTTTTTGAGGCCGTACAGGACGCGCAGAAAGAGCTGCTCACCTCCCGCAGGCATTCCAGCCGCCTAAAAGAGGAAATGGCGTTTCTCAAAGACCAGACCCTGCAGGAGCTGACCGATCAGCCTCTTACCCCAGAGCTGATCGCACGCCTGAAAAAATACGAAATCGAGCTCAATTTTTACTATGTAGCTGCCTTTCAAGTCATTCCTATCTCAGATGATGTTGCATTCCTGAAAAATATCATTATCACAGAAAAACAAAATGCCTACTGCTATCGATACAATACTCTGATCGTATGTATCTATTTTGTGGAGGAAACACAAGCGCAGCTGCCCGACTCTGTTTTCGAAAATATCACCGACATCACAGATATTGCCAGGAATCTGCATTCTCTGCAGACTGCCGCCGGAATCAGCAGTCTCCATGAGGGTGTCAGCCAATTCGGCTCTGCAGTCTCCGAGGCCATCTGCGCTCTGACCGCTAATTTCTATTCGGAAAATAATATTGCACTTTTTTCTCCAACATTAAACAACGGCAATTCTGACTTGACCGCCGAGGATTCCATGTATCTGTTTCAATTTGAAAACAGCCTGAACAACCGGAATTTTCGGGAAGCGCAATCCATTTTATCCAGTATGTTCATGAAATTTAAGAGCAATTTTGTCCATTCCAGAGAAGTAAAAAATATTTGCGCCCAGATTTATTATATTTGCTGCAGAGTTCTCATAAAAAGAGAGTCCGAATCCATAAACAGCGATTTCCTTACCAAAATCCAGCAGGCTTCCGATATTTTTGCTCTGGAAAATCAGACAGAAAAATTGCTCTGCAGCACACAGGAACATCTTTTGGGAACCTTTAGCGGACAAAATCGATTGGTCGACAGTGCCATTGCCTACATTCATGCGCATCTTCGCGATAATCTTTCCTTGGAAACTCTAGCAGAACAGCTGCACATTTCCCCCTCCCACTTAAGCCGTACTTTTAAAAAAACGCAGCAGCAGTCTCTCACCGAGTACATCAATAAGGCTCGCATTGAAAAAGCGCAGGAATATCTGTCCGATCCGGAAACACTCACCTACGAGGCTGCTCAGCTTGTCGGTTACAACGATGCCACCTATTTTTCTTCTATATTCAAAAAATATACTGGTGTCAGCCCCACCGATTACCGGCAAAATCTGAAAACTCCCTCCAAAGACTAAGTGTCTCTGGAGGGAGTTTCAGACTGTAGACAAAGTCCCAGGCAAAAGCCCGGGCTTTTCTTTTATCATA
>QFCE01002498.1_pt1 | contig 12258 bp, 10 predicted proteins | sample 5346091 | NCBI WGS metagenome assembly QFCE01 (sample SAMN09062252, study PRJNA434731) | Human gut metagenome, whole genome shotgun sequencing project. | isolation source: stool timepoint A chromium assembly | host: Homo sapiens | collected 2015 | reverse complement strand
AAAAAAGACACTGATTAACTGGTCTCAAGAAATAATCAATTCTTTTACTTTTATAGATGGTCGACGCATTACGAATGGAATCATGGAATCCAAAAATGGAATCGCAAAAGAAATTAAAAACAACGCAAAAGGATATAAAAACTTTCTGAGATATAGAAACAGATGCCTTTATTGCATGAATAAAACTACAAAGCCAAATTACGCAGGTTCACACAAATCTATTCGTATGAAAGGTTGGCCTAGAGGACGTTACAAGAAAAATAAATAAAACATCAAATAAATCATTAGACCAAAAAAAGGGTCATTTCACCAACAAAGTGGTGAATATGACCCATTTTTAGTAAATTCATAAATTTAAGTTTTCTTAACCTAATACGGAAACCCTACAATAATTTAAAGCCGGTATTTTCACATAACCCTACACTATTTTAGAGCGCCATTTATATATATATATGGTAAACTTGGTCACTATGCTGTCCAAATAAGCACGAAAAAAGCTAGAAACAAAAGTTTCTAGCTATCTTTCCAAATAATGGTGGGGACGGTGGGACTTGAACCCACACGGGATTTCTCCCAACGGATTTTAAGTCCGTTGCGTCTGCCTATTCCGCCACGACCCCATCATTTATGGAGGTTCCGATCAGATTTGAACTGATGATCACAGAGTTGCAGTCTATTGCCTTACCACTTGGCTACGGAACCGTAACTTGTTGATTATAAATAAACGATGGTGGGGACGGTGGGACTTGAACCCACACGGGATTTCTCCCAACGGATTTTAAGTCCGTTGCGTCTGCCTATTCCGCCACGACCCCATCATTTATGGAGGTTCCGATCAGATTTGAACTGATGATCACAGAGTTGCAGTCTATTGCCTTACCACTTGGCTACGGAACCATTTCGTTGACTGCCCATATATAATACCTCAACGTAAAATAAAAAGCAAGAAAAAATTTAATTTTTTTACATTTTTTTAAAAAATGTACATTTTCCATTTTTGGTTGAACTTATTTGACAAATGACCTATTATAATGTGGTCAATGAACAAGAGGTATTTTATATTATGCAACACATTATTCACCAGCTTCAAAAAGAACAGAAGCTAAGACTGTTAACGTCGACCATAATGATTGTATTTAGTGCTTTCATGCAATGTTATATCATGAATGTATTTATGGCACCATGCAACCTAATCTCAGGAGGATTTACAGGACTTGCTCTATTAATCAATAAAGTCTGTGCTCTAGTAAACATTAATTTTCCTACTCAAATTGGAATCATCGCTTTAAATGTTCCTGCAGCCATCCTATGTTACAAACACATCTCACCCAGATTCACTTTTTTGAGTTGTGTACAATTCTTTCTAGTATCCTTCTTTATTTCTATCTTCCATTTTGAACCGTTCTTCGAAGATCAAATCTTAAATGTTCTATTTGGAGGCTTCTTATGGGGTTTTTCTATTTCCCTATCCCTAAGAGCTGGAGGATCTACTGGAGGAACGGATTTCATTGCCCAATACGTTTCTAGTAAGATTCATAGAGGTATATGGGACTATGTATTCTTCTATAACTGCGCTATGATTATTATCTTTGGATACTTATGCGGATGGATTTATGCAGGATATTCCATCCTATTCCAATTCTTATCTACAAAGACAATCTCATCTTTATATCAAAGATATGCACAAATTACCGTTGAATTTACAACAAACGATCCAGACCCCATCATTGATGCTTTTATGGCCACTTGTCGCCATGGTATGAGCGTATTTGAATGTTATGGTGCATACAGTCATCATAAGTATTACGTATGTAAAGCCGTTATTTCTACTTATGAATTAAGAGACGTTGTCGATAACGTAAGAAAGGTCGATCCTAAAGTATTGATCAATACATACAATACAGTAAACTTCTACGGAAACTTCTATCAAAAACCTTTGGAGTAGCATGTTACTACTCCTTTTATATACAATTAGAAAAAGGAAATGCGTCATACACATTCCCTTTATGAAGTTAAGATCAGAATGAAAATCATTAAAATCCAAAATATAGAATAAAATATTCGATAGGATTTATAATCCTTATTTTTTATACTATGATATATATTTAAAACAGAAACTAGAAGTATATAAGGTAGAATCCCATAAGCATAGACTTTAATAAATCTTTTAAAACATACTTTAATTATAAACGCTAGTCCAATTAAAATATCCATTATTAAATTAAGTATGTAGTGTTTTCTTTTCGTTCTTTATACAATAATATTAACAAGAATACATTTAAAATACAAACAAAAATAGATGTATCCATTGCGAATACACCTATTTATTATTTCGATTTCCCATGCCAATCAACTGTAAAATTCTTAAGAAAATATTCAAGAAATCCAAATACAATTGTAAAGCCATAAAGATTGCGATCTTATCTTGTGCTACGACTGAACCATCCGATTGAATCAATAAACGATTCATTCTTTGTACATCCCAAACTGTGATGCCTGTAAAAATCAATAGAGTAATGATAGAAAGCAAGCGAACATCCATACTAACTCTAAATAACATCATAAAGCATTGTGTAATAATCAATACAAAAAGTCCAATCATACATAATGAGCCAAAGCTAGTAAAATCTTTTTTTGATGTTGTACCAATAACAGCTAAACTAATAAAGTAAACTGCACTGACTAGAAAAGCAGTACCAATTGTAGCTACATCATATACATAGCCAATCGAAGTAAGTGAAACACCCATACAGATGGCATAAAGCACTAACATGACTTTCATACCTGTACTTGATGTAGATCTTGCCATAGAAACACCAAAGGCAATGGACAAGATAAATGGTGCAATCACAAACAACATAAATAGAAATGGCATGGCACTCAACAAAATCAATAAAGCGTTTGTAGCATATAAGCCATAAGATACAATTGCCGTGATGAATAAAGCAACACCCATCCATGCATAAGACTTCAACAATGCACTTTTTAAAGTGTTTGTTGAATAATAATTCATTGAATCGTTGTTAAACATATTAATCCTTTTTCTGGATTAACCCCTTACCTTTAAAATGGTAAATAAGTTAATCTTCCTTTCTCCTCTAACTACCCTAATTTTCTCATATTTTCACCTATATTACTACATTTTATTCTGTAAAATTTTAAAAAATATTCCATTTTATATGCCACTGCGCCAAAGTTTTATGCCACAAATTTATAAATTCTTTTCCTTATTATTATATAGGCATACAAAAAAGCCTCCTGCTGGCATGGAGACTTTTTTGGTAAAGAATATTTATCAGAAAGGGCGTGTCACAATTAACACATCAATAATATAACACCTTAATTATATGATTTGTTAAAAAAACAAAAAAAACCATACCTGATGTGGATGAGGTATGGAATCGTTTTGGTGACAATTTTTTTAAAAGGGGAGTTTTTAGCAATTGTCACATTTTGTTGTTGTTTATGCTAGTGCCTACAAGAGAAAAGTGAAGATACAATCACACGTCTGCAATCGTCTCTACACAAAAGAGAGCTTAGGCCTTTATCACTCTGCTTTTTCCTAGCAACATGATTATATCATATCAGTAACTTAGTAAAAAGAACCATACTTAAAATCGCTTGGTATGACTATAGATCAACACTAATAAACCTATATGCCTAACTTAGATTTGTACATCAAGCTAACATGGTTCACTTGGAATTTCTCATGCTCGGCCTAAGACGATTATAGCATAAATCGTATAAAGTTCATACGATTTAAGTAACTCCTTCTACACTAGTAGACGAGCTATGAAAATAATAGCATAAAAAAAGAGCCTATGAACTTAATCATAGGCTAAGTATACGAAAAATAGTTGAAGGATTTGTGTCATTTTTTTAAATTATGACACTTTTATTGATATTTAATTGTAATTTTTGCACATTTTGTACAATTTTGACACTTATATGTGTTATTTTATGCTTTACGCAATTTCTGTTAATGGTGTTGGGTCAACCCAAATACCGCCAATTTTAACAATATTCTTTTGAACATTAACCGCATCAACTTTGATTCTAGTTACATAGACAACTGCATTTGTGGTATGCAATACATTGTCATTATATCCATCTGAGTTTGGCACTTTGTCTACCATACGAATTGGAAACCAACCGCCTAATTGTGATAGGTATGCACATAAATCATCGCCGATTTTCTTCAAACCTTGATTGCCGATTTTCATGTGCACAGATGTAACATAGCTTCCTTCGTGCAAGATTTGGTCGATAGCTTCACTACTTGATTGCGTCGTTCCTACTGGTGTATGAGGGTCTGTATCGATACCTGCATCATTTGTCCATCCAATAGCTACCCCATTACGATCAACACGATATGGATATTTAGCACCTTTGATTACACGTCCGATTGTTCCACTCCAATCTCCTTTTAAGATTTTAGAAGTTCCGTAACAGTTAACGCTTAATGTATTTGTGCAGATAGGTGTACCGACTGAATATTTTTCGCCACTTGGAGCGCTTGGAGTGCTAGGAGCGCTTGGTGCTACAGTCTGACCATCTAATCTAGCATTTACTTCTTGTGCTAATTGATTCATCTTAGAATGTAAATAAGGACCAGGACAAGATGTTGCTGCGAACATTCTATGTTCTGTCAAACTTCCAGTTGAATCACCAGTGTAGTTTAATCTGAATCCATATCGTTTACATACATCCACGCATAGATTTACTAATGCATTCCATGCTTTAGTTGAGATAGTCCAATTAGGCGCACACGTTTCATTTGCAACTTCAATTGTAATTGATTGGCAATCGTTGTAATAGTTCGAACTTGTCCATGCTCTGTTTTCTTCGTCTACATTCGAAACAATCGTACCGTCTGAACCAATGCAATAGTTTGCACTAGCCATTCTTCCGCTTACTTGGAATGATTGAGCGCATCTTTCGGCACTCCACTGACATGCCATATGATGAGGTGTGATTTTACATACTTTATAGCCACCACGTCCTCGCATATAGTTGTCTGCGCTGGCAGGAATATATTTATTTGTTAAGCTTGAATATGACATTCTTCTTCACCTTCTTCTTTTCCATTTGATAACTCTGATTGAGCTTCTTCTGATAAATCTTCAAATTTTACTTCTTTTTCTTCCATGAATTATACCTCCTAATTTTTTTCGACCAAGAAATCTTGGATTTCATTTCTAGTTTCGACTAACTTTTCCTTATCGGAATCTGACAATAAGCCATTCAAGATTGCAATGTTTGCCTTAAGTAGCAAATTACTTCTTTCTTTATCTTCATCCAATCTACCATCATGGTCAGATAATAACCGAGTATGTTCTTCTAGCTTTTTGTTGATTCCTTCTTGATTCAACGTAATCTTTTCCAATGAGTTCAATCGCTCGTTATCCTTATGTAATAACTCATCATGTCTTTTGACTGTAGCCTTTAAATCATCGCTCGGCTTTTTCAATTCTTTAATAATCTTCACAACTCCCCAAACGGATGCTATGAAGCCACAAATCCATACAATCTGCTGGCTTGTAATCGTAAAATTCATACAAACCACCTACTTTATTTTTCTTCTGTTTGGCCTTCAATGAAACGTGTAAATGCCTGATGAAGTCCGGTAGATGCCAATCCCATCACCGCTCCATATACGGCACTTTCAATCGAAAGGCCTGATACCGCTAGATTTAATGTCATTCCAATTAAAGCAAGCACTGTTGGAATATATTTATTAGGAAAACTTGTAAATGATGTTTTTAAAATATATCCGACAACTAAGCACGCTACCAAAACAACTAAAACAAAATAATTTGTAACTTGTGTAAAATCTAAATTCATATTGATCCTCCTATTAGACTTATTAAAAAAGAGCCTATTTCTAGACTCCGCAATATCTATAATTTAGTTACGTTTAACATCACATAACCATCTTTGAAACCATCGTTAGTTGTGATGCTACGAATTTGTGTCATTCTAAACAAACCTGTATCAGTTTCTTTTCCTTCATCTAAAGACACTTGTTTGAATAACACGTAATCTTGTTCATTGATTTGTTTATCTGTCAAATCAAGAATAATAAAGTCATGTTCCGTAAAGAAATTCCATAACTTTGTATTTAAATTGATTTCATGAACTTTAGTCATATAAAATCCTCCTATTAATATAAAAAAAGCGAGGTAAACAAAAATGCTATATTCAGAAAAATTAACATCCTGGTCAAAGGAAAAGAAAATCTATCTAAAATACAGCACTTACACAAATTATTGTAATGTGATCCACAATCACATACTGCCATCACTTGGCAGTTATCAAATCGAGGAACTGAACAATGATATTCTCCAGGAAATGATTCTTCAAAAGCTTGAAAACGGCCGTAAAGATGGAAAAGGATTGCATAAATTAAGCAGTTCTTCTCCAAAAGAAAACAACTATATACGGTTGTATAGTACCTGAATTTGAAGTGTTTGATTCGATTTTATATGTATCTGTATTTAATTCTTTATTGCCTGCTTGGCTACAGTTATTAAAATATGCATGTCCTGTTCCATCTCTTATACCACCTTGCCATGAGCCATCTGATTTACGGACTCTTAAATTTGATGTAACACTATAATACTCATTTAGTTTTATCCCATAAATATGATTATGATTATATTTACCGCCTGTATTATTAGCAGTAAAAGACATACTTGTACTACCATCATTGCCAGTGCCTTCACCCACTAATGTTCGGCCTTGACCAAAACGTTCCCAAGTACCACCTAAAAAGTTGCCAGGGTTATTATTGTTGTACGTGATATAAACCGCACCTACTGGATACATCATATCTGCTTCGAAATTAATTGCTCTAGTATATCCATCAGGAAGCTTTGCTTCGTTGCTTCCAATGATATTAAGTGCTACATTAGGGGTCTTACAACTCCAATAGACAAAGCCGATAGCATCCCATGGTTCACATTTCTTTACATAAATATCCCAAGTTGAAGTGCTAGCTTTGACAATATAAGCACCTCTACAATATCCGAAATAAGTAAACTTATATAAACTAGGATCATTTGTATTAATTGAATAAAACAATATATTTAATTTAGTTGTGGTTTGGCTACCACGTTGAAAATAGCAAATTTCTATCGGATAGTTTACGTAAGTACTGTTTATTTTAATTTGACATAATTTAAAATAACCATCGGTATTACCGTTACCTGAAATTTCACGGCTGTATTGTATTTTATCATTTATGACTAGTTCATTTGTTTGCATTCTTCCATTTACAGTTAATCGGTTGGCATTATTTCCATCTTGACCGAAGAACGTTAATGATCTTCCATCTTTACCAAAGTTAATTAACGAGTAAGTAGGTGCTACTGTAAAGATTTGCCATGAGTAGTCATTCATGAATTTATCCTTAACACCAAATGCAATTTCATAGGTTGAAGTCGTTGAGGTAAATAAATTACCTGCTTTGTAATCTTGCTCAAGAGTATAGTTGTTATCCCATGAATTTATTTTCGTCCATGAACTAGCACCGCTAGCTCGATATTGGATATAGAATGATGTTACATTCTTATTGCTTAAACTAGTAAAACCAACTTTGAAGTGTAATAACGCATATGTTCCACTTGCTTCATCTACTGTATAACTTGAGTTAGCACGTCTTGCAGTCACATTAGTCAAACTTGGCGAGCTATATGCCGACACAGTAACTGAACCGCTCTTAGATGCAGTTCGACCACGTGAGTCTGTAACAGTGATTACGTACGATAATGTGCCACTACCTTGTACAGTGCCAGTTGTAAAAGAACTACTATTGTATGTTTGTCCTTCAAATTTGGTTGATACAGATGTAACAGTTGAACCTTGGCTACCACTTGTAGCGATTGAGAACTTTAATCTTGATTGGCTTTGAACATATTGTCCTATTCCTGTGCAAATTGAATTTGTATCAGATATCGAGACTGTTCCAATACTAGGAACTACACCGCTTCTGACTTTGATAGTTGCATTTACCGACTTAGAACCAACGGAATTTGACCCACTGAATGTTTCTAAAGTAAACGTTGCGATGCCACTTGTTGAGTTAGGTAAGTCCTTTTCCCATGAGGTTGGAATGGTATAAGAAAAGCTAGGGGTTGTTGTACCACTAGCTATCGTTACTAATTCACTTGTTTTACCGTTCCATGTTGCGTAGATTTTATGCGTAAAGTTCTTTGAAGCACTCGAACCGTTAATATTAATAGTGTTACCACATTCAATACTAGGACTATCAATAGATATACTTGATGCTCTTGGAATGGTTGTTAATGTCAACGAACCACTACAAGAACCAGTTCGAGGTACGTAATAACTTGTATTGTCACAACTAAATGATGCACTTACGCTAATTGATTTAGAACCATCTGCATTGTGCGATACTGTTGTATATCCATCTGCGATTCCAACAGTTTGGCCACTACCACACGAAACTGTATGGCTAGCATCGTGTACTGTTGAACCATTCACTACCACTTTATAGTGTTCGCTCAATCCTTGGTGATTATGGTACTGTGTATTTGAACGAATACCAACCCACCAATACACCCGTGATGTGTTGTTTTCAATAGAATAAGAATCTTCCCAACATTTTAAAATAAGAGAGTATTTATCCCATTGACCATTTGTGATTTGTATTCCGCCACTAAATTCTGCCATTCAATCACCCCACTTTCTTAAAGTCTAAAGAGCCATTTGCTCTTGGCACAAATCCAAATGCACCTATTTTTAAAGACTGCGTAAATTGACCATCTGTAATGTACATTGTTTGGTCATTTATGTATGTTACCTTTGCACCATTCTTTTGAATCGACCATTCTTGATTTGTAATCTTAGTTTTAAATGCACTATCCGATTTCCCTAGTGTTAAAGCATCGTTATCAAACGACATATAACTGTTTACGTTGTCTGTGGTTTGTTTCAAACCATCTAATCTTCCATTTACACTGTCAATTTGACCGCTCATCTCATTCTTAGCATCAGTTACTGATTGATTGATTGACCATGTAAAGTCCTTCTTTGTTTGAGTGAACTGAGTTGATACAGTATTTTGATAATGCTCAAATGCCGAATTTGATACATAAGTTTCACTAACTTTTGAAGTAATTTCATTTGCTTTAGTCTCAATAGCAGACTGTCGCTCAGTGCGTTCTGTATTTATTGCTTCATCTACATCTTCAGGCGCTGGAGTCCAGTCTGTAGAAATTGTGCCGATTTCTAATTTTGGTTTTCTAATATGGATAGAACCATTCTTGAATAATGCAAATCGAACACCGAAAAATTTAACATCATTGAGGGTGACATTATCTACACATATGTTCATATTTGACAAATCACCCTTTTTGGTTAAAACAACTTTGACCCATTCACCATTCTTTTTATCACCTTTAATTTTGACAAAAGAGTCTGAAAGATATGTATCGTGATAATAAATTCTTGCGTTATTTGCATTATAATACTCTAATATCACTGGTGACGGTATATCCCACTTTGACCAATCATCGACTTTTAAATCAAACGATAGCGTAAAATTTTGGCTTAATAACAAATTCATGTTTACTTTTTTTGAATACATACTATATAAATTCAATGATGTCGAATTAGAAGTACTACAGGATATCGTAGAATGAGAATCATCTTTAGTGATTTTCCATCCACCACTATTATTCCAATCTGTAAAACTAGAGCTATTTCTCAATAAATTCCTACCACCAACTTGAATTCCTTCAGGAGTACTTCCAACAGAATACGAAGTACTCTGAGTGCTATCGCTATAAGTAATTACTGTCCTTGTCCATAAATATGGTTTATCAGCAGTAGTTTTTGGAGGAGTAGATGACCATGTACCAGTCGGAGTTGAAGTACCATTTGACCATATTTGATAAGTTACTGATGTAGACTTAATACCTTTACCATCATTACCTTTATCACCTTGGGGTCCTTGAATACCTTGAGGACCTCTATCTCCAGTAGCTCCTTTATCTCCTTTAGCTCCATTCACACCCATACGAGCTACAGAATATCCTATTGTAGGAGTTCCACTAGTATAGTTAGTTGTAGTCTTAGTCCATAAATATGAACCAGCAGCAACAGATGGAATTGTAGTAGACCATGCTCCGGTAGGCACAGTCGTTCCAGAAGTAGATGCTTGATACTCTACTTTTGTGCTTGCAACACCACGTCCATCAAACTCACCACTATTAGCTCTATCAGTTAAACTATTGGCTTTATTCAATGCATCGGTAGCATTTTTATTTGCACTAGTTACAACTTTATTTGTCTCACTAACAGTCTGTGAAATCTTATCAGCACTAACTTTAATCTGAGCATCAGTTTGTTCCTTACTATAATAGTTATTAGTAATGTCATTTTGAATTCCATCAATCTTATTGCTAGTCTCAGTAATCTTAGTAGCTTGTAATTTAATAGCTTTTGCATTTTGTTCAATTGCCGTTGTGTTAGAAGTAACTTTGTTTGTTAATTCTGCTAAATCCTTTTGAGCTTGTTCTGCTTTAGCTTTTGCATCATCCGCAACTACTTGAGCTTCCTTAGCATTGTTGATTGCAGTTTGAGCATTACCTTGAGCAGTAGTCGCATCTGATTGAGCTTTCTGTACTGCAGTTTCTGCATTTGTTAAACGAGTTTTAGCGCTTGCAATTTCTGATTCACTTGCATCAACTCTACCAGTTACTGTTTCTAGATTAGCTTTTGCATCCGCTAATTCCTTGTTAGCATTGTCTAAATTTGATTGAGCACTGTCTGCCTTTTGTTTAGCTTCATCTGCTAAAGTTTGAGCACTCTGAGCATTTGTAACTGCTTGATTTGCAGTCGCTTGAGCTTGAGTTGCTTTCTTTGTTGCATCAGCGATATCTAACTGAGCTTGCGTTGTATCTGATTGTAGCTTTTCGATTGAACTTGCTTGAGTTGTAATCGAATCGGCATTTTGTTTAATCTTGGTATTTAAGCTACCTTCAATGCTTGTTAAATCACTCTTAGAAGCATAAGTTTGAGAAACTGTTGTCGATAACTCACCGACTTTCTTTTCAATCTCTGTTGATACATCTGCATGAATTGTTTTTGATTCAGTAGTTAAGTCAACCTTTGTAGCGTATGTTTCTTTAACAGTAGCAATTTCACTTGCGTTTGCGTTGGCTTTATCCACTGCATCTTGAATTTGTTGCTTTGAATCAGTGATATCTCCTTTAATCGCATCAATCTGTTCTTGTGCTTTACCGGTGCTAGTATTCGCATCTTGTGCTAGTTGTTTAGCTTCACTTGATTGATTATTTGCAGTGGTAGCTAATTCATTCGCTTTTGTTGCATCTGTCTGAGCTTGTGTTGCTTTATCGACTGCTTCTTTGGATTGCACATTTGCTTGAGATACTTGAGTATGAATCTCACCGATCTTTGAATCAATCTCATTCCATGTGTTATCGAATATAGCTTTCGTGTACTTGATTTCACTTGGATTTGCATACGTACATTTCCATCTTTTCCATAAGAACTTATCACTTTGATAAACCACATTACCAACAAACCACTCACCGCCGACTAATTCGGTTTGTGATGTTGAATAATAGAACTGTTCCTCGGCGCTCACAAATGACTGACCATCTTCACCTTTAATTACAGACCATCGATATTTTGTTGGGTCCTCAGAACCATATTGTTTTGAATCCGAATACTGACCAATAAATTTACGATTTGAATCCGTTAAACTAAAATCCACACGACCATCTGAACTGTTTGCATAGGCAATATGTACATATGCGCTTGTTCCATTCTGACCATCTTGTAGTCGCATTACAGTGACTTCTGCAGTTGCCTTAAGTATTTCTCCGTTCATGGCTTTAAAGCGATATACTGCTTTTTCTACGAAGTCTGAAGCGTTGACTGTGATTGTTTGACTTGTTGATATTTGCTCATCGTCTTTATACCAAATAATTGAATACTTAGATGTAATATCAACACCATCATCCTTTACCAATGCAGTCAAATTAGTTAAATCTGAATCTTCCTTAAATAGAACTCCATTTGAAGATACGATTGAGCCTTCATAAACTTTCTTTAACTCAATCATCTTGTTCATTTCACTGATCAGAGCCGAACTAATCTGCGATTGCTTTTCTTCAAAGTTATCAAAGATTGTCTTGCACTTTTCTGTATCAGTGAAACAAATCTCTTGTTCTGTGATTCGTGCTTCTAAATATAAAGTAGGACTAT
>QFCE01002380.1_pt1 | contig 12310 bp, 12 predicted proteins | sample 5346091 | NCBI WGS metagenome assembly QFCE01 (sample SAMN09062252, study PRJNA434731) | Human gut metagenome, whole genome shotgun sequencing project. | isolation source: stool timepoint A chromium assembly | host: Homo sapiens | collected 2015 | reverse complement strand
GGAGACCGACAGATTCTCGCCAAGCAGCTGGGCATTTCCACGCATCAGCTTAGCTATGTGACCCACTCCGGTGAGGGCGAGGGTCTGCTGTTCTATGGCTCCACGATCTTGCCGTTTGTGGATCACTTCCCGAAGAATACCGAGCTTTACCGCATTATGACCACCAAACCCCAGGAACTGAAAAAGAAGGAGGATGAATGATGATGAACCCCAACATTTTGAATCAAAACCCGCTGATGTTTTTTGACAGGGCGGTAAATGCCCAGCGCAGCCAGCTGCTTACGGTCATGGCTGATGCGGTAAGTGAGTGCCGCACGGCGGCAGATCAGGCAGCCGAACTGAATGAGACCGGTCAGGTGGGGCTGCTCCGCCTGGCAGAGGTTTGGAGCGCCATCCGTGCCAAGGAAGGTATGGGTGGTCTGGTTCTGGAAGGGACTGAAGCGAAGATCCTGTCCGATGTGGTGGCACAGTTTTATGCCTACCTGTCCGGCTGTATGTTCAACGATCCTGTGGGGATGGCCATTTATGCAGAGCTGCACTACATGATGTCCTCCCTCATGCTGGGAGAATGGTTTGAATAAGGAACCGCGCCTGCGCTTTACCGATGAGGAACGGGCTGACCCTGCACTGGAAAAGCCGATCCGTAAAGCGGAGAAAGCTGCGGCCAGAGCAGATAAGGCGCAGGCCAATATCCCAAAGAAAAAGGTCAGGCAGACAGTTATTGACCCGGATACCGGAAAAAAGACCTCGAAGCTGACCTTTGAGGACAAGAAAAAGCCACCCTCCAAAGTTTCTCAAGGGATCAAGGAAGCTCCTGTCCATCTGGTCGCGGGCAAGCTCCACAAAGAGATCCGGGAAACAGAACAGGACAATGTGGGCGTGGAAAGCGCCCACAAGTCCGAGGAGGCGGTGGAGACCGGCGCTTATCTGGTGCGGGAGGGCTATCGCAGCCACAAGCTGAAGCCGTACCGCAAAGCAGCCCAGGCAGAGCGTCAACTGGAAAAGGCAAATGTAAATGTCCTGTACCAGAAATCTTTGCAGGAAAATCCCCAGTTTTCCAGCAATCCTCTTTCCCGTTGGCAGCAAAAGCAGGCCATCAAAAAGCAGTATGCCGCCGCCAAGCGCACCGGTCAGACTGCCGGAAATACCGCCCAGGCTGCGTCCAAAACAGGAAAGGCCGCAAGGACGGTAAAAGAAAAGGCACAGCAGGCAGGGGCATTCGTCATGCGCCACAAAAAGGGCTTCCTGATCGCAGGGGTTTTGTTCCTCATCGCCTGTATGCTGATGAATACCATGTCCTCTTGTTCCATGATGGCGCAGAGCATCGGTTCCGTTCTCTCCGGCACCACCTATCCGTCGGATGACCCGGAAATGCTGGCGGTGGAGGCGGATTATGCAGCCAGAGAAGCCCAGTTGCAGGAGGAAATCGACAACATCGAAAGCAGTCACCCAGGGTATGACGAATATCGCTATGACCTTGGCATGATCGGCCATGACCCCTCATGAGCTGGCGGCATTTCTCTCTGCTGTCTTGCAGGGCTATACTCGGCAAAGCGCCCAGGCAGAGCTGGCGCGTGTGTTTGCAGCACAGTATCAGCTGACGCTTACCGAGGAAGTGGAGATCCGCTATCGCACGGAGACCTCCACCGACCCGGAGACCGGCGAGACCACCTCAGAAGAAGTCCCCTATGAGTATTACATTCTGAATGTGAAACTCGCCAGCAAGCCCATTTCAGCTGTGGCGTCGGAGCTATTGACCCCGGAGCAGATGGAAATGTATCAGGTCTACCGACAGACCATGGGCAATAAGCCGCTGTTGTTTGGCGGCGGTTCCCCTGATACCAGCGGCTCGGAAGATCTGTCCGGTGTGCAGTTCATTAACGGCACCCGCCCCGGCAATCCGCAGCTGGTGGAACTGGCGAAAAGTCAGGTGGGCAATGTGGGCGGTTATCCCTACTGGAGCTGGTACGGTTTTGACAGCCGCGTGGAATGGTGCGCCTGCTTCGTATCCTGGTGCTATAACCAGGCAGGAAAAAGTGAGCCGCGCTTTGCAGGCTGTGAGTGGCAGGGCGTTCCGTGGTTCCAGTCTCATGGACAGTGGGGCGCACGAGGATATGAAAACATCGCTCCCGGTGATGCCATTTTCTTCGATTGGGATCTGGATGGTTCCGCAGACCATGTGGGAATTGTTGTCGGCACCGATGGCAGCCGTGTTTATACCGTGGAGGGAAATTCCGGCGATGCCTGCAAGATCAAAAGTTATGACCTGAATTATCAAAGCATTAAGGGCTATGGCCTGATGAACTGGTAACAGACTTTGTGGAAAGGAGTGAACGGTTATGGCAAAAAACAAAATTGAACGTATTGACCAGGAAATTGAGAAAACCCGTGAGAAGATTGCGGAATATCAGGAAAAGCTCAAGGCGCTGGAGGTACAGAAAACCGAGGCAGAAAATCTGGAGATCGTCCAGATGGTGCGCGCACTGCGTATGACCCCGGCTCAGCTGAGCGCCATGCTGTCCGGAGGCACAGTTCCCGGCAGTTTTGCTGATGACAACAACGAACAGGAGGAAAACAGCTATGAGGAATAAACGATTGCTCCGAACACTTTCCGCCCTTTGCCTGACGCTGGTTCTGGCATCGGGCTTTACCGTTCCCGCTTTTGCCCAGGGCGCAGCGCCGCCCCCGGCAGAGGATACCACCAATGACAGCAATGTGGTGGTGGAAGAAACCCGAAAAAGCACCTCCGCTGACCCCGGATGGCAACGCCGCTCTGGTGGATGATTTTGGTGGCAACAAGCAGCTCATTACCGTTACCACCAAGGCAGGCAACTATTTTTATATCCTGATCGACAGGGCCAATGAGGATAAAAAGACTGCTGTTCACTTTCTGAACCAGGTGGATGAAGCGGACCTGATGGCACTGATGGAAGATGGAAATGCCAAAGAGGAGCCGCCAGCTGTGTGCAGCTGCACGAAGAAATGTGAAGCAGGGGCAGTTAATACGGCCTGCCCGGTCTGTGTAACTGATAAGAGTAAATGTACGGGAAAAGCACCGGAACCTCCGGCAGAAACATCGGAGCCGGAAAAAGAGAAGCCTGCCGGACTGAACCCGGCTGCCCTGATCCTTCTGCTGGCTCTGCTGGGCGGCGGTGGCGTATTTGCCTACTTGAAGCTCGTTAAGAATAAGCCTAAGACCAAGGGCAATGACAGTCTGGACGATTATGATTATGGCGAGGAAGATTCCGAGGAATGGGAAACCGAGGATGAAGAATTCCTTGATACTGATGTTGAAGATATTGAGGCTGACGAAACTGAGGAAACTGAAAAGTAACAATCATGTGCAAACAGAAGGACGGAAAAAGTTTCCGTCCTTCTTCTCTGTTTGATGTACTTCTACTACTCTCTCACCACTGGTATCAGAGTTAAAGAACTTCATTATAGATATATTTTGCTGTAAAACACCCCAATGATTTAATGAGAGGAGGAACCATCATGGCTCAGTATAAATTGGTAATCGCTGAAAAACCATCGGTTGCACAAAGTCTGGCGGCGGTGATCGGCGCAACTGCCCGTAAGGACGGGTATCTGGAAGGCGGTGGCTGGCGTGTCAGCTGGTGCGTGGGCCATCTGGCCGGTCTTGCAGATGCAGACAGCTATGACCCCAAGTACGCCAAGTGGCGATATGATGACCTGCCTATCCTACCGGAGCATTGGCAGATGGTAGTGGGAAAGGATAAGAAAAAGCAGTTTGATATTCTCAAAAAGCTGATGAACGCCCTGGATGTGACAGAGGTGGTAAATGCCTGTGATGCCGGACGCGAGGGCGAACTGATCTTCCGCAGCGTCTATGAGTTGGCAGGCTGCCAAAAGCCCATGAAACGCCTGTGGATTTCTTCGATGGAGGACTCCGCCATAAGGGAGGGCTTTGCAAACCTGCGCCCCGGTGCGGACTATGACGGACTTCGGGATGCTGCCCTCTGCCGTGCCAAGGCCGACTGGCTGGTGGGGATCAATGCGACAAGGCTTTTTTCCGTGCTGTATCACCGAACCCTCAACATCGGGCGCGTGATGTCCCCGACGCTGGCACTCATTGTCCAGCGAGAAGCTGAGATCGACACCTTTCAGCCGATTCCCTTTTATACCGTGGCGCTGGAGCTGCCCGGTCTTACCGTATCCGGGGAGCGCATGGCGGATAAGGTTGCTGCTGAGCAGCTGAAAGAAGCCTGTCAGGGCGCCAATGTCACAATCAAAAAGGTGGAGTGCAAGGAAAAGTCCGAAAAGCCGCCCGCCCTCTATGACCTGACTACTCTGCAAAGAGATGCCAACCGCCTGCTTGGATTTACAGCCCAGCAGACCCTGGACTATCTGCAAAGCCTGTATGAAAAGAAGCTCTGCACCTATCCCCGTACTGACAGCCGCTATCTGACCGGTGATATGGCAGACAGCCTGCCGGTGCTGGTGAATCTGATTGCCAATGCTATGCCGTTTCGCAAAGGGATCGCCATTGCCTGTGATCCGCAGACGGTCATCAACGATAAGAAAGTAACCGACCACCACGCAGTAATCCCTACCAGAAATCTCAAGGATGCAGACCTTTCTGTCCTTCCTGCGGGAGAAAAAGCGGTGCTGGAGCTGGTGGCCCTGCGTCTGCTGTGCGCCGTAGCCCAGCCCCATATCTATTCGGAAACCGTTGTGATTGCCGACTGTGCCGGTGGGGAGTTTACCGCCAAAGGAAAAACAGTGAAGCACCCCGGATGGAAGGCGCTGGAGGACGCTTACCGTGCCAAAATGAAGGATACAGAGCCGAAAAAAGAGGGCGCAGAGAAAGCCCTGCCGGAACTGACCGAAGGACAGACCCTTTCGGTTTCTGCGGCAATCGTCAAAGAAGGCAAAAGCAGTCCGCCCCAGCACTTTACGGAGGACACCCTATTGTCCGCGATGGAGACTGCCGGAAAAGAGGATATGCCGGAGGACGCCGAGAGAAAAGGTCTGGGGACACCGGCAACCCGTGCCGGTATTTTGGAAAAGCTGGTATCTGCCGGTTTTCTGGAACGAAAAAAGAGCAGGAAAACGGTGCAGCTTCTCCCTTCGCACGATGCAGTCTCCCTTATCACCGTCTTGCCGGAACAGCTGCAATCGCCGCTTCTGACTGCCGAGTGGGAGTACCGTCTGGGAGAGATCGAGCGCGGGCAGCTTGCCCCGGAGGAGTTTTTGGACGGGATCAGCACCATGCTGGGAGACCTAGTGGGGACTTATCAGGTCATCAAGGGAACCGAGTACCTGTTCACCCCGCCCCGTGAGGTGGTGGGCAAATGCCCTCGCTGCGGCGGTGAAGTTGCAGAACTGCAAAAAGGCTTCTTCTGTCAGAATGATTCTTGCAAATTTGCAATCTGGAAAAATAACAAATGGTGGGCCGCCAAGAAAAAACAGCCCACCAAGGCTGTGGTGACGGCGCTGCTCAAAGATGGCCGCGCAAGGATCACCGGCTGTTATTCCGAAAAGACCGGTAAGACCTACGATGCCACTGTGGTTTTGGAGGACGATGGACAGTACGCCAACTTCAAGCTGGAATTTGACCAGCGGAAAGGAGGCAGCCGATGAAGCTCTCTTTAGTGGAACGGGAAACCATTCTCCTCTATAACCAGGCGGAACCAATGGCTGAGGTCTACACTCATGATCCCCGCCTGATGGAGAAGCTGGAACTGCTGGCAAAAAAGCACCCCGACCAGATCATCCGAAAGGACGCCCATAACTTTACCGTCCCCAAGCGGTGTGTATCAGTCAGGGAGCCATACAGTGCAGAACGCCGCAAAGCTGCCAGTGAGCGTGCGAAAGCTGCCGGATACCAGCCCCCTGTGAGAAAGTCCAGCAGTTAAAGGTACATGGCAGAGAATGTATTTGAAGCAGTCAAGCAGTCGGTCAGCACCAGAGAAGCGGCAGCGTTTTATGGGATCGAGGTCAAACGAAACGGTATGGCCTGCTGTCCCTTTCACGATGATAAGAACCCCAGCATGAAGGTAGACCAGCGGTTCCACTGCTTTGGCTGCGGTGCAGATGGGGATGTGATCGACCTGACCGCCCAGCTCTACAACCTTTCCCCAAAAGAAGCGGCGGAGAAACTGGCACAGGACTTTGGCCTGATCTATGACAGTCAGGCCCCTCCCCGCAGGAAATATGTCCGGCAGAAAACCGAGGCACAAAAGTTTCGGGAGGACCGGCAGCGGTGTTATCGCGTACTGTCCGATTACTACTATCTGCTGAAAAAATGGGAGGCCGACAATTCTCCCCGGACACCAGAGGAGGAACCGCACCCCTGTTTTGTGGAAGCGATTCAGAAGAAAACCTATGTAGAGTACCTGCTGGACCTTTTTCTTTATGAAAGTGAAGAAGAACAAAAGGCATGGATTGCAGAACACACAGCAGAAATCACACACTTGGAAAGGAGATTGAAAATCATGGCTGAGAACAAACCCACCAACCGAGAGCGGCTAAGGGAAATCACAGATGGCATCGAGCAGGGCATCAAAGAACTGTTTGAGAGTGAAAAGTATATGCGTTATCTGTCCGTCATGTCCCGCTTCCACCGCTATTCGGTAAACAACACCATGCTCATCTATATGCAGAAGCCGGACGCCACTTTGGTAGCCGGATACAATAAGTGGAAAGACCAGTTTGAGCGTCATGTAAAAAAGGGCGAGCATGGCATTACCATCATCGCCCCCACACCGTACAAGAAGAAAATCGAGGAGCAGAAACTGGACCCGGATACCAAGGCTCCGATTTTGGATAAAGACGGAAAGATCGTTACAGAGGAAAAAGAAATCGAAATCCCCATGTTCCGCCCTGTCAAGGTCTTTGATGTGAGCCAGACTGACGGGAAACCTTTGCCGGAGCTTGCTTCCTCCCTTTCCGGAAATGTGCCCAATTATGAGGCATTCATAGAGGCTCTGCGCCGCAGTGCGCCGGTGCCGATCACTTTTGAAGCAATGGCCGCCGATACGGACGGCTATTTTTCTGCCGATCATCAGAAAATCGCCATTCGTCAGGGCATGAGTGAGGTGCAGACGGTTTCGGCCACAGTCCACGAGATTGCCCATAGCAAGCTCCACAATCAGAAAAAGATTCAGATTGCCAATGACGAGAAGTATCAGGAGATTGAGCTGTTTGATAAACCCGGTCTGTTTTCCAATGGGCGGATTGCCCGTGATACTCTGCCGGAGGGCGTTTACTGCTACGACCTGCGCGGTTCTGACTATGACCCCGGCGATCCGATTTATGTGGAGGACCGAGTTGGTGTAAATCATGCAGGCTCTGTGATTCTGGCAGAACCCTTAGACCTTTCAAAAGAAGGGTATCTTCGGTTGACCGAGGAAGAAGGGCTGAATTTTGTTGGCGGCTTTTCTACCCTCGCCCAGTTTTTGCAAGAACAGAGGAAAGACCGCCACACGGAGGAAGTGGAGGCTGAAAGCATCTCCTATGCAGTCTGCAAGTATTTTGGCATCGAGACCGGAGAAAACAGCTTCGGCTATATTGCAAGCTGGAGTCAGGGCAAGGAACTGAAAGAACTGAGAGCCAGTTTGGAGACCATCAATAAGACCTCCGGCACTTTGATCTCTGACATTGAGCGCCACTATAAGGAAATCTGCAAAGAGCGTGGGATTGATTTGCACCCCAAAGAAGAAATGACCACTGCCACCTCGGAAATACAAAAAGAGTCCGAAACCTTTCGATATTACATCACAAAGGCGGCGGCTGATGCGGGTGTTTATCCCTTCCAAGAGGGCTGCAAGGTACATTTCACATCAACACTGGAAAACTACGAGGATGGAAAGGTACAGGCATTTGGTTATGTGGAATACCTGGAAAAACTCTCACCGGAAGAAATTCAGGAGTATGACCTTACCCCTGCCGGAGAAGCGGTAAGTAAGGAAGAAACCATTTGTTATTATGCAGCAGAGTGTATGGAGTTTCCAAACCTCGGAGAATACCACGATAACCTGTCTTTGGAGGAAGCAATTCGCATTTATCAGGAGATTCCGGCAGAGCGAATGAACGGGATCAAGGGCATTGGCTTTGAGCTGAAAGATGGAAGCGACTATGAAGGACCGTTTCCGATTTTGACCGGGCAGACCATTGACCTGGATACCATCCAGGCAATCGACTATTACCGTGACAATCCGCTGGTACAGAAAGCGGTAAAGGAACTGGCTGCGGCCATGCCAGAAATGGAGGTGCTGGGGGCGGACGCCAATCAGCAGGAGGCTTTGTTTCTGATCAACGATGCCACCTATCTTCATATCCAGCCCTGTGACAGCGGATGGGACTACACCCTTTACGATGCTGCGTCCATGAAAGAGATGGATGGCGGTCAGCTGGATATGCCGGAGCTTTCCCGCATGAAGGCAGTTCTCCAGATTTGTGATGACAACGATTTGGGCAAAGACTCGGTAAAATACGCACCGTTGTTCATGATCGAGACCTTGCAGGAAGCTGCCTATCAGCAGATGCAGGCAGAGGCCAGTCAGATGGCTACTTCTTCCCAGCTGCCGGAAGCACAGGAGCAGGCACTGGATGAATACCCCATGCCCGATGAGCAGGTCTCCACACCGGATATGCAGGAATACGGATACTCCTATGATGGGATGCTCCCTGTTACCAGAGAACGGGCGCTGGAACTGGATGCCGCCGGTTTGACCGTCTATGTGCTGCATGAGGACAATACGGAGAGCATGGTGTTTGACCCGCAGGAAATCATGGATCATGGCGGTCTTTTTGGCGTGGACCGTGAGGAATGGGAGAAAAGCCCTCAGTTCCACGAAAAGGTCATGGAGCGTCAGGAACATCAGCAGGAACGCGAACAGGCATTTCTATCCCAGAACAGAGATTGCTTTGCTATCTATCAGGTGAGCCGTGACGATCCGCAGAATGTGCGCTTTATGAATCTGGATTGGTTAAAGTCCCATGACATTTCCATAGACCGCAGCAATTATGACCTCATTTACACAGCTCCGCTGAGGGAGTCTGGCACGGTACCGGAGCAGCTGGAAAAACTATATGAGCAGTTTAATCTGCAAAAGCCGGCGGATTTTCACAGTCCTTCTATGAGTGTCAGTGACATCGTTGCGATCAAGCAGGACGGTAAGGTATCCTGTCATTACTGTGACAGCGTTGGTTTTACCCAGATCCCCGGATTCCTGCCGGAAAATCCGCTGAAAAATGCGGAGATGGCCGTGGAGGACGATTACGGCATGATCGACGGTATCATCAACAATGGCGCAAAAGAGCCTACGGTGGCAGAGCTGGAACAGCAGGCCCGCAACGGTCAGCCCATTTCCCTCATGGATTTGGCTGCCGCTGCCCATCGGGAGGAACGGGAAAAGAAAAAGTCCGTCATGGAGCAGCTGAAAAGCCAGCCCAAGGCAGAACACAAAAAGATAGCGCCAAAAAAGAGTGCGGAAAGGGAGATTTGATATGGGAAACTTTACTTTTGAGGAAATGAACCTGATGTGCATTTACAATACCGGCAGCCGCACCGGATTGATCAACAGCCTGCGTGAGATGCGCGGCGAGCTATCACCGGAGGAAGCGGAACTGAGGGAGCTGACCGACAGCGCCCTTACAAAGCTCTGTGCGATGACCGATGAGGGCTTTTCCCAGCTGGAGCTGTACCCGGATTTTGACCAGTAAATTTATCGTGCAAAAATATAGTGAGAGAAATTGTATGGAGGATAAGCGATTTCTCACAATTCTTTACAAAATCCCACTATACTTAGAGGGATGAATAAAGTATAATAACCTTATTAGCCTTGTGGATAAGGTTGATTATAAAAGCAAAGATAAAAACGCAACGCATATAACGATATATGCCAGAGCCGGTAGGTAGCCCGGCCGTCCTGTTTATCAGGGTAAGTAACCTGCCCCTCCGGGTTGTCCATTCTTTGCTCATAGCAATCATTAAGGAGGGATTGTCATGAGTACAAGTATAGGCAAACTGACAGTGTTTTTTGAAGAACCATTTTGGGTAGGTGTTTTTGAACGAATTGAAAATGGTAAGCTTTCAGTTTCCAAAGTAACATTTGGAGCAGAGCCAAAGGACTATGAGATTTATGAGTTTGTTTTGAAGAATTATAACGGTTTACGGTTTAGCCCGGCGATAGAAACCGTCATAAAAGAACAAACTAAAAATCCGAAGAAACTTCAGCGTGAAATTCACAAGTCAATGTCTGCCAAAGGAATTGGAACAAAATCTCAGCAGGCGCTACAACTACAACATGAACAATGCAAACAGCAGCGTAAAGCTAAAAGTAGAGAAGAAAAAGTGGCAGAAGAAAAGAGACTATTTGAATTAAAACAGCAAAAGAAAAAGGAAAAACATCGGGGGCGTTAAGCCCTTGATGTTTTTCAAAATAAAGTTCTCAACACAATGTTAAATTTTGTTATGAACACTTGTGCATTGATGATTATTTTGAACTTAGGAGGTGTTTAATGAAAACGGTTCTTTTACATGGGTTGGGACAAACTGCACAGGACTGGAAAGAAGTAGTCCAACAACTATCAATTTCCGATGTCGATTGCCCAGAACTTTTTTCTTCAACAGAAGATGAAATATCATATTTGAAGATTTTGGGCGATTTAGAACAGCGGTATTCTGAAGTAAAAGAGCCGCTTCGTATCTGCGGTCTTTCGTTAGGTGCGCTTCTTGCGATTGATTTTGCTATTCGGCATGAAGAAAAAGTGGCTTCGATGGTTTTGATTGGCGCACAATATAAAGTTCCAAGTTTACTGATAGATTTTCAAAATCTTATCTTCCGTTGTATGCCAAACAAGGCTTTTGAAAGTATGGGATTATCAAAAAGCAGCACCATAAAATTGGCTCACTCTATGCGGTCATTGGATTTTACTTCGCAATTAAACAATATTCGTTGTCCAGTGACAATTTTGTGTGGCAAAAAGGATACTGCCAATCTAAAGGCTTCTAAAAGGCTAAAAGAATTGCTACCCCAAGCTACTTTGCACATCGTTCCAAATGCAGGACATGAACTCAATAAATATGCACCAAACACGATTGCAGAGATATTAAATCAGTAAATTTATCGTGTTGGGATGACATAGTGAGAGGAATTATCTGACGGATAAACAGTTTCTCTCACTTTTTAACAATAGCCCACTATACTTAGAGAGATGGAAGAAGTATAATGAGAGCAACGATAAATTTGAACTTGAATGGGAGAAAGTATAAAATGGATATTTCCAGTTTTCAGATTTGATAACTTGGAAGTTGTGGAGGGAATTTTACATGAATAGAAAAGAAATAACAACAAAAGAAGATTTATACAAAGTAATAGAATTGTTAGAAAAGACGGGAATTACATATTGGTTGGATGGTGGATGGGGTGTAGATATTTTAGCAGGCAAACAAACAAGAAGTCATAGAGATATAGATATAAATTTTGATGCTAAATATATGGATAGATTATTAGATGTGCTATTGAATTTAGGGTATAAAATTGATACGGACTGGAGACCAGTCAGGATAGAACTATATAGTGATGAATTGGGTTATTTGGATATTCATCCATTTGTTTTGAATGAAGATGGAACTTCAAAACAAGCTGATTTAGAGGGTGGCTGGTACGAGTTTGAAAAAGACTACTTTAGTTCTGCCTTTTTTGAAGGGAAAAAAATTCCGTGTATATCATTAAAAGGGCAAAAAGTTTTTCATTCAGGTTATGAATTAAGAGATAAAGATGTGCATGATATTTCAATTCTTGAAGGGCTATCAGAATAATTTTATTGTGATTTCTAAAAATTCTAATTTGTATAACCAATAATAATTTAATATTCACAGTTTCACCCAGCAGGAAATCTTTTTAGGTTTCCTGCTTTTCTTTTACCCAAAAACCGAAAGGAGGACAAAACACCATGCCAACCAAAGCTGAACGATATGCACAGATGGCAGACAAGGTGGCAACGCAGCTCACGGGGAGCTGGCAGGAATGGGCAGGGTTTCTCACCACTGCTTCCCGCCTTTACAAATACCCGTTCCATGAACAGCTGATGATCTACGCCCAGCGACCGGACGCCACCGCCTGTGCAGAGTACGACCTGTGGAATGAAAAGATGGGCCGATATGTAAGGCGCGGTTCCAAGGGGATCGCTCTAGTGGACGATTCCGGGGACAGACCACGACTGCGCTATGTCTTTGACATTTCCGACACCGGAACCCGTGAACATTCCCGCACTCCCTGGCTATGGCAGCTGGAGGAGCGCCATCTGGATTCGGTGCAGGCCATGCTGGAGCGCACCT
>QFCE01001252.1_pt1 | contig 12483 bp, 7 predicted proteins | sample 5346091 | NCBI WGS metagenome assembly QFCE01 (sample SAMN09062252, study PRJNA434731) | Human gut metagenome, whole genome shotgun sequencing project. | isolation source: stool timepoint A chromium assembly | host: Homo sapiens | collected 2015 | reverse complement strand
GTGTGCTATCGGCGCTCATTTGCTGGAAGGCATTTGTAGGCTGTGCGGGTGTCACTTCTGCTACATCCGGGATCTGTGTCTGCTGCTGTACCGGAGTAGGTGCGCCCTGTGTATCCGTTATGGATACCAAAGCTGGCGCCTCGGTACCTTGATTTGCAAACACCTCCAAAGTCATCTGTCCCGGAATTGACATTTGCATTTTCTTCTTCGGTTTAACAGTTAGTGTCTCGAAGCGTTTTCCAGATAGTGACTCGCCATATATGTCTGTCGGAATATCTCCACCCTCAGTGCTCTGCAATGCCTCCACGACATCTTTGACCGTTTCCTCGTTAAAATACGGTAAATACAGATGCACATCATTCAGGACATCATCGACCTGAATATGCATCTGCATCGGAGTTCTGACCATGCGTCCAAGGAGTTGGGCAATATAGGTAGCGTCATTCGCGTGTTTGAAGGACATCATGGTCTCTGCCCTTGGGCAATCCCATCCTGTAGACAGATTTTCTTTAAAGAACACAACACGGATATTTCGGTCATCTGCGATACGAGAAGGTTCCTCATAACGTACTTCAAACCCGTTTACCGTAAGGGAGGCAGTTGTTCCTCCGAAGGTGTGGACTACCTGACCGTTTTCCAGCTTGAATCCTGTCCGCTCCTCGATCTTTGCGATGCAATCATCCAGATTGGTATCGGTCAGCTTGCCCCCGGTTCCATTTAGCACCTGGATGATCAGAATTGGATTCACATAGGCGTAATGCTGCTCAAAACAATACTGCGTCCAATGTTCCCACTTTTCCTTCCAGTCGTCTGCTGCCGCCTGCAGGATAGCCATATCGTTGTTGACCGCACTGGCCTCTGGGTAAGTGATGACAATGCGGTCTTTCAAAAGTCCGGACGCTCGCACTTCATCCGCTGTGACAATGGACTTATGTATGGTTGAGGATGTGCCCTCGACCAGAGCATTGAACCGTTGAGTCGTCGCGGACATACCAATCACCACTGGCATCGGCGAAATATGATCCTCATCGCTACCCTTGATAAATTTCTGCATGATTGTCGTGGCCTTGCTGGCCTCACGTCCCTGCATGCCGCGGTGTGCTTCATCTATGATAAAGTACAGCCTGTCGCTCTTTTCCCGAACAGTATTTGCAAGCGTCTGCCAAATTGTATAAGTCCTGCCATCGCCATTTTTCGTTAGCTTGGAGGTAACCGACAGCTTCTGCGTATTCAGAAAATAAACATGACCGTCCTCAAATACCTCTTTATCAAAGGATTCCTCGGAAACTGTAACGCACTGCGACAACTTGATCTTATCAGCCTTGGAGTCGATCTTTTGCTTTGACTGCTCGTTCAGCTGAGGCGAATCCGAAAGCCAGACGATGATTGCATCCTGCTGCTCCATATACTGTTCATCACCGAAAAGAATAGCCTCAATCAGCGCGGACATAATGATGGTCTTTCCGGCTCCGGTTGGAGCAGTAAAGGAAACCACCTGCGGCGCATGTGTTCTGTGATAGCTCCCCATTGCCTCCGCAGTCTTCATACGGATATCAGCAAGCGCTCTTTTCTGAAAAGGGAATAATTCTACTCTCATGGTTACCTCCCCGTATTGATCCTGAAATTATCCAGATAGTCTCTGTAAAGTTGATAGCAGTCTTTGCCATCGTAGGTACGGATCATCGACCGGTATGCTGTCTCTGAATCCGTTACAATGAAAACTGTCTGGATTTCTGGATGCTGGCTCAATTCGGCATCGAACTCTGAATAATATATTTCATCTACCAGAACAGCCATTTTGTTTTGCGGCAAGATCAGCATGTTCGGAAGATCATCGTTTTCAAGAGCCGGACACTTGCCAACAGCTCCGCCCTTCATCCAGAGCACCGGAAGGAGCTCTCTGAACTGTCTGCCAAGAGCTACGGAAGTCTTGTCGAGGAAGCTCAATTTGAAGAAGGCTGCGTTTGCCTTAAATCCATCAGCCATTTTTATCTCACAAAGTTCTGGATACATCTGCCTTTTACCTTTACGATAAACAGTTGCCTTTGTCGGCTTCCCTGTGGTTTTCGATACAACAGCTATGGATTCATCTACTTCATAGCAGTCACTTTCAAATCCATAGTAACCCTCTAAAGGTTTTCCCTCGATATCTCGGCCTGTCATGCTGGCCACAGTACGAGGCCATGTCACATGCCGAGCAATTCCAAGGGAATCCCACTGGGGATCACCGGGCTTCAGTCCCTTCTGTGTCAGCTCTTTTGCCTCATCTACTGAGACTTCGTTGTTTGTGACTAAAATGCATCTTCTATTTCCATCATCAACCGCATTAAGCAAATTGACAGCATGAAGCGTCGTTCCAGATCCCGCAAAAAAGTCAACAACAAGAGCGTTCGGTTTATTTGCCAAGAAGAAACGAATAGTATCATGAACTGCATATATCGACTTTGGGAATGTGAATCTACTTGTTCCAAAGAACGATTTAAGAAGGTTTGTCCCGCCAGTACTTGCATCGTGTGACCCAATCCGCCACTGCGTTCCCGTAACAAGAGAGCGCACTTCGGTATCTGAAATTATAGAGCCATCTTCGCGATATCCTGTAATCTCATAAACCCCTGACGTTACTTTAGCAATTTCACCTTTTTTTAGATAATAGACCGGAATACTGTTATCCTTCTTCTTTCCGAGCATTACAAAACCTTGCTTAATTAGCTCACGCAAATTAGTATTTGCAATCTGCCAGTTTCCTTCTTCTCCGTCTCTGCGAAGAGGCCATACTGCAAAGGTTCCTTCTGGCGCTACAACCTCCTTACGGTTCGTTCCATAATAAGGTTCTCCGACGGAATGAATCTTCTTCCCGTCATTAAAAACAAAAATGGGATAGAACTGATTTACGCTATCTTTTCGCAAATAATTTGATCCAGATCTTATCAGCATAGACCAGCGAAGGTGTGTAACCCTTGTATCGTTTTCATTGACATTTACACGCCACTCATCGCTTAGAGGCAGTCTATTAACCTTTGAACTTCCAAACTGAATAACAAAAATGTATTCATCGACACGTGCAAAGCCATTATCTCGTGCCACGCCTCTCGAATTTGTAAGAGTTGATATCATCTGAATACGTGCATCAGGGAACATTTCTTCGAGCAAGCACCCAAGATGCAAATACTCCTTCTCATCAATAGTGACGAGTAATACAGAGTCTTGTGGATTCAACAGTTTCTTTGCGAGCTTCAGACGCTTCTCCATCATGGAGAGCCATTTGCTATGGCGATAAGCGTCAGAACTATCCACATAATCGTTATTATATTTCCAGTCCTTTGCGCCGGTATTGTATGGCGGATCAATATATATGCAGTCCACCTTTTCTGCGTAGAGATACTCCAAAAGCTGTAGGGCATGGTAATTGTCTGCCTCAATCAGCGTATGCCAAAGACCGCTATCCGGAGCGTTCTCCACGGTATCCAAAGGTTTAAGTGTCGGGTAAATCGGCTCACCAAACTCAGCCACTACTACAAGATCATCCAGCTTGAAGGTCTTCTGCTCGTGTGTCTCGCGGCGGTCGCAGAGTACCTCATCACCGTCCATCTTTACGACAGTATAGATGTCGCTCACATATCCGGTCTTCAGCGCGACCTTGGAGCCGACACGAATTGGCACGTCATAAAGCGGCGTGCACTCCGGCAGATGCTCTTCAAACACAAGCCCGAACTTTTTTTGTTTCATTAGTTTATCTGTTTCCTGCAAAATCCTATCCCTGAGTGTTGGATCGTTGATCTGCCGGATCAAGTCTTGTAATAACGCCACTGTTTCCACCTCATTCTTCTGTGATCGTCTTTTCCTTTATGTGATAATCAATGCCGTGCTCCTGACAGAAGGAAACTACCTCTGCCGCACACTCATTGTAAAAATGCTTATGCCCTTCGTAGGCATTTGCTACCTTACTATAGTTCGTTCTCCCGAAAATGATCCGATCTGTAAAAGATACCACCTCAAGTAGTTCGTGCAGATCCTGCTCAACCATGTTCGGTGTTGGATACGGCTCCATGCTTACCCACGTCTTGCAACCAGCATCGTGAAGTGCTCTCAGCGCTGCCAGTCGGTCTGCACAGGGAACAGCTCCCGGTTCCATCTGTTCCCGGTATGCTTCATCCAGCGTTATCAACGTGATCCCATATTCATTTTCCGGAGAAAGTTCCGCCAATTCTATGGGAAGCAATCCCTTCGTCAATGTAGTGCATTTGATACCGGCCTCGTTCAGTTTTCGGATAGCCGCAATGCTCATCTGGGACACCTCTGGATATCCTTCCATGAACGGATCTGTGGTAAAGCAAAGCTGCACAGACTGAATCTTATCTCTGAGCCTCGGTATCTCTTTATCCAGCAATTCAAGCGTGTTTGATACAAGCACTGGCTCAAGCCAGCTCTCGTAATCCTTAATTTGCCCGAATCGCTTCTTCATCAGGAATGCATAACATGGATATTTGCACCCATGTGCACACCCCTGCACGTGATTCATTGTGTAGTCACCATACTCTACCCCTGTTTGATAAAGCATGGATTTTCGTTTTATCGTCTTCAAGGTACTTTCATCCTCCGCCTACTTGTTCTTTAATATGTAGTCTGCCATCCGCAGTGCAAGTCCCTGCGCTTTCGGGCTCTCACTCGCAATGGCAAAGCAGAATAGGAACATCGGCGAGTTCCTGCTGTTCCTGAAAATCCGCGCATGCTTTGACACGCATGGAAAGATTGTCCCAAGCCTAGAGAGGATATACTCCTTTATGTGATCTGGATTTGCGTCCTTAACCATCCGTTCGCCATCGCTCTGTCCGGGATCCGGGAACAAGTCAAAAAGCGTCATCTGGGGATCTTTCTTATAGAATTCCTTCCGCCATCCGGAATCTCCAAGCAATCGATCTATGCAATCCTCCCATTTATCGTACTTTCCGTTTTTCGGCAGCATACGTTCAAGTGCAGAGAACGGAAACAGGTACCATACGTCTATCGATTTCGTCTGTGCTACATTTTCAAGCGTAGCCCAATTTACCTGCGTCGCATATGGATCTAAGAACAGTAATCCTCTGTTATATCTCCAGTCTACGTTGCTAATAATCTCCGCGATCTTATCATTCGCATCGCCACAGTAAATTGTAACAATTCTCCGCATCTGCGGAAACTCGCAGTTTATCATATCCTGAAGTTCTCTTGCCTTCTGAGAGTCCGCTTCTATAAAATAGTAGTGATCGAACTTCTTTTCAGACGCCAGTGCACGCTTAGCGGAGCTCACAAGAAACTGCCCGCCGTCGCTGGTCTCGATCTCACCGGTTCCAGCAAAGGCATCTATATAAATCTTCTTAAACTTCTGATTTTGCAGTGCAATCAGGTATGCGTCCAGATAGCTGGTGAAGATATTCAACTTCTCCTCAGTCCAATTGCCACCAAATTTCTGCGACGTTGCCATAAATTCCAATCACCTCATCTATTTGAAACTCAATCTCAAGAAGAGAAAGAGATCACCATTTCCTTCTTTCCTGTATCAGGATTCACAATCTGCTCAATCTTCGCGCCAAAGAAATCGGTAAGATCGCTCTTTACCTCATTACGAAATCCCTCTGACGGGAAAATCGGGTGGTTATCCAAAAGTTCCCACATCTCATCCAGCGGCACCTGCTTTCGGCCTCTAAAGCTACGCTGCAGGTATTTCGCTATATCGATAACATGCAAGCAGCTTTCATCTTCCTCTTCAGCAATCTCACCGAAAAGGTTAAATGACAACTGCCTGTTCTCAACCGAGTGCTTGGTAGAGGACTGTGCGCCAAATACCTTCCAAGCACTCTTCTTATAGAGCTTAAAGCCCTCCTTGTTGCTCGTGCAATGAATCAAATTGTAGACGAGCGAGTTCTGCGTGTTATAGAACGGAAATGCCGATACGTAGTACCTGCGAGCTCCTTTCAGTGAATTTATGATTTCTTCCACTCTGGCCTCATAGGCCTTCTTGTCACTTCCGTAAGGCACCAGTTTCTCAAAGTCTTCCAGATAAGTGTTCTCGTACTTTGCCTTTGTCGTTTTCTTCTTGGCGCTTGTGATCGCCCGCACCGGATCTGAAACCATGTGATTAATCATAACTTCACCCCAGTTACGGAAAAACGGTAGAAGTGCTTCCCAGTCAATAGTCGCATCATACGGATCGTAGAGCAGGAAATAATGCAGGTGCCCAGTTCCATATAACTGTGGCCCGATAGTTCGGAGTAGCTCGTGCGCATCACCACAAGAGGCGACAATCTTAAAATTGCGCTCATCCTGTGGAAGATGCTTTTTTAGCTCATCTACGCGCGCTTTATCCTTGTCATTCAAGTAAATGTGTATATTTTTCTCCGTATAGCTTCTTGATGCTTCCCTAAGTGCCTCTGAGACGCGTACTGCTGTACCTTTCACCAATTGTCCGGCATCGTCGGTGTATACACCACTGTTGCACATACAGTCTATAAAGATCAGCCCATTGCAAGACTCAGTCAGCAGCAACTTCTGTGCCCACGATTTGATGTACTCTTCTATCAGCTCAAATTTTTTTATTGTGTGAGGGCTAGCCTTGCTAATTATGTTTTTCTTTTTTGCCGCCATACCATCCACCTCTTATTCAACGATGCCTTCTTGGGAAAAAATCAGCTTTCGGATATTCCCAATATCGCAGTTCCGTGTTTTACGCACCTTCGTTAGCATTCTTATACTGACAGTTTAACCTTTAGACAGCTTGTTAGCGAAAGATCATTTGGTACCGACCGCCACCTGCAATTTCTTTCAAAAGGCATCTACAAAATCATACCAAAGTGCTTCAATGCTTCCGTAATTGCCTTTTCCTTCTCCGGCGGGCATTGAGGCTGCTTGGCGTTTTCGGATTTCGGCTTATTGTAGTTTTCACGCTCAATGATGCCGTATTTCTGCTTCACCTGTGCGATATAGAGGTGGCTGACCTTCAGTCCAGTATGCCCGAAAACGTATTCCCGGATTTCCTCGTAGGTTGCTTTACTCTCTGCCGAAGTCAAATCCATCTCGTCCATAGTCACTTCGATCTCGATATGTTCCTTGCTTTGAAGTTTGGACAATAAACACACCGCCTCCACATGGTGCGTTCGCGGAAACATATCCACCGCCGCAGCGCGGTGCAGACGATAACCAGATGCAGCAAAGCGCTTTACATCCCGCCCCAGTGTGGCCGGATCGCAGGATATATACACCACCCGCGCCGGATCCATAGCCGCAACAGCATCAATTACCTCCGGTGCCAGCCCTTTGCGGGGTGGGTCCACAACCACCACATCGGGCCGCAGCCCCTCGGCGGCGCATTTTTGCGCCATTTCTCCGGCGTCGCCGCAGAAAAACTCCACGTTGGAAATACCGTTGTGCACAGCATTTGCTTTGGCATTTTCGATTGCTTCCGGCACGATCTCCGCACCAATCACCCGCCCGGCTACTTCCGCCAGGGCCAGCGTGATGGTGCCCGCACCGCAGTACAGCTCCAGCGCCGTTTCCCCGCCTTTCAGATTCGCAAATTCCACTGCCAGCGCATACAGCTGTTCAGCCTGGTCGCGGTTTACCTGATAAAACGACGGCACCGACAGCGCAAACACATGGCCGCACAGCGTATCCTCCAATTCTGCCGCACCCCACAGCACACGGTAATCCGGCCCCAAAATACTGTTGCCCGGCCGCGCGTTTACATTCAGCACAATGCCAGCCGTATCCGGCCAAGCTGTCCGCACCGCACCGATCAGCGCATCCTCTGCAGGCACGTTTTTTCCCGTCGCCACCAGGCACACCAGAGCCGCTCCATTCTGTGCTGTGCGGACATAGAGGTGGCGCAGCCAGCCCTTTCCCGTCTGCTCATCGTAAGCATTCACCTGATGCTCCGCCATCCAGTTCCGCACTGCCGCGGCGACCCGCTCCGCCGCCTGACTTTGAATCAGGCAGTGCTCCACTTCAATTATCTGATGGCTCCGCGCACGGTAAAACCCGATTTGATGCGGCGGCGCCACCGGATACTGCACCTTATTCCGATAATGGAGCACGGAAGGACTCGGGAGAATGGGAAGTTCTGGCGGCGTCTGGCCGCCCAGGCGCTCCAGCGCGTCCCAAACTTTCTGCCGCTTGGCGGAAAGTTCTTCCTCATAGTCCATATGCCAGAATGCACAGCCGCCGCACTTCCCAAAGTAAGGGCATGCCGGTTCCGCACGGTGCGGTGAGGCGCGGCGCACTGCCACCACTTTTCCAAAGGCCGTATTTTTCAGTACCTTCATCACCAGTACGTCGCACTCCTCGCCGGCAATGCCGCCATGGACAAACAACACTTGTCCATCCACCCGGGCCACACCCAGCCCTTCGCTGGAATAGCCGGTAATGGAGACGGTATAGACCTCATTTTTTCTGATCACATCCATGGCAGCGTTTCAGCACTCCTTTTTCGGCACAGCGCCTTTCTTTAAGTTTTTATTTTACAATAAGAACCGCTTTCCCGCAAGGGTTTCCTCTCCCCCGTGCCAAAACGGCGCCGGGGAAAATCCCCGGCGCCGCTTATCCGGCTTACCCGCTGAAATGTTTGAAGCAGCACAGAAGCTTCTCTGCTCTGTAATGCGCCACGCTTCCGTCTCAGCGGTCCCACTTTTCAATCAGCGCCCGGATCTGATCGGCAAATTTGCCCAGATCCTTGTTCGTGCCGCCTTTGTTGTGGCGGATAACCTCCTGCAGCAGAAGGCCCACGTTCTCCAGTCTCTGGTATGCAGCAGAACCTTTATCCGCAGGCACCGTCTTTTTCCGTTCCGGCGTATAACCGGCGGAAATCATGCGGTTCTCCGCCAGATCGTACACCTCGGTATATTCCGGCGCATGAACCGGATAGCCCCGATCTTTCAGATTCTGCGCAAACACCGGCGCCACATCCGCGTCGCCGTGCACTACAAACACATGCTCCGGTCTTGGTGCAAACGCGCCGATCCATTCCACGAGGTTCGACAGATCCGCGTGAGAGGACATCCCTTCAAATTTTACAATGCGGGCGTGCACTGCGATCTCTTCACCGAAAAGGCGCACCTTATCCACCCCGTCCAGCAGCCGCGCACCCAGAGATCCCTGCGCTTGATACCCCACAAAGCAAATGGTGCATTCGCTGCGCCACAGGTTGTGCTTGAGGTGGTGCCGGATGCGGCCGGCATCACACATGCCCGATGCGGAAATGATTACTTTCGGCGTCATATCCATATTCAGCGCTTTGGATTCCTCGCTGGTGGAAGTCATCATCAGGCCCGGAAATGTGAACATATTCACGCCGCTCTGCACCAACGCGATGGCTTCTTCATCAAGATATCCCCGCAGATCGCCGGAAAAGACCTCCGTAGCCTCCCGGGCCAGCGGACTGTCGATATACACAGGGAAATTCGGCACAGAATGCACCATGCCCTTTTCTTTGATTTCGCGGATAAAATACAACAACTCCTGGGTGCGGCCCACAGCAAAGGAAGGGATCACCACATTGCCGCCCTTGCCCAGCGTTTCGTCGATCACCGCCGCCAGGCCTTCGGTATAGCTGGGCACCTCGTTGTGCTCCCGGTCGCCGTAGGTGCTTTCCATCACCACATAGTCGGCCCGGTGCAGCAGCACAGGATCCCGAATGATGGGCTGGCGCATATTGCCGATATCGCCGGAAAAGACGATGGTTTTGGTAACGTCTCCCTCCGTCAGCGTCAGGGTGATGCTGGCGCTGCCCAGCAAATGACCTGCATCGGTAAACACCGCTTTCACACCATCACACAAAGCCACTTCCTCGCCGTACTCGCAGGTGTACAGATATTCCTTCACCTGCATGGCGTCTGCTACGGTATAAAGCGGCTCCACTTCGCGCTTGCCGGCACGCTGGCCTTTGCGATTGAGCCACATGGCGTCGCTCTCCTGAATATGGGCGCTGTCAAGCAGCATAATCTCCATCAGCTGCGCCGTCAGCCGAGTGGCCAGAATCCGGCCGCGGAAACCCTGACGGATCAGCAGCGGAAGGCGTCCGGAATGATCGATATGCGCGTGAGTCACCAGCACATAATCAATCATCCCGGGCTGAAACGGCAGCGCCCCGTTGTCGATCTCATCACGGCCCTGCTGCAGCCCGCAGTCAATCAGGATCTTTTTTCCGGCGACCTCCAGGCAGTGGCAGCTTCCGGTAACACAGCGGTCGGCGCCATAAAAGCTCAGTTTCATCACTGGACCTCCTCAACCGATAAAATTCGGGTCTTCTTTGTTCAAATTATACCATACTTCCCCTGCCTCTACAAGTCATTTTCGCCGTTTTGCCATATCCCGCTGCAGAATAAATCGGCCGCAGGATGTCAATTGTAAAATATGTAAAAAATCCACGAAAGAATCTGCAATTATTCTCTGTTTCTGTTTGGGAAATCTCTTTGCCCTACCGCGGGCCTTTGTTGTATAATAAATAGTAAAATCAGGGGCAAAGCGGACTTTTTCGGTCTGTCCCCGTCCATATCCGGCGGACAAGCCTGCCGCCGGGCACTTTAAAACGGAGGTATCTTCTGATGATATTTGATGACAAACTGCACGAAGAGTGCGGCGTATTCGGCGCCGTGGTCAACAACCGCGAAGCGTCGGGCCTGACCTACAATGCCCTGTCCGCCCTGCAGCACCGCGGCCAGGAGGGCGCAGGCATCGCCTCTCTCAACGGCAGTGCGATCCTCTATCACAAAGATCTTGGCCTGGTCAGCGAAGTGTTCAGCAAAAGCGTGCTGAGCCGCCTGCCTGAGTCCAACATGGCCATCGGCCATGTACGCTATTCCACCACCGGAGCCAACTGCGTGCAGAACGTTCAGCCCGTGGTCACGGAGTACCTCCGCGGCCGCCTGGCCACCGCCCACAACGGCAACATCGTCAACGCCGGCGCCATCAAAGAGCGTCTGCAGTCTTATGGCTGCGATTTTGCCGCCACCAACGACACCGAGGTCATCTCCTCCCTCATTGCCTACGAGGCCCTGCACACCGATTCCATTGAGCAGGCCGTCATCAACGCCGTCCGCCAGCTGCGGGGCGCGTTCTCCCTGGTCATTCTTTCCAGCAAGAACAAGCTCATTGCCGTGCGTGACGGCTTTGGCATGCGCCCGCTGTGCCTGGGCCGCAGCGACCATGGTATAGCCGTAGCCAGCGAATCCTGCGCACTGGACAGCTCCAATTTTCAGTTTGAGCGGGATGTCAAACCGGGCGAAATGATCGTCATCGAAGCCGATGGCTCTATGAAATCCTCCATTGTTCTGGAAGAGAACCGCACCGCTTTCTGCCTCTTTGAGTATATTTATTTCGCCCGCAGCGACTCTGAGATTGATCATCTCAGCGTCTACCAGGCACACTTCAACATGGGCCGCCAGCTGGCACGGGAATTTCCCGTGGAAGCGGACATGGTCTGCGGCGTGCCCGACAGCGGACTGGACGCCGCCGCAGGCTATGCTTTTGAAAGCGGCATTCCTTTGGGATCCGGTTTTACCAAAAACCGCTACATTGGCCGCAGCTTCATCTTCCCTACCCAAACTCAACGCGACAACGCTGTGCGTCTGAAGCTCAATCCCCTCAAAGCTAATATCCGCGGCAAGCGTTTGGTGGTAGTAGACGATTCCATCGTCCGCGGCACCACCTCTGCCCGCACCGTAAAAATGCTGCGCGACGCCGGCGCCGCCGAGGTCCATATGCGCATCTCCGCCCCCCCTTTTACCCACACTTGTCATTTCGGTACGGATATTGATGATGAATCCAAACTGATCGCCAATAAGATGAGCATTGAAGAAACTGCCAAATTTATTGGTGCAGACAGTTTGGGCTATATCAGTATTGAAGGCATCAAACAAGCCTGTGACGGCTGCAGCCTGGATCTGTGCACCGGCTGCTTCGACGGCAACTATCCCATGGATATCGGACACCACAAAAAATCCGAATTCGAGTGTTAATCATCAAAAAACAGGAAAGGGGTATCTTCCTATGGCAAAAAAAGCATATCTGGTATTGGAAAACGGCACGGTATTTCAGGGCTTTTCTTTCGGCGCCGAGGCGGATGTAATCGGTGAGATCGTTTTCACCACCGCCATGACCGGGTATCTGGAAACATTGACCGATCCCAGTTATTACGGTCAGATCGTCGTGCAGACCTTCCCTCTGATCGGCAATTACGGCGTGATCCCCGCCGACTATGAGAGCGCGCGCTCCTGGGTGAAGGCTTACATCGTACGGGAGTGGTGCCAGTCCCCCTCCAACTTCCGCTGCGAGGGCGATCTTGATTCCCTCCTGAAGCAGCAGGGTGTTCCCGGCCTGTGGGGCATCGACACCCGCCGCCTGACAAAAATCATCCGTGAGAGCGGCGTGATGAACGCATTTATCACCACGGATGAAAGCAAGCTCCCCGTTTTCCACGGTTTCGTATGCATCAAAATTGCTGACGGCATTAACGGC
>QFCE01000190.1_pt1 | contig 12588 bp, 12 predicted proteins | sample 5346091 | NCBI WGS metagenome assembly QFCE01 (sample SAMN09062252, study PRJNA434731) | Human gut metagenome, whole genome shotgun sequencing project. | isolation source: stool timepoint A chromium assembly | host: Homo sapiens | collected 2015 | reverse complement strand
GCGGCAAAGTCAACGAAGATTTCGAATTTTTCTTCGGCAACCAAGTGATCGATAAACTCGCGGTCGCGGATATCGCCTTTGACAAATTTAAAATTCGGCTTTTCCATGATCGGCTCCAGAGTTTCCAGATTGCCCGCATAGGTCAGAAGGTCTAATACGACGATCTGGTCTTCCGGATAGGTGTTGACCATGTAGTGAGCGAAATTGCCGCCGATAAAACCGGCTCCGCCTGTAACTAAAAACTTCATTTACGAATTCCCCCTTGTTCTTTTTTTATCCGTTTGATTTCTTTGGCAATGCCTTCCTGGATCGTCGTCTGAATTGTGAAGCCGGTCAGACGTTTCAGTTTTTCGATATTGAGGACAATCTGATCGACAACCGGGACTTCGCTGTTGACATGCCGGATCTCGACCGCCTGGCCGGTTTTTTCCTGCACTTCATCCAGGATCTCCGTCAGGCTGGTCGCTGTTTGCGAAGCGACGTTGACGATTTCATTCTGGATTTGATGTTCAAGAAGCAGCTGGATCGCCCGGGCAAAGTCTTCGATATAAATGTAATCGCGGCTGCTGTGCGGAGAAGCCCACATTTCAAAGGCTTCGTGGCTCAACGCTTTTTCGATCAGGATCGGGATAACGCCTTGTTTCTTATCCGTCGTCTGATGCCCGCCGTAAGGGTTAGCGAGACGCAGGATCAGATAAGGCAGACCGGATTGGCGGATCACCTGTTCGCAGCGGGTCTTGCTTCGGGCGTAAAGGTGATCGGATGCAGCGGCGCGTCTTCGCAGATCGGCTCCGCGGCATTGCCGTAGACCGTGCCCCCCGATGACATAAAGATGAACAGCCGCGCGCCGCGCTGCTTCAGCTGACATAACAGAAATTCGTATTTTTCTTCAACTCCGCGGAGTGTTTTTTCCTCATCCTCGCTGCGGGCGTTGTTGGCGAGCAGCGAAATGGTATCGATGACGACGGCGTCTTCAAAATCGACTTGATCGAGATCTTTAGCCGAAAAGGCGTTGATTTCTTTAAAGTTGGAACACAGCGGCGTGTAGGGACTGGTAACCCGATGACCTCAGTCTCTGCTTTCTGACTCAGCAGGGATGCGAGATTGTAGCCTAAATAGCCGCAGCCTAATAGTATGATTTTCATTGCGACTCCTTTATTTGTTGTAGCTGGTGACAAAATTTCCGGAAGCGACCGTTCTTAAATGTTCGCCATAGGGGATTTCCCATAAGAAGCGGCGGAAGCCAACAGTTGGTCGGTGTCAATCCAGTGATTGTAGAAAGCGATTTCTTCAGGAACCGAGATCTTGATTCCCTGAACTTCCTCGATGGTTTTGACAAAGTCGCTGGCCTGGCGAGCGAGCTGATCGTCCCGGTATCCAGCCAGGCAAAGCCGCGGCCAAAAACGACGCAGTCAATATCGCCTTTTTCCAGATAGACTTTATTCAGATCAGTAATTTCGTATTCGCCGCGGGCTGAAGGCTTCAGGTTCTTGGCGTATTCAACGACGTGGTTGTCGTAGAAATACAGGCCAACGACGGCATAATTGGATTTTGGGGTTTCCGGTTTTTCTTCCAGAGAAAGGACTTTTCCGGTTTTATCGAATTCAACGACGCCGAATCGTTCTGGATCCGGGACGTATTGTCCAAAGATCGTTGCGCGGCCTTTGTTATTTTTGGCTTTTTCCAGCATCTCGCTGAAGTGGTTGCCATGGAATATATTATCTCCTAAAATCAGGCAGACATCCTCATTGCCGATAAATTCTTCGCCTAAAACGAAAGCTTGCGCCAAACCGTCGGTGATGGCTGAACTTTATAGGACAGCTGAATGCCAAACTGGCTTCCGTCGCCCAGCAGGCGTTCGAAATTCGGCAGATCCTGGGGTGTGGAGATGATCAGAATATCGCGGATTCCTGCCAGCATCAGCGTCGACAGGGGATAATAGATCATCGGTTTATCATAGACGGGCAGCAGTTGTTTGGATGTGACTTTCGTCAGGGGATACAAACGGGTGCCGCTGCCTCCTGCAAGAATAATTCCTTTCATGGATTTCCTCCCAAACTCTTTAATTCCTCATTATTTTATCATAGTTAAGCATTGAATGCCATTCATTCAGTGAATTCTGAAAGTAGTTCAGCGATTCACTTTCGGTGACGCATAAAGAAAAGAAGACCGAATACATCAGCCTTCTTTTGATTTAATTACCTAAAAAGTTTTGAGAATAGATTGAAGAATCGGTTCGGGAAGATAAAACCTGTAGAGGTTCCGTTTTCTTGTTCAGCATCAGGATTACCATCGCCGTTTCCAGCAGGTGGCTCTGGATTATCTGTCGGTTCTTCACTCGGCTCCGTTGTCGGCTCAGCCGTTGGTTCAGTCGTTGGCTCAACTGTTGGTTCTATAGTAGGCTGAGTAGTTGGCTCAGCAGTTGGTTCAATCGTTGGTACAATTGTCGGTTCGACCGTTGGTACCACAGTAGGTTCAGCTGTAGGTTTAGTTGTAGGCACTGTCGTAGGCGTTGTTGTTGGAGTTACCGTAGGTGTCGCTGTCGGATTCGCAATACATCCTGCGCCTCCGGTATTCAAATCAGAATCATTTTTAGCATAATATCCACTCTCACAGACACAGGAATTTTTTCCCGAATCATAGTAGGAGTTCGCAGGACAATTTTTCGTTGCGCCTTCATGCGTAATAACGCTGACCGTAATTTCCGTCACATTTTCCGTTTTAATACCTGCACGAACGCTTTGAGCGACTACCGTGTTTTCCGGATAAGAATCTACATAGCCCTCTTCACCTTGATGGATCTTAGTGACATTGACTGTAATTCCTCGGGTAGAAGCCCAAGCTTGAACGTCTGACAATAGCTTTCCACTAAAGTTAATCACAGTATCCGGTGCTTCATCGTGAATAATCGGTTCTGAATAAGTTTCATTCGATAACGTCGGTGCAGTGAAGACCCAGTTGGCACTAAACGAAATGGCTTTCGGCGCGTCGATTTTAGAATCCAAGTTGATATTTCTCAGAATCGCATTGCGGTTATCCGTAATTGATCCCTGATATACACGATAAATGTACAGATTCAGCTGCATGCTTTCATTCCATTTTGAAGATCCATAACCAGTTACGCGGGATCCCACCATGTTAATGACATTAGCATTTTTAACATAGCTGCGGTTCATTTTCTTAATCGAATAATTAAATAGGCTGATCAACTGATCTACGGTAAAGTTCGTAGAAACATTATCGCCGGCCGCATCCAATACTTTTAAGGCCTTATTCACGTCTGTCAGTTTCATAGCTTCCGTTAAAATTGCCTGGATGACCTGCTGCTGATTCGCCTGCCGCTGGAAATCACCATTAGCGTACAGATGGCGTTCACGGGCATACGCCAGCGCCTGCTCACCGTTTAACCGGTTGGTTCCAGCTGGAACCCAGACCGTCATCTTCCCGCGGGCATCGGATCTCTGACCTACAAATTCGTAAGGGTTCGTAATGATGATGCCGCCTAAAGCATCAACCATCTCAACGACACCCGCGAAGTTACTTTCAAAGTAAAAATCAATATCGATATCCATCATGGCTTCAACGGTATCAATCGTACACTGACGGCTGCGGACACGAGCGTGTGTGATCTTATCTTCGGATTTTCCTGCATAACAGGCGATCGGCACATAGCTGTCACGAGCGATCGAGGTCAGAGTTACCTGCATGCTGATCGGATTGAAAGAAGCCAGCATTAAGGCATCTGATCGTTGTTCGTCCGTACCGATAATCAGAACCGTAAAAGGTTCGGTCGTAATATCTTTATCAGAACCCGATTCTGTAGTTACCGTAATATTCTTATCAAACGTCAAAATAGACTTCGTATTCTCTAAATATTCGCTGTAACCATCATTGACCTCAAACATCGCAACATAGTTGCTAGGCAGCGCCGCCGCGTCAATTTCTCCGCCGAACAGCCCCATCAACATACTGTTGTAATCGTCATATTCATGATAAGTGACATTGATCTTTTTCGCTTCTAATTCTTTCCTAGGAAGAATATAGCCGACTTGTTCTTCCGTATTCGATAAGATACCGAAGGTCTTGCCTTCAAGATCATCAATATCATTGATCGTGAAATTTCCATTTTCACTATAAACAACAAAGGAAACTTCAACTTTTTCACTGGTCGTCCCGGTGTTGATAATCTTATCAATATTTTTGTTTACCCGGGTCGTAATATAAGTTAATGCTCCGCCGGATAAAAACGCAATCACCAAGACACCGATCGTCACATAGAGAATACTCTTTTTCATCGCATAGGCGTTGTAAGCAATTAAGCCATTTAATACCAGCAGAATTGCCAGAATCACAACGTTAATGAGGACGAAGATCGACTTGCTGAAGTTACTGTACCGCGTAATGTTAAGGATGCCTAAGACCATCAAAATATCAGTCAGAATCGCGATGGCAGCCAGAACGAAGTTCATGTTGGAAAGTTTACGTTTACTCATTTTATTCTGTTTCGTCATAGCCAACCTCCTTAATCATAATGGTCGAAGAACTGTGCGATTTCATAACGTCCATCGTTATCTACGACTGTGAAATACCCTGTTTTCTGGAAACTATCAACATCAATTTTTGAACTTGGCTTATAATTCCACGTTGCTTCAACATAATAAGCTTCATATTCTTCTCCAGAATAATGTTCAAATTTTCCTGCATAAACTACATCTGTTAATGTAATATCGGTGACTTCTAATAAATTTTCGCGACCATACTGACTGATGTATAAATCTAAATCTTTATAAAACTCCCAACGGGACTGTTCTTGAAAACTGGTAAACATTGGGCCATAAATATATTGCAACCCCCCGACTTCATAATTACCATCTTTGTTCGTCCAGGTAAAATAATCGGCAATAAAATTACGAACAACCGCGGCTGTTATATCTTTTGGATCATCGCCTTTTAAGGCCTCTGTCAATTTTTTGAACTCATCCTGCTGAAACTGCGTCGGATTATTTCCGATGACGTATTGGTCATTCTTCATCGACGAGGTATTCGTCTTTTCAACGACCTCACCGCTTCCCGCGGATTTCTTTAACGAAATCCGGACGATGTTAAAGCCCATAACCGCAACGACGACTAAAGAAGCCGCCAACATCATATAAATAATCTGTTTATTTTTCTTTGCGCGTTTTGCTTTTGCTTTATCCTGCTTACTCACTAACATTCCTCCTTTTATTACTCGTATTTTTTACGGACGATATATTTCGGACGTTTTTTGGTCTCCATGTACGTTTTCGACAGGTATTCGCCGATAATGCCTAAGCTTAGCAGCTGAATTCCTCCCAAAAACAGAATGATGACGACCATCGATGGATAACCCGCAACCGGATCGCCTACGATCAAGGCCTTCCCAAAAACAAAGATCATATAAAGGAAAGCGATAATGGAGACGAAGATTCCGGAAATTGTGGCCATTCGCAGCGGGGCAACAGTAAAGGCGACAATGCCTTCAATCGCGTAAGCGAATAACTTCCAGAACGACCAGCTCGTTTCCCCGGCGACACGCTCCACATTCTCATACTCTAAATAAATCGTTTTATAACCAACCCAGGCAAAGATACCTTTGGAGAACCGGTGATATTCCTGAAGTGAAAGAACGCTGTCGACAACCTCGCGGGTCATCAACCGGAAATCCCGCGCACCGTCAACAATTTCGACCTCAGTAAATTTATTGATCAGTTTATAAAACTGCCGTGCAAAGAAGGAACGGATTTTCGGTTCCCCTTTTCGCGTAACCCGGCGGGTACCTACAATGTCCACATGCTGCTGATTCATGGCTTCAAACATCTTTGGCAAATATTCCGGCGGATCCTGTAAATCAGCATCCATGACCGTGACGTAATTACCTGTCGCATTTTCCAATCCCGCTAACAGGCCGCCCTCTTTGCCAAAATTCCGGCTGAAGTCAATGACCTTGACAATACCCGGATGCGCGTCATGGAGCTTCACCAATTCTTCTAAGGTATTATCGCGGGAACCATCGTTGACAAAAATAATTTCATAATCCATGTTCATGGCATCCACTACTTTTGTTGTTTCGCGGTAAAAGATGTTCACCGTTTCCTGTTCGTTATAACAAGGAACTACGATTGAAAGCTTATCCATATCTAACCTCCGCAAATTCACCATTTAATTATAAAGGAGAAATTCAAGAAGTACAAATACTTTCCTAAATTGTCATGATTCCTTAATATTTTAAATTCAGTGATCTTATTTTTTAAATCTGTGAAATAGTTCGGAATAAAGCATAATATTCCAATTGCTTACGGTTTTGAAATAACGATTTTTCATTCCGCCCAGCGACGTCAGATACGGGTTCTTCTTCCAGCTCGGGAAGCTTTGATTCAACCGCTCCCACCCCATCTGAATCGTCGTTTTCCGATCCTGCCGATCCGCAATCTTCGTGCTTCTTAAGAAAGAGTTCCCTAAAAAGAACTTAATATGCAGATATTCCAGTTCATCATGATATTCCTGATCCCATCCCTGGGCCTTAAAATAATCCGTAATGATTTCAAAAACATGAATCATATCCTTCACTTCATGATTGTTCGTATGCGTAATTGAATTTCCCAATTGGATATAACTGACAAAAGCTTCGTCGACAAAGGCTAATTTTTTTACATGCGGTGCTAAGCAATAAAGAAAACACGCATCCTCATAGCGATAGCCCGTCGGAAACTGCAAGCCGGTTTCCCGGACAAAATCAGTACGGTAAATTTTATTCCAAAGCGTGGCAAATAAATGAATCATCATTTCTTTTCCCGGAGCGTAAGGACCTTCCTTTTCCAGCCGCTTCTGTTCGCCATAGACCCAATTAAAATTGGAAACGACGACATCTGCGTTCTCTTTCTCTGCCGCCGCGACCATCTTCTCAAACATATCCAGTTCTGTAAAGTCATCGCTGTCCAGAAAGCCAAAATACTCTCCCTGCACCTGCGCTAAACCAAAATTACGAGTCTCTGCGATCCCGCCGTTGGGTTTCTTAAATGGACGAATTTGCGGATATCGCGAGGCATAGTCATCAATAATCTGTTGACTGTTATCTTTTGTTCCATCGTTAATCACGATAATTTCCATATTTTTGAGCGTCTGATTCACTAAGGAATCAAGACACCGGGGCAGATATTTTTCAACGTTATATACTGGTACAATCACACTGAGGATGGGTTTCATTTTCCACCGCCTGCCTTTCTGATCAATCCTTTAATTTTCATTCTGTTTGTTTAACCTATTATACCATCGTCACAGGTTTACAACAATAGACCTGTTAAAATTTTCATTGAAATAAAAGCCATGGTTTCCCATGGCGATCAATTTTTCTGTTCTTTCGGGCACATTACAAAATCCAATAAAACGCCCATCAGCAAAGCCATAAACGAAGACGTCAGAAACTGGTCGATCGTATGTCCGCTGATATAAGAAGACACTAACCCGCAGCCCAGTGCCATTGCATAGACTAAGACATCCAGCCGGAGCATCTTTTTCCAACGAAGCAGGACGACGATGGCGCCGAAGCAGGTCACCAACAGCCATGGCAAAACCGTCAACGCAGCGCCGGCATAGCCCATCGTATAAATCTGCTGGGCAAAATCCCGTTCCAACAAAATTGAGCCGTTATTGAAGGTTGAATACCCCATACCTAAAAATTTTTCGGAGTTAGAAAGTTCTCCCCATTTGTAGCTCATGAAAATCTTTTCGATCTGCCGGCCGTTCACGCGCTGTTCCAGCGGCAGTTCCAGGACGTCAACCCAGAACTTCGGATCCGCTGTGTAATAGTACCACTCCATATAATACTGAGTCGGCACGCTGGCCATCAGATTTGCGCGGATTCCATAAGCTTCAAACATAAAACGATAATAATCGCTTGTTTTTAATTCCGTCGTATTCTCTAGCGAAGTTCCCAGTTCTTTGCGCAGATAATCATCCTGCAATAAGATCGCGGTGTTCGCTGAGTCAATATTCTGATTGACAACCGCCGGTGAAAATGGCAGGATACAGCCGCTGATCGCCGTAGCAGCAGCGCAGAAGAACAGGACCGTTTTTTCCAGCCGGTTTTCCTTCATAATCAAAGTCGTAAAAAGATACAGAACAAGGAATCCGACCGGGATCAGCACCGTGCCGAACGTGGCGACTCGCGTCGAAAGGATGATCATCGACAAACTGTGAATTCCGATCAATGCGCCTAACGCAATCCGCTCTTTCTTCGAAGTGCTGCGCTGGAAAAACAGATACAATAACGGCAGCAGCATAAACATTAAAATACCGACTGTATTTCCTTCTTCAAAGAAAAACTTAGAAGCCAGCTGACGAGGATGAATCTTCGTTGGATCCGCATAAATTCCTAAAAACCAGCTCAGAAACGGAGCCGCAGTCATTCCGGCATACGTCGATTCGCCAAACACAAACAAATCGCCGATAAAGATCGGCAATGCGGTCAGGCACGATAAAGCGACGGTGACCCCCTTTTACGATTTTTTCCGTTAATCGAAGATGAACGACTGCATAAATCATTCCATACGGAATGACCAGCGTCAGGAAATAGGTGATTTCCTTTGATAACTGGAAGAAGAAATTCGGCGTCAGATATAAGCTTTTGTAGATCTGAGCCCCCTGCCGGATATGCAGCAGAAAATAAACTGCCAGCGCTAAGCCGTACAAACCGCCAAACAACAACGTTTTCTTTTTATTTTTATCAGCCAGAAAAAATGTCCATAAAACAGCCAGCGGAATGATTAAAAAACGAATAATCGTCGACGGCCGGGGAATTCCAAACTGATCAAGAAACGGATAGATTAAGTAATCCAGATCAATCAAAGGCTGGATGATAAACAAAAGGAGAACAAAGCCTTTCATCGCCTTATGCGAATGAAAAACCGATTTTATTTTCGTCATTGTTTACCCTCCCTTTCCGAATCATCATGAAGACCAAAAACCCGATCCAACAGAATCGCCGCGATCAGCGCCATAAACATCGTCGTGACAAACTGATCTAACGTATGACCGCTGAGATACGCTGCTCCCAAGCCGCAGCACAGGGATGTAGCCAGAACCATGATCTCCAGGTTCATGCACTTCTTCCATCGCAGCAGAACAAACACAGCGCCGACAGCCGTCAGGATCAGCCAAGGTCCTGCCAGCAGGAGATCGCCCAGGTAGCCAAGCGTATATTTTTGTTGGATAAAGTCCTGCTCAAGCAAAATGGAGCCATTCATAAACGGTGTATATCCCATACCGAATAATTTCATTTTGGAATCCGCCATTCCCCATTTCACATTCATGAAATAAGTTTGGAACTGGCGGCCGGTTAAGCGTTCTTCCAACGGCACGGTGAACAACAAATCACTCCAGAAGACTGGATCGGCCTTGTAGCTATACCAATCCATGTAATACATCTTGGGAATACTGGATATCAGATTATCCTCAATTCCGGACTTCTCAAAGGCCTTTAAACAGAATTCTTCATAGGCTTTCGAGCCTGGCGTCAGTTTTAAACGGCCTTCATAGGCTAAAATTCCTTTTTGCAGCAAATCATCGTCACCGCGCACCGCGTCGTCGCTTTGAGCATCACGCTTTTGATTTTGAATGGCCGGCGTATAGGGCAGAATCATCACGCTGACTAACGATACAGCAGCGCAGAAAATCAGCACTATCCCCTTTATTTTCTGATGCCGAAGCAGCAGGCCGTCAAAGAGATAAAGTCCGGCAAAGGCGATCGGGATCAAAAACGCGCCCAGCGACGCTACCCGCGTTGACAAAATCAACATGGACAAGCTCTGGACGATGATCAGCATTGCCCAGGAAATTTTTCCCTTGCGTTCCTTGCTCCGGGAAAAGAAATAATACAATAACGGCAGCAGCATAAATAAGAGAATCCCAATCGTATTTCCTTCATCAAAGAAAAATTTACACGCTAACCGCCGTGGTTCCACTGTTTCATATATCCCGGTAAACCAGCTGAAGAAACTAGCCGCAGTATTGCCCAGATAGGTCGACTGTCCAAAGACAAACAAGTCGCTGATCAAAATGGGAAATGAGATCGTCGCTGACAAAATCGCCGTGATCTGCTTTAATAATTTCTCATTGACCTGCAGCGTCGTAAAGGCGGCGATTAGTCCAAAGGGAATGATCAACGTTAAACAATAGACCAGCTCGCCGAACAAGGAGAACTGGAAATTGGAAGTCAGTCGCAGCAGTTCCGCGGCATTTCTCGTCACCTGGACATGAACCAGAAAATAAACCGCGAAGACCGCGATATACAATCCGCCCAGGATCAGCGTTTTCCGACGATTTTTACCCTTGTTGTAAAAACATCCGACGATCAAAGCGGGAATCAGCAGATACCGGATAATCGTCGATGGACGCGGCAAGCCAAACTGATTTAAAAAAGGATAAATCAAATAGTCCAGATCTATCATCGGCTGAAACGCCAGAATTAAAAGTAAAATTCCAATCGCTGTTCCCTGCGTAAACCAGGGACGCAGAAACTCTTTGATTTTTCGCATCAGTCAGCCTCCTTTGTGCAGTTCTGTGACATTGTACCGGTTTTCGTTCCGGTTGTCTAATTTTTTTACGATTGAGGTTATTGTTTCTTATAAAAAACTAATTTTGTCGTTTCCGGCAAACCATAATATTCTTTGAAACTATTCTGATGATAAGTATCCCCTTCCTCAATGTCCGCGGAATGAATGCTTTCTTCCGGCATCCGCGGGATCCAGGCTTCATCATCCTCCGGATGTTCGCGATAATACTGCAGAATGGATTCCCGTTCCGACTGAACTTGCGCAACCTGGGTATAGATTCGCTTCCAAGATAAGCTGCGCTGCAGACACATCCCTGAGCAGCAAATCAGAATCACCGCCACCTCAGCGGAACTGATTTTAATTTTCGAAGCCACCGAAGCCGTTAATAAGATGATAAAGTACACCGTATACAATGAACTCCGCGGACCATAAATCGGCGAAAGCAGCATTGCTAAATTACACGTTCCCGCCATCATCACCATCATCAATTTTTCTAATCGTTCTTCATCCTGATATAAAGTAAATAAGATCCAAAACAGATTGACGATATAAAGAATATAGAAGATCGAACAGAAGATCAAGCCCTGAGGCGTTCCCAAGTCATAAAAGAAACTGAAAACCTCAAGGTTCATTTTCTCGACGAATGTCGGGGCAAAGCAGGCCACGATCGCGATCGTCAGGATGAATCCTTGAACGAACGCCGCCAGCTTATCTTTTTTATTCATCCAGATCCGGTCTACCCAATGATGAATCAAGGCCAGGAATGTGATCAGGCTCAGAATCAGCATCATATATTTATTCGCAATAAACGTGTAATTCAGGAAATTACCCCAGTTCTGCTGGATCTGACCGAACAAGCCCAGCGCAATCCACGCCTGGTTATCCCGTGCCAGCCGGAACGCCGCGCCCGGCGACATCCGGATCAAGGCAAGGCCAAGCACGCTGACCATGAGTCCCGCACCCGTTAGCTTCAACGCGTCTTTTCGCTTGAAATATGCGTAAAGCAGCATCAGTAGATTCAGCAAAATACTGGCCGCTGAACAATTTTCCATAGCCAAACCGATATAAAAATTAAGAAGGATCAGCGCGGCATAATGTCCTTTTTTTATTTTCCGTTCCGAAAACAAGATATTTTTCATCATCCAGATGATCAGCAGAATCAAAAATAACGGCACGACGTAGGTTGTCCCCATAATCCATGTATAGGTTTCCATCCGCAGCCGGTCCGCCACCGTTAACATCATCGCGGCAATCAAGACCGCTACGGATAGCGGATTACGCTTTGGATTCACAATTTGATATAGCAAAACATAGATTCCCGCGAATAAGGCAGGATTCAGGAAATTCCACAGACCTTTTCTCGGCGCGACGATAAAGCCCCAAAGCTCCGCGAAATAACGCCCCGACCAGGTGAAATAGAATTCCCACGCTTTGACGAACGGATTTCCGCTCATCCCATTGACTGCGTAGCCCCAATCATCTCCCGCCAGCGGCGTCCTGACGGTAATGTAGTAAAACAGGACAAAGATGAACAAAGCGCCTAACAGCCAGCACCAGGACTTTCCTTTTTTTAATTTTTCCATACATCCGCCTCCGTTATAAAACTTCTGTAAACTTTCGGATGATTTCATCATTCGGATAATGATACCCCTGCAGCTGCCGTTTCATCTCCTGCAACTGATCCTTCGATTGCAACGCGTTCAGCAAACCTTCGTTCAAGCCTTTCTGGCTATTCTCAACAATCCATCCATAATGCGGAGCGGTGATCTGTTCATGAACGCCCGCAACCTCCGTCGACAAGACCGGCGTTCCGGCAATAAACGATTCATTGATCACCGTCGCGAAGCCTTCATACAAAGAAGGCAGAACAAACAAATCGCAAGCCCGGATATCAGCATACGGATTTGTTTTAAAGCCCAGGAAATGAAGGTGTGTCAGATTCAGATCTTTCTGCATTTTCAACAACATCGCTTCCTGCTCGCCGCCGCCGATTAAATAAAGTTCATGTTCAATCCCC
>QFCE01000695.1_pt1 | contig 12632 bp, 11 predicted proteins | sample 5346091 | NCBI WGS metagenome assembly QFCE01 (sample SAMN09062252, study PRJNA434731) | Human gut metagenome, whole genome shotgun sequencing project. | isolation source: stool timepoint A chromium assembly | host: Homo sapiens | collected 2015 | reverse complement strand
GATATGGTGTTTGACCGGCTAAAGAGCTTTGCATCTCTTGCTCCCGGATATTACGGCATTCCAGAGCCGATTGAGGGAGAGGTGGCAGACTGGGAGGAAGCACTTATGATCATGCCGGGAGTCGCCTTTGACCGAAGCTTTCACCGGGTGGGGTACGGCGGCGGTTTTTATGACCGCTTTCTGGAAAAACACCCGGATATTATCCGGGCGGCCGTGGCTTTTTCTTTTCAGCTGGTACCCGAAGTGCCGGTAGAGCCTACGGATATTTTTCCGCAGTATATTGTAACTGAGAATGAAACTCTGTGCAACAGAGAGGAAGAGGAGAATACCTATGAACAAAATGCTGGAACAGCTTGGAATCCGGGCGAAGGATGCTGAAAGCAGCATGCGGCTTCTGTCCACGGACAAAAAAAATCAGGTGCTGCGCGCCGCAGCAAAAAGCCTTACAGACAATGCACAAAGCATTCTTGACGCCAACGCCCTTGATATCGCCCGCGGCAAAGAAAACAACATGTCCCAGGGACTGCTGGACCGACTTCTTGTGACAAAGGAGCGGATTGAAGGCATGGCGGACGGTCTTCTGCAGCTTGTGGAGCTTGAGGATCCCATCGGCGAAGTCCTTGGAATGAAAAAGCGTCCCAACGGACTTTTGATCGGACAAAAAAGAGTTCCTCTTGGCGTTGTTGGGATCATCTATGAAGCACGCCCCAATGTGACCTCGGATGCATTCGGTCTTTGCTTCAAAACAGGAAATGTGGTCATTCTCAAGGGCGGAAGCGATGCGATCCACTCCAATACCGCCATTGTAAAATGCATTCGTACTACATTGGAACAAGAAGGAGTGACACCGGATGCCATTGCCCTGATCGAGGATACTTCCAGGGAAACAGCCGCCGAATTTATGAAGATGAACCGCTATGTGGATGTGCTGATTCCACGGGGCGGGCGGGGGCTTATTCAGGCAGTGGTAAATCAGAGCACCGTGCCGGTGATTGAGACCGGTACCGGAAACTGTCATATTTTTGTAGACGAAAGTGCGGATCTGAAGAACGCTGCAGATATTGTGATCAACGCCAAAACCCAGCGGGTGGGCGTATGCAATGCCTGTGAGTCCCTTCTGGTACACACAAAAATAAAAGATGCCTTCCTTCCGGTATTGGCAGAACGTCTTCGGGACAAGCATGTAGAAATGCGCTGCGACGAGGCAGCCCGCACCTGTATTCCGGATGCGGTGCCGGCCGTGGAGGAGGACTGGGGTACAGAGTACCTGGATTACATCCTTTCCATCAAGGTTGTTGCCTCTGTGGAGGAGGCCATTTTCCATATTAACCGCTACAATACCAAACATTCCGAAGCGATCCTCACAAACAATTATGCAAACGCCCAGAAGTTTTTGGAAGAAGTGGATGCGGCTGCTGTTTATGTCAATGCCTCCACCCGTTTTACAGATGGCTGTGAGTTCGGATTTGGTGCGGAAATCGGTATCAGCACGCAGAAGCTGCATGCCCGGGGACCCATGGGGCTGTTGGCATTAACTACCACAAAATACATAATTTATGGAAACGGGCAGACACGTCCATGATTTGATTTTTTCGGCCCGATGTGTTAGAATGTATAAAATGTTTCTATTTGAACTTTCACTCATTATGGGGAGGATAAATATGAGAAAAAAACAATTAATGGCTTTATTGCTCGCCGGTACTCTCACTGTGAGTATGACGCCCTGTATCACTTCTGCGGAAGGGTTTGCTTCCGAAATGGAAACTCCATCGGAAGATGTCGCAGTGATCGGCGGTGTGGACGGTCCTACGGATATTTATGTTGAGGACGCCGATCATATGCCGGTGACAGAGGCTCCTGCGGAAGACATCCCGGCTGAGGACGCACCGGCTGAGGAAATTCCGCCGGCAGATGTACCGGAGGAAGAAGTCCCGGGCACCGACGATGCAGGAAACACTACACCGGAAACAGCAGAACCAACGCCGGAGGGAAGTACCCCAGACGGAGCAGAGACTCCAGACAGTACCGAGCCTGCCCCGGACGGGACAGACGGCTTTACAGACGGAAATACAGACCCTGCGCCGGCACCGGATACCACCGAACCGGAGGATCCGGCCGAAACACCTGTGCCTACTGTGACTGCAACTCCAAGTGAAACTCCGGTTCCCACCGATACCCCGATTCCTACCGATACGCCCGTTCCCACAGAGGCGCCCTCCGTTGGAAGCGGAACGCCTGAGGATCCCTTTACAGACTTTTCGGCGTTGAAAGAAGCGATTGAAAATGCGGCTCTGACCTATTCCAACGGAATGGATATCTATATTGGAAATCTGGCACAAAGAGAAGTAAAAGAAACCATCACCGTCAAAAGCAATATACGACTGATCGTTGTCAGCCCGACGGAGATGGTAAGAGAAGCCGAAATGCTGGGAAGCTTTTTCCATGTGGAGTCCGGCAGCCTTGAATTCGTGGTAAATGACGGCGCTTCTCTGACTTTAAACGGACAGACCGCAAACGGACAGACCGCCGCAGCTCCGCTCATTGATGTAGAGAAGGGCGGGAACCTGATCATCAACAGCGGCGTAACTTTAAGCGGCAATCATAATGCCGCAGGTGCAGCTGCCATTGACGCAAAGGGAATTACCGTTTTAAATGGCGCGACCATCACTGCAAACAAATCTTCCAAGGGAGCTGTTTACGTGTCGGGCGATGGTATTCTGCAGGTATACGGAAGCACAGTCATCACCGGAAATACTTCTGCATCGGACGACAAAGCGGCGCTTAACACCGTTCTTGCAGAAGGAAAAACCCTCGACCTTATTGCAGAGCTTTCCGAGGGAGCGGCAATCGGCCTTACCGCAGAGAAAGCGGCTGACAAAACAAAAATTGTAAATATTACAGATGATATTTTTGAAACTCCCTGGAGGGAAAAACTGTCCTATGACAATTCTTCCTTCGTTATTGATGGGGAAGGGCTTATGACGGTGCCTTCAACACCCACGCCTACCGCAGCGCCGACGCCAACAGCTACACCGACACCAACAGGTGCACCGACCGGAACACCTGTCCCGGAAGTCAGCGTCACACCGACACAAACGCCGGAGCCATCTGCGACCCCGACACCGGAAAATCCCGCGCCCTCTGTTGCGTATGTGGCAGATTCCATTCAATGGAGTTCACATGATGAGGTTTCCGTAAAACTCCGTATTCAAAATGTCACCGCAGGCAGTGTATATTATTATCTCATTAAGCCGGGAAGCGAGGCAGAGATCATAGAGAGTCTGTCAGATCCTTCCGCCCGCGACACCCTCTTAAAAGAAATAAAAGAAACCGGTGTCAGAACTCCTGTGGATGCTGAGACGGATATCCTGATTCACGAAAAGAACCTGACCGATGAAACAGGCTACGTGCTGTACGCCTATGCAGAAAATCCAAGCCAGAATACGGATATCAATATTGCTGTCGTAGACCTTGTGGCAAACGCAGCAAACGGCCGTCCGGGCGCAGAACCGGCACCGACCGACACACCTTCACCGTCCGTATCTCCGGAACCCTCACCGTCGATTTCCCCGGAACCTTCCACATCACCTACACCTTCTGTGGAACCGCATGAACCGGTGGTTTACGAGGCGTCCGAGAGTATTGTACTTGGTCTGGAAAAACCGCTTGAATTCTATCCGGGAAGAACCTATGAATTCCAGGTGATCGGCGCAGGTACGCAGAATTATTATGAATACTATGGCAAAGAAGTTCCGACCGCAGGGGAGGGCGATGTAAAATGGGTTCCCCGCTATTGGAGCACTGCTGCAAATCCATCTGCAAAACAGCAGCATACCTCATGGAGAATTGGACATCCCAGCGGAATTACCACAGAATCCACATTTAACCTGTATATTTTCCTGGAGAAATGTGTTTACAAAAATGGCGACTGGAAAGCGACCGGAGAAATTAACCGGATTACTTCCAAATTCTCTTCCGCAGCCATTGAAATTTCCGGAACACCCGCTCCGGGCGGTTTAAATGACCTTTCCCAGATGGGAAGCGATATGTCCACCTCTACCGGAGATACTGCAATACAGAAAAAGAAAGACACCAAGAAAAAAGCAGTTTCCACCGCAGATGAAACGCCGGTAGAAAATACGTTTCTGCTTTTGGCTGCCTCCCTTCTTGCCGGCGGTTATGTCATTACCAGAAAACGAATAAAAACCAAATAAAAGAAATAATTTCCAATGAAAAGAGACAGGTCTGAATGCCTGTCTCTTTTCATATATTACTTTTATAGAAGAAAAAAAACTTTTGTAAACAAAAAAGCAATATGGGGTGTTAAATTATGGGAACAGCAGAAGCAATGAATACCTATGAGGAAATCTATTACAATTTATGGGAAATTGCCCAGCGGTACAGCTCCTTTACCACATTTCGCATCATTGGAAACAGCCACGACCAGCGCATGATCCCCATGCTGGAAATTGGAAGAGGGCAGTTTTGCATTTTCTGTATCAGCGGCATACAGGGGCAGGACGCCGAAGCTTCCCGATATCTGTCCAGACTGGCAAAGGAATACGCGCAGGCATACGAATTCGGCTGGCTGTTAGAAGAATTTTACGACATGCGCAAGCTCCTGGACGAAATCCGGATCTGTCTGATACCAATACTGAATCCGGACGGCTGCGAAGTATTTCAGAGAGGCTATACTTCCATCCAAAATCCGATCTACCGGCAGATGCTTCGTATGCAGAACCGTCCCAAAGAGGAATTTTCCGGCAATGCGAGAGGAGTCATCTTAAACGAAAATTTTCCCACAGAATATTTCCGGCGAAAACAATATCGTGACCAGCCCGGAAGCGAAAACGAAACCCGGGCGCTCATCCGCATTATGCAGGAATACGAAAGCAGAGGGCTGCTGATATTCGGCGCAAATGATCCGCGGATTCAATGGTTCCAGGAAAAGCATCATCGTGGCAGCTACCGAAAGACGCATCGGCTTGCACGGCATCTTCAAAAATGTTCCGGCTATCCTCTGGTAAAATATGAAATTGCAGAAAACAAAAATCATCACGAGCAGACAAGCACCGGTTCTGCGGAACAATATTACACGGAGCTTACCCACCAGACTGCGCTCACAATTCTGCTGAAGCTTCCCAAAGACGCGGAGGGGGAAAAAGCCTATGAAGAACTGCGGATCCTTCCGGCAGAATATATTTTTTCTTTGACTTCCTGAAAGCACTCCGGCCTCTTTGTCATAATTTGTCGAACGCTTTTTATTGACAAGCCAGGCCGGAGTTTACTATAATAAAATCAGAAAATAAATCTTATATCATTTCTAAATACTGATTTTTCTGTTGTACAATCCTTCTGTTTTCTGTATCTCGCGTATCTTCTCTTTCTTTCTGTGAGGAATTCTTATGCTTTTTTCCAGATTCTGCCGCGCTCCACCTGCTGCTCTCTTTTGTTTCTGAAAGGACATTTCTAAATGCTGAAGCCCAAAATCAAACAGGATCGGAAGCTTTCCGTGGTTCTGACACCCATTTTTCTGATGATTCTTCTCCTGATCTTCTGTGCAAAAGGAAACTGCTTTATTGTGCTTTCCGGTTCCATGGAGCCATCTATTCCAACGGGAAGCCTGGTTTTTACTTTTCGTGATGAACAAATTCTCACAGGAGATATCCTTACCTTTCAAAAACAGGACACGATCATTACCCACCGGGTGGTCGGTGAAACGCAGGATGGCTATATAACAAAAGGCGACGCAAACGCGCTTGCGGACGCCGGCGCGGTTTCCATGATGCAAATCATTGGCAAGGTGTTTTTTCACATTCCATATCTTGGGTATCTGATTTCATTTCTGCAATCCTTCCCTTTGATTTTTATCCCCATATGTTTGCTTTACGCTTCAGTCTCCAAAATAATCAAGAAAGGAAAACACGCAGAAGAGCGTGCGTAAAACTCTATGAAGAAAAAAATGACCATATTTCTTGCAGCTGCAGCTATTGCCGGTGTCCTCGCCATCGGCGGAACCATGGCCTATCTCACAGATTATGATACTGTGAACAACCGTTTTACGGTGGGCAAAGTGGAAATAGACCTTGAAGAACCCGGCTGGAAGCCAAAGGACAATGAAAAGCTGGTTCCCACTCAGAATATTGCCAAAGATCCGCAGATCACCAACACCGGAAAAAATGACGCCTTCGTTTATCTTGAGGTTTCCGTTCCCATCCGGAATGTCATCACAGCAAACCCGGACGGCAGTCGTAAACCGAAGGCCGATACCGAACTTTTTACGTTTGCTGCTGACAAAGAGTGGACACAGGTTTCCAAATCGCGTGTAGGCGCAAACCAGGTATATACCTACTGCTATAACCGCGTGCTGTCCCCGGGCCAAAACACCACGCCGCTTTTTCAATCCATGACGTTCGCCAATGTCATAGAAGGACAGCTGGAAGAAGAGACGCTTGAGGTCCCGGTACGCGCCTATGCCATTCAGACCGTACACACGGGAGGTGACAAACAGTCTGTCGTAGAACAGGCAAAGGAAGCATACAAAAAATATATTGCGCAGAACAAAGGACAAACAGGTAAGGTGACGCAATGAAAAAACACAGCATAAAATCGCTTATCTTCACAGCTGCCCTTTGTACCCTCTTTCTGGCAAAAGGAACGCAGGCATATTTTACGGATTTTGATACCGCACGCAACCCGCTTCACAGCGGCGGTAATGAGACGGAGATTACAGAGGAATTTCCTCCGGGAAATCCAGTCTCGCCGGAAGAAAACCCTGTGATTTCCAAAAAGGTTTACGTCACCAGCCCCTATGGCGCCTGCCATGGAAAAAATGCAGACTGTTATGTGCGTGTACGTCTTTCCTATTCCGACATGGACATTGGAAAAGCCGTTTCCATACAGGGAATGGACACCAAAAACTGGGTAAAGAAAAAGGATGGCTTCTATTATTACACGCCAATATTGAAAGCCGGTGGCAAAACGACCCCTTTGTGCAGCGGGTTTTCCATAAACAGCGCCCAGATTGAATCTGCCTACAAAGACAGACTGAACGAATTTACCATTTCCGTGTATGAAGAATCTGTTCATGCGCAAGGTTTTTCCGACTATGCCAAAGCCTGGCAGTTTTTTGACAATCCTGTTGCCGGGAAATAGGAGGTGATGCATATGAAACGACAGAACAAGCTTCTGCTGGCTTTGGCGCTGACGCTTGCCATGACTTCTGGAAGTCTCGGGGTATTTGCGGCTTTTCAGGATTCAGTAAAGGTAAAAAACAATCTGGCTATCGGCGACGTCAATATTTCTCTTAAAGAATACAGGCGAAAAAATCAGAGAGAATATCCTTATCAAAATCCTCAGATCGTGCTGCCTGGCGATACCGTTTCCAAAATCCCCAGGATCACAAACAAAGCAGAGCCCTGCTGGGTACGTGTATGCCTTGGCTTTTCCGAAATTGACAACCATAAAAATATACTTTCCGAAGATGATATTTTTGGAATGAATGAAGCGTGGGTAAAACGGGGAGACTACTTTTATTATACAAAGATCCTGGAGGAACAGGAAAGCGTGGATGTGTTCAGCGGAATAAAAATTCCGGAAGCCTGGGATTCCTCTTATTCCCTTCTTCAGACAGAGGTATCCATTCATGCCCAGGCAGTTCAGGCAGCAAATTTCACACCGGATTTTTCAGCAATGTCTCCGTGGGGCGATCTGGATATTGAAAAATGTGTACATGCAGATCGCAATACCTCCTGCTGCAAAAACGAAACTCTGAAGCTTCGCGTGGAATTTGAAAAAAGCGCACATCGGCTTCTGGCTGTACCCGGAGATTTTTTCCATAATTTTGACACTGTCATGCCTGGAGATATCTGCCGGGATAACATTGCCCTTTCCAATACGACAGAACATACAGCCAGTCTTTATTTTCACACAGAGCAGGAAGCATTGACAGAAAAACAGCAGGAGGTTTTGGAACAGCTTTCGCTTACGATATGGATGGACAAAAAGCAGCTCTATTCCGGAACTCTCGGCGCAAAGGAGCTTTCCGAAAAAATCCTTCTGGGCGAATTTCCTCCTGACAGCCAGGGAAATATGGAATTTGAGATCACAGTCCCGAAAGAGCTTACCAACACTTATGCGCTGCGTGATACAAAGGTAACCTGGGTATTTTCGCTGAAAGAAGAGGAAGTTCCTCCGACAGATACGCTTCTGGAGGAGCAGGAACAGCCGGAACGTACGCCGTCCGTCAGGACAGCAGACGAAAGTCCTCTCTTTTTCCATGTTCTGCTTCTTCTATTCTCGATTTCAGCTGTCCTTGCAATAGCCGTCATCCAAAAAGGAGGAAATCCCCATGAAAAATAAAATCGTTCCTTTGCTTTTATCCATGCTTCTTATGGCGACCACCGTATGGGCAGCCGCGACTGAAGAAATTTCCATGCCGGCCCCAAAAACGGCTGAGATTTCCTCCGCACCGCTGCCGTTGGAGGATTCGTGTCCGACACCGACTGCCGCACCGGCACCGACACCATCTGAAACACCGGCGCCCATACCAACGGAAATACCGCCGGCTCCCACCCAAGCGCCTGTGCCCCTACCGGAAGTGACCATTACGCCGGAAGCAACACCAACCCCGGAAGCAATGCCAACTCCGGAAGCAATGCCGGAAACGACGCCTGCTCCGGAAACTCCCGCTCCCACACAAACGCCATCCTCCACACCAACACCTCTGCCAACGCCCACGCCTACAAAATTTCCAGAGGACGAGCTTCTTGTCATGGATGAAACCAATGCGCAGGAACTGGAAGCGGGAGATGACAGCTCACAGGAGGTCATTGAAGAAATTGAGGAGGGAAATCTTCTGGCGCTCACCATTGCAGAACCAAACTACTCGCGGGCTGTCGGAAAATACACGCTGATCAACAATGGCTATCTTTATGCAGATGAAATCTGGACACAGGAGAATTATCAAAACCAGGACCGCATGGCAACCAGCTATTATCAGGTTGAATATGTGGATGCCAGGGGGCAGCTCACCCGCGCGCCTGCCTACTGTATCGAATCCAACAAGCTTGGAATTGCAGGACAGGGAGATTCCGAGCAGGTGAAGGATGAGGCTGTAAAAATCCTTACAGATGCAAACATGAAAAAGCTTTTGTACTTTGGCTGGGGCGGCCCGGGAGATGTGTGCGATTCCTACGACCCAACCTGCGAACACATCACCTGGGATGCAGAAAACCGGTATGTATTTACCCATTTTGCGCTGAGCAAAATTTACTGCGGACAGGTCGGATACGCAACTGCTCAGGAAATAGAACATGTGGGACTGAATCGCTTTATCGACTATATCCTGGGTCTCCAGATTCCCTCCCGGGACGGCACAAAGCTTCTCACCTACAACAAGGACGGCATAAAAGAGGAGTCAAAGAATCTGGGTGTGGATTTAAAAATCTGCAGAAACGCAAAGGCGGTCTTTCCCTTTGTGTGGGATTCCTTTGGAGATGATTTCCGTATCACAAACATGGTGTACGTATCGGACGCCAATACAGACAATGGAATCCAGATTACCAGAAATGCCGGGGAGAACTGGCAGCTTGCCTACTGGGAAAGCTGGGAGGATTACGAAAACCGCGGCGAAAAAAATCCTCGTATAGGACCGACAGAAGGGACGGTCCAGCTCAAAAGCGGCGCTTATTTTTATCTTGTTTTTCCTTTAATGCAGGTTCAGCCAGTGACGTTTCAATTTCCGTCCGTGCTGAATCCTCTCACCTATCTCTGGCTTGACGCAGAAGAGCAAAAAGATTCGGCCTATCAGGATTACGGCTTTGTCACCCACGAAGGCACCTACATAAACACCAGTCTGACGGTAAATCCGCTTCCCATGGGAAGCCTCCTTCTGGAAAAGACCTGCTCCGTCAGCGGCGCCCCCGTGGCAAAAGCACAGTATACCCTATATGCGGGAGAGGATATTTACAGCGGAATGAACTGGTGCTTCCAAAAAGATTCCGTGGTGGAAACCTGCACAACAGACCCGCGAGGCCAGAGCCGCTTTGATCATCTTCCTCCCGGCCGTTACTACGTCAAGGAAACTCTAGCAGCGCCCGGATACCAGCTGGACAACCGGACATATCCCGTCACAGTCGTCAATAATTACGGAGAAGGCCGCCCGGAAAAGGTGCTCCGCGTGCAGGATGACCCGGAGAAAAAAGCGACCGGACAGATTACGATAACCAAAAAAATCCGGGAGGCAGATATCCTCTGGGCACACGGCAATCCAACCTTTTTCTTCCGGATTGAAGGAACAGACAGCGAGGGAAGGAGGCAGCAGTTTGAAGATTTTATTTCCTTTCAGCCTGGAAACTACAAAAAAGACCAAAACGGCTACGCCTATATCAGCCTTACCTTTTCTCAGATTCCGGAGGGACATTATCAGATATATGAGCTGCCTGCGCTTCGCTATTATCTGAAAAGTGCAGCGGCAGATACGCAGAATGTGACCATTACCACCGGAAAAAAACCGGCCTTTGGCCTGACGCCAAAAGAGACTGCTTACGGAACCGCTGTGATTTCACAGACATTTCCGGCAGCGCGCCTCACCTTTGTCAACGAAAAGGCAAGATTTGACGGCTACAGCCACAGTCAGGTGATCAAAAACAAAATTCCGCTGTCCTGGTAAGCAAAAGAAAAATCAAACTGGACAAAATTCGCTGAATCAGTTAAAATACTCTAGTAACGGGGAGCTGTCGCAAAGTTTGCGGCAGCCCCTTTCATGAAGGACGAAACTAAAAAACACTTATAAAACAGAGAGGTTTCTACAATGGTTTCAGAAAGAGACAGACAGTATACATACATTGAAAAAATAAAAGAACGGATATCTGCAGACAGCCAAAAAGCCGGGCGCAGATTTACCTACTGCCTCACAACCTTCGGCTGCCAGATGAACGAAAAACAATCTGAGGTTGTAGCGGGGATTATGGATGAATGCGGATTTGTCCGTGTCCGTCAGGAGGAAGCGGACGTAGTTATTTACAATACCTGCACTGTGCGGGAAAACGCCAATCTCAAGGTCTATGGACACCTTGGACGCCTCCAGAATCTGAAAAAGCACAATCCGGACATGAAGATCGTCCTGTTCGGCTGCATGATGCAGGAATCCCATGTGGTTGAGAAGATCCGAAAAGATTATCCCTTTGTAAATCTGGTGTTTGGCACTCACAATATTTTTAAATTTGCACAGCTTTTCTTTACGATGCTGGAGTCCGAAAGCCAGATTGTAGACATCTGGGAGGGAACCGACGAAATCGTGGAGGATTTGCCCACGGAACGAAATTACGATTTCAAATCAGGCGTAAACATCATGTTCGGCTGCAACAATTTCTGCAGCTACTGTATTGTACCCTATGTGAGAGGGCGCGAGCGAAGCCGCGAGCCTGAGGCGATCGTGCGGGAGATTGAAGCTCTTGTGGCGGATGGTGTTACAGAGGTTATGCTTCTTGGGCAGAACGTGAATTCTTATGGAAAAACGCTTTCCACACCGGTTTCCTTTGCCCAGCTTTTGCAGCAGGTGGAAAAAATAGAAGGTCTTAAACGCATCCGCTTTATGACCTCTCATCCCAAGGATCTGTCTGACGAACTCATCGCAGTAATGGCAGAAAGCCAAAAAGTGTGCCACCACCTGCATCTTCCCATGCAGTCCGGCAGCAGCCGTATTCTGAAAGAGATGAATCGCCGTTATGACAAAGAAACCTATCTGAAGCTGGTAGAGAAGATACGAACAGCCATTCCGGATATTTCCCTTACCACAGATATCATTGTGGGATTCCCGGGTGAGACGGAAGAGGATTTTCTGGAAACCATGGATGTGGTGGATCAGGTCGGCTTTGACACCGCCTTTACCTTTATTTATTCCAAGAGAAGCGGAACACCGGCTGCCGCAAAAGAAGACCAGGTGCCGCAGGATGTGGTAAAGAACCGCTTTGACCGCCTTCTCGGCCTGGTGCAGGAAAAAGGCCGCACGGCATCTTCCCGGTTTGAGGGAACCGTGCAGGAGGTTCTGGTGGAGACAGAAAGCAAGGACAAGGGTGTGCTCACCGGACGGACACAATATAATCTTCTGGTACATTTTCCGGGAGACGTATCCCTCATGGGACAGTATGTAAACGTCCGTCTGGATACCTGCAAAGGCTTTTACTATCTGGGAACCCTTGTTTAAAAAAGAAACAGCAAGAACAGGAGATTGAAACATGGCATTGTCACCAATGATGCAGGAATATCAAAAAACAAAAGAAGAACACAAGGACTGTATTCTGTTTTACCGGCTGGGAGATTTCTACGAAATGTTTTTTGAGGATGCGCTCACAGCCTCCAAAGAGCTTGAAATCACTCTTACCGGAAAGGACTGCGGCCTTGAGGAACGCGCGCCCATGTGCGGCGTTCCTTTTCACGCAGCGGAAACCTATATCAACCGTCTCATTGAAAAAGGCTACAAAGTGGCTATCTGTGAGCAGGTGGAAGACCCCAAAAAAGCAAAAGGGCTTGTAAAGCGGGAAGTCGTGCGCATCGTCACGCCGGGCACTACGCTGGATGCCATGTCTCTTGATGAAACCAAAAACAATTACCTCATGTCCATTGTATTC
>QFCE01000083.1_pt1 | contig 12649 bp, 11 predicted proteins | sample 5346091 | NCBI WGS metagenome assembly QFCE01 (sample SAMN09062252, study PRJNA434731) | Human gut metagenome, whole genome shotgun sequencing project. | isolation source: stool timepoint A chromium assembly | host: Homo sapiens | collected 2015 | reverse complement strand
TCCACCAGGAACTTCGTAACCTGTCAGGAGGAAATCAGCAGAAAGTTGTTTTTGGAAAAAGTATTTTTTTACACCCGGATATTTTGATGCTGGATGATCCAACGGTTGGAGTAGATGTGGAGGCGAAAGACAGTATCTGTAGAATTATTGGTTCTATTGCTGACAGTGGGAGCGGTGTGATTCTTGTATCTTCAGAATTCGATCATCTGGCGCGTGTATGTGACAGGGTGTTGATTATGAAGCAGGGAAAGATATGTCAAGAACTGCGGAGAGGAACAGATGTGTTGTCTGAGAGTGCTCTTTTGGTAGCTGTACAGTCTTAAAATAATTAAGGAATATTGAAAAAGAAACCGGAAGTATTGTTCGGTTTCTTTTTTCTGCTAAAGAGAGAACAAAAAAAATTATCTGCATAAATACAGCGTTTAGAGGAATTTAAAAGGAAAAATATTAACCAATTTGCTGTTAAATTACAACAAATGAAAGAGTCTTATTTAACGACTTATACGAAGAAATACAGAGTTATGGAAGAATGACACTTAAAACAGAGAGTCTTTTTCTATGCAATGAAACAGCAGATTATTTCATTTCTGCTTGATTGTACCAAAACTTATTTGTGTATGGTTTGTCAAGGACTTGTTGCGTAAGCAATGCAAAAGCAGAAAAGAAATGACAACGCTTAAAAGAGCGTGATATAATATTGGTATAGATAAATTGGAAGTTGTAAGGAGTTGATATTTTGAAAGGATTTGAACGAAAAAATCAACTATTCTCCCTTTGTGGATTGAATTGTGGGTTATGTCCTATGTTTTTAGGAAATCATTGTGGTGGTTGTGGTAACGGTAATCAATCGTGCAAAATTGCTAAGTGTAGTCTTGAACATGGAAAAATGGAATACTGTTTTGAATGTAAAAACTATCCATGTGAAAAGTATTCTCACATTGATGAATATGACTCTTTTATTACTCATAAACGTCAGAAAGCAGATTTGGAAAGAGTGCAGAACATAGGTATTAAACAGTATAATCTTGAACAACAAGAAAAAATACAAATTCTTTCTCATTTACTTGCTAACTATAATGACGGTCGCAGAAAAAATTTCTTCTGTGTAGCAGTCAATTTATTAGAACTTTCAGAACTACAAGAAGCTATGAAGCAAATAAAACAAAATGATGAATTGTCTGTCTTGTCCGTCAAAGAACAATGTTCATATATAGTTGATATACTTCAAAAAATTGCTGATAGAAGAAATATAGAGCTAAAACTTGTTAAAAAGTAGTTTGTAAATTTCAGTTTGTATGACGAATAATAGATTGAAAGCTATCAATTTTTTTCAAATAACCTTATTGCATAGGAATGACAAACAAACTATCCTTAAAGTAGGAGGTGGCAAAAATGGCAAACGAAAATAAAAAAGATTTTAACGCTATGTTGCATGATAATAAGGATATGCCCAAATTTCAAATCATTACAGACCAGAAAAGCATTGAAAAATATGGTGGAAGTAAAATGTATTTTGCACCGCCAATCGACTATGACAAAGTAATGAAAAAAGTTCCGTATGGTAAAATAATTACTGTTGGGGAAATACGAAAATACTTTGCAGAATTGAGTGGTGCAGATTTTACAGAGCCGATTACAGCAGGAATTTTTGTTTCCATTGTTGCATGGGCGAGTTATCAGCGTTTAGAAGATGAAACACCTTATTGGAGAACATTGAAGGCAAACGGAGAACTAAATGCTAAATATCCAAACGGGATTGAAGCACAGAAAGAAAAATTAGAAGCAGAAGGACACACCATTATTCAAAGAGGGCGTAAAAATATACGATACTATGTAAAAGATTATGAAAATTTTCTCTTTGATTTGAAGTAATCTCGGTTTTTGCGAAAATATACTTAAAATCTCTTACAAAAACGGAGTGATCCAGACACGATGGCGAGAAAATCTCTAAGATTTTCCGCCATGCTTGCAAGTGGCTGGTTCACTTCGTATGTGAGCGAGCCTGTGGCGAGCGATTATAAAGTCCCCGTTATCTAACAAAATAAGAGGGCACAAAAAACAAGAAACAATAGGCATTGCAAAGCGGAAACGCTGTATTTATAAGGCAAAACCGCATTTTTAAGAGTGTTAAGTAAAAAGCACTCATTTAACACATGAAAATTGAATAGGAAACATGAGAAAGACAGTTGATTTCAAAAAATAAGAAATTGATTGTCTTTTTCTTTTGCAGAAATTAAGTACAGGCAATTATCAATTATGGTAGTTGCCTTTTTGATTGATAGTGTCAAGATTTTTTCGCAAATTTAATTCTCACCGTTCAGCAGATGGCAGTTAACCGGATATGATATCAGACAACAGATTGTCCTCCGGTTTGGAAAGATGCTCCATATTCATGTAGCGCCTGGTTTCCCATTGGGTTCCGGCTACATGACGCAGTCTGGCACATACGGGCATCAAGGCACTTTGACCATCAGGAAAGGCACCGATTGCTTTCGTGCGGCGTTTAATCTCACGGTTTAACCGTTCGATGGTATTATTGATCCGGATCCTGGTCCAGCGCCGGGTTGGAAAATCCATGCAGGTCAGAGTTTCTTCTATGCCATCTGGTAGCTTTTTGGCAGCAGAGCTAAGCTTCATTTCCTTTAATTTTTCAGCAATCTGCCGTGCTTTTCGGGAAAAAGAGTTTGATATTATGAGTCTCTTCACTTATAATCGGAGTTAGAAATTCGTATCAGGAGAGAGAATATGAAATCACTTGTAATTGCAGAAAAGCCCTCTGTGGGCAGAGATATTGCCCGCGTGCTGGGGTGCAGTCAAAAGGGGAACGGAAGTTTTGAGGGAAAGAATTATGTGGTAACCTGGGCGCTGGGGCATCTGGTAACCCTGGCAGACCCGGAGGATTATGATAAGAAATATACCAAATGGGAGATGAACACCCTGCCTATGATACCGGAGCATATGAAGCTGGTGGTGATACGCCAGACGGCAAAGCAGTATCAGGCGGTAAAGACGCAGCTTTTTCGGAAGGACATCGGTGACGTGATCATTGCCACAGATGCGGGACGAGAGGGCGAACTGGTTGCCAGGTGGATTCTGGAAAAATCTCAGTGTCATAAGCCGATTCGCAGGCTGTGGATTTCTTCTGTGACGGACAAAGCCATTAAAGAAGGCTTTGCCGCTTTGCGTGATGGCCGCTCCTACGACAATCTTTACCGTGCAGCGGCAGCCCGTGCGGAGGCAGACTGGCTGGTTGGGATGAACGGCACAAGAGCTTTGACCTGCAAATATAATGCACAGCTTTCCTGCGGACGTGTGCAGACGCCAACGCTGGCAATGGTAGCCAAGCGGGAGGAAGAGATCAGAAGTTTTCAGCCCAGGGAATATTATGGTCTTACCATACAGGCCGGGGATGTGTTGTGGACCTGGAGAGAGAACAAGAGCAAAAGTTTTCGCACATTTCACAGAGAGCAGGTGGAGAAAGCTGCGGAAAAGGCAGGACAGGGTGTGCTTACAGTGACGGCTGTGACGAAAAAGCCGGGCAAAAAGAGTGCGCCCGGACTTTATGATCTTACCACTCTTCAGAGAGAAGCCAATCAGCGATATGGATTTTCCCCAAAAGAAACCTTGAATATCATGCAGCGCCTTTATGAGAATCACAAGGTACTCACGTATCCGCGGACGGATTCCAGATATATAGGAAGCGATATTGTGCCTACCATCCGGGAACGGTTAAAAGCCTGCGGTACAGGTCCCTACCGGAAACTTGCGGCTGCGGTGGTGAACCGTCCGATAAAGGCAGACAGAAGTTTTGTGGATGACCGGAAGGTGACAGATCATCATGCCATCATTCCAACAGAACAGTTTGTACAGTTGGAGCATATGACCAGCGAAGAACGCAAAATTTATGACATGGTGGTGCGCCGCTTTTTGAGTGTCCTTTATCCGCCTTATGAGTGCGAGCAGGTTGTTTTTGAAGGAGCCGCGGCAGGCGAGAGTTTTGTTGCAAGGGGCAGTGTGGTAAAGGCTCTCGGATGGAAAGCGGTTTATGAAGAAAGCGCCTGGGACGAGGAAGAGGAACAGGAAAACACATTAAAAGAGCAGCGTCTGCCGGAGCATCGGGAGGGGGAGCAGCTCAAGGTAGAGCGCGCAGAGCAGACCACAGGCAAAACAAAGCCGCCCGCAAGATTTACGGAAGCTACGCTTCTGGCAGCTATGGAAAATCCGGTAAAATATATGGAAAGCCGGGATGCAAAAGCAGCGAAAACCCTGGGAGAGACCGGCGGGCTGGGGACGGTTGCCACACGTGCAGATATTATGGAAAAGCTGTTTCATACATTTCTTCTGGAAAAGAAGGGAAGTGAAATCCACATTACCTCCAAGGCTAAGCAGCTTTTGGAACTGGTACCTGAGGATTTGCGAAAGCCGGAACTCACTGCCGGGTGGGAGATGAAGCTTTCAGACATTGCAAAAGGAAAGCTCCGGCAGGATACTTTTCTGAAAGAAATCCGCAGCTATACAAGTCAGCTTGTGGACGAGATTAAAACCGGACAGGGCACATTCCGTCATGACAATATCACAAACAAGGTTTGTCCCCAGTGCGGAAAACGGCTTCTGGCAGTCAACGGAAAGAACAGCAAGATGCTGGTGTGCCAGGACAGAGAGTGCGGCTACCGGGAAACCATTTCCCGGACAACGAACGCCCGTTGCCCCAAATGTCACAAGCGTATGGAAATGCTTGTGAAGGGAAAAGAAGAAACCTTTGTGTGCGCTTGTGGATACAAGGAAAAGCTGTCTGCTTTTCAGAATCGGAGAGCAAAAGAGGGAGCAGGAGTCAACAAGCGGGATGTGCAGAAATATATGAAGCAGCAGCAAAAGGAAGCCAGCGAGCCGGTAAACAATGCCTTTGCCCAGGCGTTGGCGGGCTTCAAGCTGGACGAGTAGCATCGGGGAGCAGGCTTTTGATACCGGGCATTTGACGACAATACAGGAGGAAAGGAAATGCGAAGAGAGGTTTCGCTGGAAGAAATATCAGACGGAAAGTTGTACCAGGGTACGGACATGGTGAAAGCGGATTGTTTTGAATGTCAGGGATGCTGCGATTGCTGCACCGGTATGGGAGATACAGTGATTCTGGATCCGCTGGATGTACACCGGTTGTCCCAGGGGCTGGGAAAAAATATGGAAGAGCTGCTGTCCTTGTATCTGGAATTTGGTGTGGCAGATGGAAATATTCTTCCACATATGCGCATGACCGGACAAGAGGAGCGCTGCGTGTTTTTGAATGCGGAAGGCCGCTGCTGCATACATCCATACAGGCCGGGTTTCTGCAGGCTGTTTCCTTTGGGACGATATTATGAAAACGGAAGCTTTTCCTATTTTTTGCAGATACATGAGTGCAAAAAGAAAAAGCGGGGCAAGGTAAAGGTGCACAAGTGGATAGATACGCCACAGGTAAAGAAATATGAGCAGTTTATCAGTGACTGGCACTATTTTCTTCTGGATGTACAGGAAGTTCTGTATGGAACAGAGGATACAGAGCTGATAAAAAATCTCAATCTCTATGTAGTGAATCGTTTTTATATGAAACCTTACGAGAACAACAGAGATTTTTACGAGCAGTTTTATGAGCGGTTGGAGGAAGGCAGAGCGCTTCTAAAATTAAAATAACAGTAAATTAAAATAAAATATATAAAAAGATTGACAATTTTTGCTTTTGGGGATAATATAGAGATAACAAAAAGGGCAAAAGGAGGTCGGTTGTGATGACGATGATGCAGATACTTTGGATTTTTGTCTTGGCATTGGCAATGGCAGTGTGTGCGGCGGCTTATCTGAGAAGCCACGCCCGGTTTGAGAGCGGTGTTTTCCACAAGGCCGGCTGTTACCTTTTGTATGCGTATCTGAAGGTGAGTCTGGCGTTTCAGAGTGGGATGCATTATATGAAAATCCGTCTGGGAAAGATTTTTGCCGGATATCAGTCAGGCGAAGCAGCCGAAAGCATCTGCCAGAAGCAGCAGAGAATGCAGGAGCTTCACAGAGAGATTTCCTGCAAAGGATATGCAAAAAACAGACATAATCTGAAAATTCTGGAATAAGATGAAAGATCAAAAGAAAAGTCCCGGCAACGGGGCTTTTCTTTTGCATGCTGTGATTCTGAAGGGAGAAGAACATGTGTGACAGCAAAAACAGACATATCCGGGACGCAGCAGAGCTTCCGGGAAAAGAGGAACATGCTCCGGTACTTGTATTTATCTGCCATATGGATACGGTTGTGGTGGGAGATGGCTGAAATGGCCCGCTATAACTGCATGCCTTATGGCCCAGGAAATCTGGAATGTGCCCATCAGCCGGATGAATGGATGGCTGTGGAGGATATCAGATGGTGTGAAAAGGTATATAAAAGGTTGGTAAAAGAGCATGGAAAACTGGTTGAAAATAAGAAAAAGTTATAAAAAAGAAATCAAAAATAAGAATGTAAAACAGTTATTGCGGATATCCTAAATATCAGTGGACAAAAAACAATAGGTTGTATCATGTATAAGAAAAAATACAAGATATTGTAGAAAAATGGTCGATAATCGTTTGACAAGCAGACATGCATCCGTTATACTGGCAATGAACTTAAAAATAACTAACTAATATATAAGAAACACAGGAGGAAGATATGCGAAAAGAATGGGATTCATTCAAAAAAGGCGTGTGGGAAAAAGAGATTAATGTGCGGGATTTCATCCTGAAAAACTATACTCCCTATGAGGGCGACGACTCTTTTTTGGCTGATGCCACGCAGGATACCCTGGATCTGTGGGATCAGGTGCTGAAGCTCAGCGAGGAGGAGCGAAAAAAAGGCGGAGTCCTGGATATGGACACCAAGATCATTTCTACCATTACTTCACATGGCCCAGGATATCTGGACAAGTCCAAGGAAAAGATTGTGGGATTCCAGACAGACAAGCCGTTTAAGCGTTCCCTGCAGCCAAACGGCGGTATCCGTATGGCCATCAAGGCATGCGAAGAAAACGGATATCATGTGGATCCGGAGATTGTTGATTTCTATACCAAATACAGAAAAACACACAATGACGGTGTATTTGATGCATACTCTCCGGAGATGCGTGCATGCCGTTCCAGCCATATCATTACCGGACTTCCGGATGCGTACGGACGCGGACGTATCATCGGCGACTATCGCCGTGTAGCGCTTTACGGTGTAGACCGTCTGATCGAAGACAAGGAAGAACAGAAGGCCGGAACACGAAGCAACATGTACGAGGATGTGATTCGCAACCGGGAAGAGTTTTCCGAGCAGATCAAGGCGCTGAAGGAATTAAAGGAGCTGGGAAAAATTTACGGCTTTGATATTTCCAGACCTGCAGAAAATGTGCAGGAAGCCATCCAGTGGCTGTACTTCGGATATCTGGGGGCTATCAAGGAGCAGAATGGAGCGGCCATGTCCCTGGGACGTACCTCTACCTTCCTTGATATTTACGCAGAGCGCGATCTGAAGAACGGAACCTTTACAGAGAAAGAAATTCAGGAATTTATCGACCAGTTTATCATGAAGCTGCGTCTTGTAAAATTTGCCCGTACTCCGGAATACAATGCGCTGTTTTCCGGCGACCCCACCTGGGTTACCGAATCCATCGGCGGAATGGGGATTGACGGCAGAAGCATGGTTACCAAGATGTCCTACCGCTATCTGCACACTCTGAAGAACCTGGGACCGGCACCGGAACCAAACCTGACAGTTCTGTGGTCAACCAGACTTCCGGAGAACTTCAAACGGTTCTGCGCAAAGACCTCCATTGAGTCTTCTTCTATCCAGTATGAGAATGATGATCTGATGCGTGTGACACATGGAGACGATTATGCCATTGCCTGCTGTGTATCTTCCATGCGCGTGGGCAAGGAGATGCAGTTCTTTGGTGCGCGTGCAAACCTTGCAAAATGTCTGCTTTATGCGATCAACGGCGGTGTGGATGAGATCAGCAAGAAGCAGGTTGGCCCCAAATATCGTCCCATCACTTCCGAGTATCTGGATTACGATGAGGTTATGGAGCGCTATGATGACATGAGCCGCTGGCTGTCCCACGTATATGTAAATACGCTGAACATCATCCACTACATGCATGACAAGTACTGCTACGAGCGTCTGCAGATGGCCCTTCACGACAAGAACGTGACCCGCTGGTTTGCAACCGGTATTGCCGGCCTTTCCGTAATTGCAGACTCCCTTTCTGCGATCAAGTATGCAAAAGTAAAGACAATCCGTGATGAAAACGGAATCGTTGTGGACTTTGAGGTGGAGGGAGATTATCCCAAGTTCGGAAATGATGATGACCGCGTAGATGAGATTGCATACAAGATTGTAAAAGACTTCATGCACTATGTAGGAACCACCCAGACTTACCGTGGCGGTATCCCGACGACTTCCATTCTGACCATTACTTCCAATGTGGTATATGGAAAGAACACCGGAGCAACACCGGATGGAAGAAAAGCAGGCGAGCCTTTCGCGCCTGGAGCAAACCCCATGCACGGCAGAGACAAGCACGGCGCGGTTGCATCCCTGAGCTCTGTTGCAAAGCTTCCGTTCAAGGAAGCGCAGGACGGCATTTCCAATACCTTCTCCATTATCCCGGGAGCGCTTGGAAAAGAAGATCAGATCGTGCTCGACACAATCAGTGTAGATGATCTGAGCTTCTCCATGGAACCGGACTGTGCATGCTGTGAGCCAAATCTTGCGGAAGATGTGGATCTCGACTGAAGCAGGCCGGGAAGGCTGTTTTCATAGCAGACAGGCTACCTACAGGAAAAGGGATCATACAAGACAACGATGATACAACTATCCAATAACTACCATACAAGGAGGAAATAAAAATGAGCGTTAGTGAAGCACAGATCGACAACCTGGTGAATCTTTTGGACGGCTATGCCGAAAAAGGCGGCCATCATCTGAATGTAAACGTGTTTACAAGAGAAACTCTTCTGGATGCACAGGCACATCCGGAAAAATACCCGCAGCTCACCGTACGGGTTTCCGGTTATGCAGTAAACTTCAACAAGCTGACAAAAGAGCAGCAGGATGACGTTATCTCCAGAACTTTCCACGGAGGTATGTAATTTTCAGAAAGAGTGTTTCTTCAGAAAAGGAAAACGTATGATTACAGGACGTATTCATTCAACAGAGAGCTTCGGGACCGTGGACGGTCCCGGAGTTCGTTTTGTTATATTCTTTCAGGGGTGTCCCATGCGGTGTCAATACTGTCATAATCCGGACACCTGGGATCCGGCCGCCGGAACAGAATACACGGCTGACCGCCTCCTTGAGGCGTATGAGCGCAATGAGGCCTTCTACAAAGGAGGAGGCATTACCGCGACAGGAGGGGAACCGCTTCTGCAGCTGGAATTTTTGACGGAGCTGTTCACAAAAGCCAGGGAAAAAGGAATCCATACCTGTCTTGACACCTCCGGGATTGTGTACCGTGATGAGCGCAAAGACGAATTTGTACGGTTGTTTGCTGTTACGGACCTGGTGCTTCTGGATATCAAGCACAGCGACGAAAAAGGCCATCTTGCGCTGACCAAAAGAAAGCAGGCGCCTGTGCTGGCGTTTGCAGAAGCACTGGAGAAAGCCGCAGTGCCCATGGTCATCCGGCATGTGCTGGTACCCGGGATTACGGATACAGAAGAGGAATGGCGCAGGCTGGGCTATCTGATCGGCCGTTTCAGAAATTTAAAGGGGCTGGAACTGCTGCCCTACCATACAATGGGAACAACAAAATACAAGGAGCTCGGAATCGCCTATCCGCTGCAGGGCGTTCCGGAAATGGACAAGGAAAAGGCGAAGAAGGCCAGAGCGATCATTCTCGAGGGAATTAAGGCAAGGCGAAGGGAAGAGCTTCAAAAAGAAAAACAGATTGAGGATTAAATAAGAACAGGAGAAAAAACATGCCGGTATTTGACTTTGGCAGTACAACGGACAAGAAACAGGCGCCGGAATGTACGTACAATACTTTTTTATCAGAGGTGAAAAAGACAACGCCGGAGCATCCCATTCTTGTTCTGGACAATGCAAAACAGAAATGGGAGCATCATTCGGAGGGATTTTTCACCAATCCCAACATCCGCACCACGTTTGAGTTTGATACAGGAAACGGAAGCGTAAGCGGGGATATCAAACGCATAGATGCCCGTTTTGTAAATCTCATCCGATGGCTGGGCGAGCACCATATCCGGGTGCGTCTTTCCGGGGAGAACCGGGAAGAGGGCTATGCGGTGTACAAGCTGTGTGAGATTGCCTATGGAGGGCGGGGTAAGCTTTCGGCCTCTGACGGCTTTCTGCAGTTTATGATCGACAGGCTCCTGGCAAGCAGCGCTCCCAGCGGAAATGAGGAGGAAGAGGATGAGGATGCAGACGGGGATGAGATGAAGCTGACCAGTCTGCAGAGCATCACGGATTTTATGCAGTGCGCCGGGCGGACGCTGCCTGACAATATCCGCCTTTGGGCGAGAAGAAACCTTGCGGTTGCCCGTTCTCACGAGGTTTCCCCGGAGGAACGCCGCCATGCGCAGCGGGCGCTCTCCATCATGATGAACGTGCAGTGGAAGAACAATTATTTTGAATCCATAGATCCTGAGGAAGCGCGCAGGATCCTGGATGAAGAGCTTTACGGTATGGAGCGGGTAAAGCAGCGTGTCATGGAGACCATTATCCAGATTAACCGTACCCACAGCCTGCCGGCATACGGGATTTTGCTGGTTGGCCCGGCGGGAACCGGAAAATCACAGATTGCCTATGCGGTTGCAAGGATTTTAAAACTTCCGTGGACAACCTTGGATATGAGTTCCATCAACGACCCGGAACAGCTCACCGGAAGTTCCAGGATTTACGCAAACGCAAAGCCGGGAATCATTATGGAAGCATTTTCGGCGGCAGGCGAGTCGAATCTTGTCTTCATCATCAATGAGCTTGACAAGGCGGCCTCCGGAAAGGGAAACGGAAATCCGGCGGATGTGCTGCTCACCCTTTTGGACAACCTGGGCTTTACAGACAACTACATGGAATGTATGATTCCGACAGTTGGCGTATATCCCATTGCTACGGCAAACGACAAGGACCAGATCAGTGCCCCGCTGATGTCGCGATTTGCGGTGATCGAGATTCCGGATTATACGGAAGAGGAAAAACGGATTATTTTTCAGGATTATGTGCTTCCCAAGGTTCTGAAGCGCATGAGCCTTGAGGCCGGCGAGTGCATAGTGACACAAGAAGCGCTGGATGTCATTCTGGAAAAGCACAGGAATACCTCCGGCATTCGGGATCTGGAACAGGCAGCCGAGCACATTGCGGCAAATGCGCTGTACCGGATTGAGGCAGAGCATGTAAAAAAAGTTATATTTGATGGAGGAATGGTGAGAGACCTTCTCTGGTAGAGCGGCAGCTCACACCATATGCAAAAGGTGGATCAAAATCAGCCAGGTCAATCCATAGTATGAAATAACTGCGACCAGATCGTTGAGCGTGGTGATCAGCGGGCCGGAGGCGACTGCAGGGTCGATTCCAATCCTCTGGAAAAGAATCGGGCTCATGGTGCCGGACAAAGAGGAAACCACCATGGCCAGAATCATTGCGGCACCAAGGCAGCCGGAAACGGAAAAAGCGAAAATGACCGTGTTGCCTTTGAAATACAGGTAGATCCCAATGAAAAGAAATGACAAAAGACCAAGAACGATTCCGTTCATAAGGCCAACGCGAATCTCTTTCCACACCAGGGCGGCTTTGTGTCTGCGGTTGATACGGCCGTCCATTAAAACCCGGATTGCCACAGCGAGAGACTGCGTTCCCACATTTCCGGCCATATCAAGAATGAGGGACTGGAAGCACATGATAACCGGAAGCTGGGCAACAATGCCCTCAAAAAGTCCCACAGCAGCTGAAACACCAAGTCCCAATACCAGAAGAAGCCCAAGCCAGGGCAGTCTTTTGTGTACGCTTTCCCATACGGGCTCTGTCAGATCGTGCTCAGCAGATAAAACAGCGGAAGTTGTATAATGGTCAACGGTTTCTCTGATTACTTTTACATTTTTCATTTTGCTCATTGTATAGACCTCCTCTACAAAAAAAATGCAGAAGCAGGGAAGAAGCGCGTTGTTTTCCCTGAAAAAGGGCATAAAAATACCACTGTCAGTTACAAACAAAACGCTGCTTTGCTCCTGCGGATGCAGTGTTGCGTTGGAACAGACAATGGCATTCTTTTATCAACGAAAAATGCAGTCAGAACACAGACAGTCTGCGCCGGCATATGTTCGCTCATATAAGAATACCGTGTCCGCGTGTAAAATACAACTGTGACAACTGTCCATGTCCTCACCTCACATTCTTAAAAATCTGTTTTTGTATTCTAACATTTATGGGCGTTGTTATCAAGAACAATACCACAATGTTCACAGTTTTTTTACGTATTCTCCATATATTCCTGGTGAATGCAGTGGAACATACAAAAAACAGTTTTCCCTCAATTCCTGACAAAGAGCCAAAAAAGGAGCGCTGCTCCATGGACGAAAACCGCCCATGAGACAGCGCTCTTTTTGAATACGGCTTTAGCCTGTTCAAAACATTTGCGCATCGTGCAGGTGTTTTGAACTA
>QFCE01002442.1_pt1 | contig 12808 bp, 13 predicted proteins | sample 5346091 | NCBI WGS metagenome assembly QFCE01 (sample SAMN09062252, study PRJNA434731) | Human gut metagenome, whole genome shotgun sequencing project. | isolation source: stool timepoint A chromium assembly | host: Homo sapiens | collected 2015 | reverse complement strand
ACTTTTAGGGTTTACTTTCCCTATCTTTTTGTTACAGTATTTTTAGAAGGGATTGGACGTAAAAAAAGGTAGAAATCCAGCACCGATCAAAGTTGTGATTTCTACCCGTCCTCTTAGACAATTATATGATACTGAAAATTACCAACGACTTCAACCTGATTTTGAATAAGGATGATTATCAAGCTTTTGTTAATGCGATTGATTTGCTGTCTTTACATTGTCCTGTTTGTGGTGTCGTTGGCCTTTTTATATTATATGGACACTACACAAGATTTGTGATCATTGATGATCTTTCCAGTGGTGAGTGTAAGATTCAAATTCATGTTCAGCGTATCCAGTGTACTCAATGTAAATCCACTCACTCTTTGCTGCCAACTAATTTTGTTCCTTATACTCAGTTCACTTATCTTTTCATTTACTATATTGTCACACTTGATGAGAATGATGATTTGATTACTTCTTTTGATGTTGCACTACAAACAGTTCGTAAGATTAAAGCTCGTGTGATTGCTTTTTGGGATTCATTATTTCCAGATTGGAGAGATTTCAAGCAGAACGACTTGAAGATTGAATCCTTAAAGCGTCATAATATTCTCTTCGGATCCACGAGAAGCTATTGTAAACTTTTTGTACTACCAACAGAGCTGTAACTCTGATTCTGATTTCTTTTGATACTATGTCATTGAAATTAGAGAGGAGATGATCTTATGATCGAAAACGATGCTTTCAAACTGCTATTAATCAATCTTTTTCACCTGAATCCTGATGATATTACCAATATTGTCTGTACTACATTCAATAAGATGATGGTTCTTATCGTTACTCTTGCAGATAAACATCAGGCTTGTCCTTACTGTGGGTTTACTGCGCCTAAAATCAAGGAGTATGTAACCAAGGAGATCACTCATTCGGCTCTTACCACACAGAAATGCATAATAAAATACAGGGCACGGCGCTACAAATGTCCATGTTGTGGAAAGACCTACTATGAATTCAATCCCTTTGTCTTTAAATCCCAGAAAATATCGATCCTTACTGTGCATAATATTTTGAAGGATCTGAAAGACTTCAACGAGACATTTACTTCTGTTGCCAGACGATATCATGTTTCTCCAACTTCTGTATCCACTATTTTTGATAATCATGTGGATATTGCCCGAAACAAGCTTCCGGAAATCATTAATTTTGATGAAGTATATGCCTTCAAATCCGAAAAGAGTAAGTATGTCTGTGTTCTTCTTGATTTTAAAAAGCAGATTCCCGTTGATGTTCTGCCGAACCGTAAAAAAGAATATCTTTTAAACTACTTTCAAAAGATTCCTTTAGAAGAACGCAAAAAGGTAAAATACGCCTGTTCAGACATGTATGAAGTATATCGAGATGTCGTACATAAGGTGTTTCCATGTTCTTGTATGCTTTTGGATTATTTTCATCTTTCACAAGATTTCCATAGGAAAATGAATGAGGTGCGTATCAAAGTCATGAAAGGATACAAAGATGACAAGGCTTCAGATGAATATTATCTTCTCAAAAAATTCAACTGGCTGTTATTCAAAAATCCAGAGGATGAAGACAAATACGGAAGACTGTTTGATGTAGAACGTGAGCGTAAATACAACTCTCATTTTAAAAGCTATATGAACTACTACGATTTAAGAAGAAAACTGCTTGAAATCAATAATGACCTAACTATTTGTTACTCATTAAAACTAGAACTTGTAGACTTCTATTCAAAATCTACTATCGATAATGCGCAAGTGAATCTGGAACATTTGATTCGCAGCTGCATTGATACAAACATTGAAGAAATGATTGCCTTTTCCAACAATCTGATCAACTGGAAACAGGAGATCATCAATTCATTTACGATTGTAGGTACTGAATATAAAGTTGAAGCAGACAAAGGCCAGGTGGTGGTCTGCAATAAAAAAGTGAATAATGCGATCATTGAGAATCGAAACAAGATTATAAAGTGTATCAAGAACAACGCCAATGGCTACACCAACTGGTCTCGCTTCCGCAATCGCGTAATGTATGTACTCGACCCAAATACAACATTCAGCCTGGAACCAAGGGAGAAATGATCATGGATGCACAAGACATTATCGAACTGATTGAATACTTCAGAAATCTTCAAGACACTGAAATGAAATTTGAAATTGAAGAGCTACGAGGATACATTGACATAAGATTCGAAGAATTATATGACAAGTTAACAGAATACATTGATTTCAATCGTGCAGATTCAAATCACCCATTATAAAAGAGCAGAGATATTGAAATCTCTGCTCCCTAGTTAATAATCCTTTAAACACTCATAGGGTTTTCAACCCTACAATTTTTGAAGCCAACTTTTAGTCGACCCTATCTAATTGCGGATTACCCTTTTATATATGATAAATGGAAATATCAGTAGGCATATTTCCACATATAACGACGCTTACTCAGAGGATGATTACGTAAATCTGCAAGCAGAGGATTAAAAACACCTAACATAGCTGTGTAAAATAATGCATCAAAGTATTCAGAAACATCACCTAATTTCTCAAATCCATAATCCATTGCATCAATTACAGTCAGGTGATGGTTAAAATTATTTAGGAAATTAATCGCACGATCATCCAATTTTCTAGTTTTTCCAGTTGACTTTAATAACAAGAAGGCTGTGTTTTCATCTGTGATTTCAAATGGTCCATGGAAAAATTCTCCCGTGTGAATAACTGCAGAATTGATCCATTGCATTTCCATGAAAATACAAATAGACTGTTGTTGTGCTGAACTCCAGGCACATCCGCTACCCATTGTATAAATCATAGTATCGTTTTGATATTCTTGCGCAAAACGAATTGCTTTAGGCATAATAGCTTTCTTAGCATCTGGTATTAATGTATTCAACAATGTCATCGCCTGTCTCATTTTTTCGTAATTTTTATCACCTTCTACTGTATTAACCAGCTCATAAGCTATCTTTAAAGCATAAGCTGCTTTTGTTTCTTCAAATAAAGCGTCATCTCCTACCTCATAATGAATAATATAGTCAACGACTTCTTCGAGAGCAGTATCTTTCAAATAAGCTAGACCTATTGTTGTAGCACCGAGTTGTTTTGCCTTTCTAGCTGCTTCAACCGTCTCGGCTGTATTTCCTTTTCTAGAAGCAACTACCACTAAAGCATGATTGTCAACAGAAATAGGAGTATCATGCACGAATTCATTAGCAGTAGTATATGTCGCAGATAGCTTATCAGACACTCTTGTAACATAATAATATGGAGCATAGAAGCAAGCAAGAGAACCTCCACATCCCGAAAAACTAATACTATGAATTTCTTTTTTTGAACAAATTTCATTAATTAACTGTTTTACATCTACCATTTTAAAATCCTCCTTTTTTTATATTTTTATACAGCTAATATTCCAAAGTAACTTAGAATCACACCAATTACAAAGCAAGCTAACATGATTAATAAGGCATTTACCTTTTTTTTCGCAACAACAAACATTAATCCTGTTAATAGTAGAGGAATCATTTTGGGCAAAACCGTATCTAAAACACTCTGTAATTGGAATGTTTCGCCCATAGCAATTGGCGTTGTTACATTGACTAGACAAGCCACCATACCACCAACAACCATCAATCCAGCAATAGAACATCCATACATTATTCGTTCCATTAAATCTGATTTCATAATTTGTTGAAGTAATTCTTTACCTTTCAGATATCCGAGTTTCCCTGCATACCATGTTATTGGGATAGAAGTGCCTAATGATATTACCATTGCGATAATAGGTCCTAACACGGAACCTTGTTGTGCAAATGAGACTCCAATGCTCATTGCTATTGTTCGAATTGTTCCTTGAAAAAACGAATCTCCGATTCCAGCTAAAGGGCCCATCAAAGCAATTTTTACATCATTAATCATTTTAGGATTAAAAGTATCTGGATGTTCTTTATACTCTTCTTCCATTGCAGCTGCTAATCCTAGTTGAAAAGGCATAAATTGAGGAGTGGTATTATAGAATACCAAATGACGATGATAGGCTTCTTTCTTTTTTTCTAAATCTTCTGGGTTTGGATATAGACGATCAATTGTTTTAGACATTCCATACATAAATGCCGTGTTTGCTTGACGTTCATTGTTCCAGTTACACATACTAAACCAACCACCCCAGAAAAATTCTACAAGTTTTTTATGTAGAGGGTATTCTCTTTGAAGTTTTAGTCCATCTTTCATACCTAACCTCCTAATTATCTAAATCTTCTAAAGCATCAACCGCAGAAACTGTAGATGTTTGTTTTTTATCTTGGTATCGAAGCATATACAATAACACTGCGGTTAAAATAGAAATCATTGCCATTGCTGTTAAATCTAATCCTGAATAAGCAGCAATTGCAAAGCCAATGAAAAAGAAAATTGCATTTTTCTTATTTATCATAGTAGTAAGTAATAAGGCAAATCCATAAAATGAGATTAAATTAGCTCCTAGTGTAATACCAGTATTAATCCAGTCTGGAATATAAGTTACAACCATATTAACAAAGCTCTCACCATAATATAAAGCGATGAAACATGGTATAAATGCTGGTAATAGAGCATACTGTAATGGTCCCCAAAGATAATTTACACGTTTAGCTGCTTCAAATTTACCTTCATCCACGTCTTTATCACACATATGAGCTAATTGAACACGTATAATATGTCCAAGATTCCATAATAAATTTCGAATGATAGTAACAGGAACTGCAATCGTTAAAGCGGTCTCCACGGTTGCGCCAGTTTGTATAACAAGAGCACACCCAATAATTGCTCCTAAATTCATATTTGCGCCAGAAACTGCTCCAACAGCAATCATACCAAGTGTAATCATCTCCATCTGCGCTCCAACTAGTAATCCTGTACTTAGATCACCTAGAAAAAGTCCCACTAATGTACAAGTAATAAGTGGTCTTTCTAAATTCGTACGTCCTAAGATTCGAGAATCTAATTGGGAAGCCACTGCAATTAAACTTATGATAAAACATTGAAATAAACTCATATACCTCCTCCTTTTTTTCTCCAAGTTAAAGTTTCAATTCTTCCAATTTCGATGTAGGCAACTGCTGCATAATAATGCGACATCCTGTTTTTTGAATTTTTTCTAAATCTTGTATTTCTTTTTTATTTAAATAAACTGCATTTGTATACTGTATACTATCTTCTTTTTTAGGTATACCTCCTAAATTCAATTCTTTATAAACAGGGTGTTCACAAATATACTGACTCGCATCTGTAGTATTTCCAAAAACAATCATAATATCATCGTTTAAAGAATCAATCTTCTCTGCTAATTCTAAAGCTTTGTTTACGGAAAATACATTTAACTTAGTTCCAGATGGTTTTGCCATGGACAACGCCATTTTTTGAAATTCATCTGCCGCTGCTTTATTATCAATAATAATAATTCTTGATACTGAATAATAATGTGCCCATGAAAATGCCACCTGTCCATGTAACAATCGATGGTCTATCCTCAAACCTCGTATCATTTCAACACCTCCCTTCTTTAGATGAGCAATTTCGAAATAAAATTTACCGATAAAGCTCTAAATATCATCAACTGACCATTTTGAACTATCATGCAAAAGATGATTGCAAAAAATTTGTCTAAACTCTCCTTTCTCTATTTTTTCAAAAAGTTTTTCTGCATCTTCATGACTCAGAAAATGATCAATTAACATAGCTAAGTTTATATTGGTAAATAAATGAAAAGAATGTTTTTCTAATTGTTTAACAAAAGCGTTATTTACACTTCCTCCCATAATATCTGTAAAAACATATATATCGAAGTTCTTTATATCCGGCTCTGAAAAAATCTTTTCTACAGACTTTTCAATATCAAACTCTGGGGTTACAAAACAGTTCAAAGTTTGAAGATTAGGAATTTCTCCAACAATTAAATTTAAAGAACTTTTGAACCCTTCCGCTAACCATCCATGACACGCGATAATTGTTCTTTTTTCCACATTCATTCCTCCTCTTTATCATCATTGAAGAATTTATAAATATAATGAATTTCTTCAATTGTGATTGTTATACTATAAACTTTTGATATTTGTGAAAAACTTATATTAGTCAAATTTATAAACTCTTCATGTTCTTTTTTGAAACGTTCTATATGTTCACCACTATCTAATATTGCGTCTTTAGATACTAGTCGTTCAATCATGCAACAAATATGTATATATAATGCTACCAAAGCTTTATTTGATAATCTTTTCCCTAATTTTCCTTGAAGGATATCAATCGCCATTATTACATTATCCAATAACTTTTTCGGATTCAGGATGGATAAATATTGAATCACATTTGTTAATGTAAAATTGTTTCGCAAATTGTTCTGCAATATATTCATTTGATCCTTAGTTAAATAACTCTTTAAATAATTACATATCATGTCCCAATGTTCTCCATTAATTAAATCTTCCAATGGTAAAAATGGAGCGTTCTGTAAATTTGGATTTACTGTTCCTGTGATAAATAGAATATTGTATATATCAATAAATTGGTTGTAAAATGAATCATCCGTTAATTCCATCAAATCTAGAAAAATAAAGTGCACAGGAATTTGTTCTGGTAAACTTTCTATAAATAATTGCATCATGCGTTCAGATGTCTTTTTTCCTGTCTCACTAACAAAAAGAATTGCATCCTCAGAATCTTTGGTAAAGATTTTCGCATCAACTTGAATACTCTTTGATATGTTATTAACAATATCTTCCAAAGGCTTTCCTTCTTTTATTTGATACCCTATATGTAGAGCCATTCGAGTTGTCACATTATTAATTAAGCCTATTGTATGGCGTGTTTCATCAATTAAACCCTTCCCCAAAAGTTCTAATGAGCCCATATCAACTAGAATAATAATCTGAGCATTATTTTGAATTCGGTCAATGGTATTAGCTAGTACGTTTTTAAAATCCTCAACAGTCGCTTCTAAAGGCATATCAATGCTATCAAATACATATGCCTGTATCATTGTATTTACTAAATCAGCCATAGAACTTGCTGTAGACCTTCCATGACAAATCAATAATCCAAAAATATTACAATGTGTAAAACTTTTGTTATATCTTTGAAAAACCAATATCAATAAAATACGAAATATTATATTTGTTTTAATTTCGAGATTATGTAATATTAGTGAAGATATTTCATCTGTTATAGTGCACTCCTGGAGATAGTTTAAAGATAAATCCTGGAGCATCTTTTTTAACGTAGTTTCTCTTTCTTTACAGCATCTGTCTATTTCATCTAAATTGTCCTGTATGAAATATAGTAGCTTAGCTGATTCAAAAACAAAGTTTCCAGGGATGTTAACATAGCGTCGGCTAACTACCACTTGTACGATATCTGCAACCACAGTTTCTATGCCACGTAAATGTGTGTTATCAAAGGTGTTATTATATTGAAACAACATATCTATAAGCTCTTTATATTTTGAATAGTAATTAAGAGCAAGATAATCAATGCCACCATTTTTATACATATCAATAAATGCATCGACAGCATGAATGAAAAATTCAAACTCTTTACTGCCTTTGTATGTAGAAATATCGATGTAGTAAACGACATCTTTTAAAATTTTTATGTTTTCAAAATCCTGCTGATCTAAATCATATGCATGTATTTTTATGCTTTTTCCATTTGATTTCAATAAAGATCGAGCACATATTAAACGAATGTGATTTTGTAAGCCAATAATATTGTCTTTGTAAACAGCTTGTGAAAGAGCATTTAATACAACATTAGATAACTTTATTTTTTTACCAAGATTCTCTTCTTCATTTCTAAATAGACGAATGACTAATTCTTCTCTCTCCCTTTTTGATCTTTCTTGTAATTCAGGTACATTTACAATAAATGGAAAAAGACTGAGTAATTCACTAAGTAAATATTCTCTTAAATCTTTTTCGGATAAAAGAATAAATAAATCTGGAAGTCTACGACTATTTTTCATGTATTTTAACAAGATATTTTGTGTTGTTTTCGAAATATTTTCTGCATGTTCTATTATTGTAATATAAGGTTTTCTTTCATTTGATTGTTCTAATTCTAAAATGAACTTTCCTACCCTTTGATCTTGTACTGCATCAAATTGAGTCATTTTTTTTGAAACAGGAGAAATAAAACGAATACTTTGTAGTAATACCTTTAAGATCGTCTTTTTTCCTACACCTCTCGCTCCTTGAATAATAAAAGGTAAACCGTTGGGTGGATAATTCAGCATTTCCATTGATTTTTCAATGATTGGTCTAAGAGAACCATTCCATCCAATCAATTGTTTTAGGAAAAAATGATCATTAGTATGGTTCAATATATATTTCCAAAATTCATCAGTATCATAAAATTCTGAATCTTGAATCATGATTCCATAATAAGATTCAATTGCTTTCTTATGGAAAAAATATACTGGCCTAGTATTTACCTTAAAACATATTCCTTCCTTCTCAAGTTCATTTAAATATTGACTTGCTAAAGGTCTAGAAATAGATAATTCTTCTGCAATTTGATTAGCTGATAAATGTTCTAAAGCATCAATTCCATATAAATTACATTGATTTTCAATATATTGTTCTATTCCTTTTTTTGTGCTTGTTACCATTTTGTTCTCCTTGATTATCATTATAAATATTTTTGTCTCCTTCTACTTGTGTGTCGATTTTTTCATCACAATCAAAAGAATTTAATCATTATTCTTTCTTGTTCAACAGAATCATGTTTATTTTCAACACCATATCCACTTTTTATCCATCAGATTTAGTTCTGATGGTTTTTTTAGAAGCATCTGCACTAAGTGTGGGTAGAAATCATCTAAGCTCATAAGATAGTTTGATTTCATAGTATAACCGGGAACATACGATCATGATCATATCGATAAGATTCTGTATATTCCTGAATCCATATGACTTTCGTATCAACACTTTGATCTTGTTATTGATGGATTCTATACGCGCATTCGATAATCCATGTCTTACGGTCGCAATGATCGCTTCTTTATGTCGTCGTATCTTTTTGCTTAATTCCACAAATGGTTTCAGCTTGCTTCGACATGCCCATGACAGCCAGGCTTTCAATTCTTTCTCTATCGTTTCCTTGCTGCACTGAAACACTTTTCTTAATCCTTCTTTCAACTGATAGCCTCGAAACATCCTTGGATACATAGCCTTGATCTCATCTAAACAGGATTGTTGATGCTCTGTTAGATTCTCAGGATTCTTGCCAAGTGCATATTTGTAGCTTTTACCATGTTTTGCTGTTTCCTTTCCTTCTTCTCCCTTTCTGGGACGGCCTCTTTTTCGCTTTGGCTGGGTTTTCTTTTCCTGCCTGGCTTCACGCCATACTTCTTTTCGCAGTTCATCCATGCAGTCGATCGCCCATTGAACCACGTGAAATCCATCTATACATCTTTCGCAGTTTGGAAGCCATTCTTCAATACAGCTTTGGATCCATCTGGCTCCATCCGCTGATACCAGCTCAATGGATTCTCTCTGCTCCTGTGTTAAAAGGGCAAAGAAAGAACTTAACACTTCTTTCCCCGTGCCTTTGCCTACCCAGATCACTTGATTCGTATCGTGATCCACAACGACTGTGACATATTTATGGCCCTTGCGATAACTCGTTTCATCAATACCGATTCGTCTCAAGTTTTTGAACCGTATGGAACTGTCCGGTTCAAGACGATCCTTTGTACGTGAAAGAAGCATACCTACAGTACGCCAGTTGATCCGCATGAGCTTCGATACTTCCGTGCGGTTGAGATGCAAAGCCAGATAAGCAGCCTGTTGTTCAAATTCCCTGGTAAAACCGGAATGATGGTGAGCCCATGGAACCTGTTCGGTATGGATTCCATGGACAGGACATTGAATACGATTCACATTGGATAGGATGTATACGGTACAGGCTCCAAAATCTAAAGCTCTCCAAGACCTGTATTCAGTAGTAGAATCATATCCGTTGCACTTTCTGCCACAGACTGGACAACGAGATCTTTGTCCTTTTGTGATTTCAACACGAATATATAGAGAAGATGAAACATGATCAAATTCTGCATTAATTATCTTGATACAATTGACATTGAGAATGGATTTTAGTAATTTTTTAAGTGCCATATGGTATTCCTTTCTTGGTTTGGTCGCTTAAGAAAAATACCATATGGTTTTCTTATATTCAAATATTCTTATTTTATACGATGAATAAAAGCGATATTCATTCTTTTGATAAAGATCTACCCACATTTAGTACAGAAGAGCCAAATAATGTTGGATTAAACAGCATTTTATAAGTATAGAGAAACGAGTTACTTATATGTTGATGAATACTATTTCTGATTTTCTAATCCCTTCTATTGAAAAAAAACTTTGCGCTTATCAAAAAGATCGCATTTCTCAAATGATCCGTGATTATCTGGAAATCAATCAACAGATGGATCACTTTCATTTCGAATACTGTCCTAAATGTGGTCAACATCATCCCGTGCTCGTAAAAGCGGGTAAAACCAAGGCTGGTAAACAGATGTTGAAATGTAATTCCTGTAAAAAACGCTTTGTATGTGATCATGGTCAGTTGACTTACTATTCTCATCAACCGCAGTCGAAATGGAACGATCTTATCATAGAAACGCAGAATGGAAATTCGCTGCTTCATACAGCTGCTAAAATTGATGTACATGAATCCACTGCTTTTCGTATGCGTCACAAATATCTTCATTTCATTGAAGATATGGAGTGTCCCATATGTACTACATCATGAAATCGAAATGGATGAAACGTATGTGACACATTGCCGTAAAGGCCGTTTTATCAAAGATCATCCCGGCAAGAAGCGGGGGACCTGTACTTCCAGGGCCGGTTTGTCCGATGAGAAAGTGTGCATATTCACTGCAGTTCAACGTCTGGGAAAATGTATTGCACGGTCATTCAATGTAGCGAAACCTTCTATAAAAAATGTAGAAGACTTTTGTCAATCCGTTGCCAATAAAAGCTACGTCTGGACAGATGGACTGCAAAGTTATACGAAAGTCCTCTGTGAAAAGAAATGCACCAACAAAGTTTTGAATACCTACAGTAAATACAATGCAGTCAATCATCTGAACAATGTCAATTCATTCCATTCAATGATCAAGGAGCAGTATCGGTTTTACCGGGGAGTGTCCAGCAAATACATCAACCGATATAATGCTCTGTTTACATTACAGAAGGAATATCAGGGAATGGACTCACAAGAATTCCTGTTACTGATTATGAAAAGATTGAGAGGACAAGCTAGTTACTTTTTTATTCGTCAAATACGAAAAGAAGATCTTTTTAAATTTGTGATTACTTAAAAGGCTATGTCAGCAAATTGGAGGTTCATCGAAACTATAATGGATATTAATTTAGTAGATTTATATTTCTAAACTTAAAAGTTATTCATTTTCATAAACACCCTTTTGTAATATTTTACCTTCTTTAACCATTATTTTTCCATTAGCAATAACTGTATCTAATGTTAAATCTGTATTTAATATCAATAAATCAGCATCACTTCCCTGTTGGATACAACCTTTATTTGGATATAATCCAAGAGCTTTAGCAACATTTAAAGTTGCCAAAGAAATTGCTTCTGTTAATGACATAAAACCATTCATAACTTCAAATTGAATCTGCTTCAAAACAGTATCAACATCAGATATTCCAATCTTTTGAAGAGCACCATTTATGTTATAGATAGACCAACTCCCCTGTCCATCTGAACTAATTGTTATTTTTTCCATAGGTACTCCTTCTTGCTTTGCTTTCTTTAAAGAAATGGATAAAATTTCTTGTTTTATATTATTTTGTCCACAAGTAAAATCAATGGTTCCTCCTTTTTTAGCAAATAAAAAAGCCTCATTTTGTAATTTTGGATTTCTTCCGACATGTGTAGGATGAAATAGTGTAATAGGTAATGAAGTTTTTGATAAAATCTCCCCAACCAACTGTAATGCATTATCTTCATCACCCATATGCAAATGTATACAAGCATTTTTACCACTGATTAGCCCGGCCATTCGGACATCGCTAGCTAAACGAATTAATTCATTTAATGTCACATGTGAGGAACGATGATCACTTAAAGCTAGCTTTACTCCAAGGATTTCATTGATAAATATTATATCTTTTTTGATAGACCCTGTAAGTGTGATACTTGGTATTCCATAAGATCCACTACAAATATAAGATGAGATACCTTCTTCTTTTAATCCTTTTGCTTTGGCTAGTAATTGTGCAATTGTTTTTGTTACACCATCTGTACCCAGTACACCAACTACTGTCGTTACACCTCCTTTCAGCAAAGCCGAAAGTTGAACAGGTGGAGCAAAAGAAGAGAAACCGCCTTCTCCTCCTCCACCAATAATATGCACATGACGATCAATAATACCTGGTATTAAATATTTTTGCTTAGCATCTATTATATATGATTCTGATTCTATCCATTTATTTGATATCTGATCACCAATAGATAAAATTTTACCAGCTCCAATCAGTAGATTTTTAGTTCCAATAAATCTTGGATCATAGATATTTGCATTTTTTATTAATAACATGATATTCCCCTCCCTTCATATAATATGACGCACAATCGATAATTTTTATTATTGATTACAGTCTATTTACTCTTAAAGATAAAAGACAGAAAACAGGGAACTCCCTGTCTCCTGTCTTTTATAGAATATATAAAACTAGATAGGGACAAATCAACCTTTAAAAGTCATAGGGATTTTGACTCTGAGATAGAGATGAACTTTAAAC
>QFCE01000938.1_pt1 | contig 12849 bp, 14 predicted proteins | sample 5346091 | NCBI WGS metagenome assembly QFCE01 (sample SAMN09062252, study PRJNA434731) | Human gut metagenome, whole genome shotgun sequencing project. | isolation source: stool timepoint A chromium assembly | host: Homo sapiens | collected 2015 | reverse complement strand
AGGCATTGATCGACGAACACCGGAAGGGGCACCAGCGCCGTGACCACAGCGTTTTCATTGCGCAACAACCCCTTTTGAGCCAGTTTTTTTACCATGGTGTAGGTCGTGGACTTTTTCCAGCCCAGCTGCCGGGCGCACAGGGCCACCAGTTCTCCCGAAGGCACCGGCGCACTGTCCCACACCACATTCATAAACCGATACCCGCTGTCACACAGCTTCCAACTGTCCATCCCCCCTCTTTCACTCCCGCTCCATACGCAGTACCAGCATGCCGCACGACGGACACACCGCCGCCCGGACGCCGCCTTTTTTCGCGATTCCCCGTTCTACACGGATCGTCCCATAAGTATTGGCCCTGAGCACATAGCCTTCCTCCATCGCCTTCCGGCACTGCGGACAAAGTTCCATTGCCGCATCTCCTTTCTGAAACCGCAAGCGGTCGATTATTGTAGACTTCATCTTGAGTCTATAACAATCGACCGCTTATGTCAAGCGTGATTTTTCCGCTGTCCCGCTTATTCCAGATCCTGCGCATTCATTTTGTTCAATTCCTTTCGCCGCCGCTGCGCATCGCGGCAGGCAAAGTAAATCGCCAGCAGCACTGCCGTTGGAATATTGCCCGCAACAAACACACTGATCAGCGCACCGGCCGTCTGCCACAGATCCCCCGTATGCGCCACATTCAGCATCATAACAAGCGAATAACCAAACGTGATGATCGGCAGTATTCGTCCCGCCCATTTGTTTTCTCTGCGTGAAAGAAAAATCTGCAAAACCACCATGGCCACCAAAAACAGCAGAACGCCCACCAGCGCAAAGGTCATGATTCTCATACCGATTCCTCCTTGTGCAGTTTCTTGTATTCGTGGATCAAAAGCTTTGCCGTATCCACATCCATTTTGTCATTTACCGTCAAGCGTTTGATCAGCGCAATATACGGCTCCGCCGCAGTATGCTCGCTGATTTGGATTTTCTGGATCAACCGGTCCAACCGCAGCCGTACTGTGGGATAGGTAACGCCATACTGCCGTGCCACCTCTTTAAGCGACCCGGACGCCAGCAGAAAGCGCCGGATAAACGCCAGATCCTCCTCTTCCAATTCTCCCATCCACTCAGGAATGATTTCTATGACCACTCCCCGCACGCTCCTTTCACTATATTGAGTATATACTTTCATTTTATTAAAGTCAATACTATAATTATAGTTCAATAAAATCTCAAGAAGCGTCATACGGTTCATGCAGAAAAGAGCGGCCCGTTTTTGGCAGGCCGCTCTTTCGCATATAGTTTCATTCCATTTTGCAATATATAAACCAATAATTACGTTTTGGATTTCTCTTTTGCGGTTTTTTGCGCTTCCAGCTCCTGTACCGCCCTGACTACTCTGGACGTGCCCAACCGGTCTGCACCCAAAGAAAGAAACCGTTCTGCATCTTCCAGAGAAGCAATGCCGCCGGAGGCCTTGAGTTTCAGCCCCGGACGGATGTGCGCTTTCAGCAGCGCCACATCTTCAAATGTGGCTCCGCCGCCGCCAAAACCGGTGGATGTTTTGATAAAGTCTGCCCCGGAGCTGGAAACGACTTCGCAAAGCTGAAGTTTTTCTTCTTCAGTCAAAAGACACGTTTCAATAATGACCTTTAACACATGCTCACCGCAAATGCCTTTAACGGCTTTAATCTCTTCGCCAACCCATTCCATACGCCCGTTTTTCGCCCAGCCCAGATTGATCACCATATCAATCTCTTCGGCGCCGTTTTGCCGTGCGTCCTGCGCCTCCAGGCACTTCATATAGGTTGTGCTGTAGCCATTGGGAAACCCAATGACAGTACACACCGGAAGGTTTCCGTTGAGATATTGTGCTGCGTTGGCCACATGGGCCGGCGGGACGCATACCGTCGCCACGCCATAACGCACTCCTTCATCGCACAGCGCTTTGATCTGAGGCCAGGTGGCCTCAGGCCGCAGCAACGTATGATCCACTGTTTTCAGAATCGCCTGAATATCCATGGTTTTTTCTCCTTTTCAGTCCGTTTCCCGCAGCAATACTGCCTTCAATTCCTCTGCCGTTGCGCATACGGCCACAGCAGAGGACGCTTCCAGTTCTCCCGGCGGAGCAAAATCAAAAAAGGTGACGCCAATACAGGGAATGCCGCACTCCTCCGCCCCTTCCACATCATATTTGCGGTCACCCACCATCACCGTCTGTTTCTGTTTCTCTCCATCGATCCCCAACCGGGCGAAGGCTTTGCGGATCACATCGGTTTTTGCTTCGCTTTTCCCATCGCTGCCGCAGGCAGCATCCAAATAGGGCTGAAAGCCAAACTTCTCCACAATGGGCACCACGCTGCGCTCAGGTTTGGAAGATGCCACGGCCAACGTTCGCCCCTGTTCCTTCAGGCAGCGCATCAGCTCCACCATGCCGGGCGCCGCTTTATTCTCTGCCCAGCCAATGGTTTCATAGCGTTCGCGGAACACGTTCACCGCACGGTGCGACTCCTGTGCATCCATGCCGCAGTAGCGCTCAAAGGAGTCGTGCAGAGGCGGGCCGACAAAGCGCAGCAGCGTTTCGTAGGGCGGGCAGGGCCGTCCCAGTTTATCCAAGCTGTAGCGCACACTGTTGAAGATTCCCTCCCGGGAATCCGTCAGCGTGCCATCCAAATCAAATAACACAAAGCGATACATACTGTTTCCCCGTTCCAAAAAAATCCGCGGCCAAAACCACTCTTGTATTATATCGTATCTGCCTTGTCCAATGCAACTTTTTTCCACATCGAAAGGGACGCAGGGTATACAGCAAATTCCACCTTTCCCGGCCCCGAAAGAATCCGGTAAGGATCCCAGACAGGCTGCTTGAACTGCACAAACGTTTGAAACAGGACAAAACGCTTTCTGCAGCTAAAGAGGTACAGCCTTCATCAGTTTGATCTGGGCGTTTCCGGAACGTGCCAAACGCAAAGCGGAACGGCATTGCCATGGCATCCTTGTATGGCGTATCTCCATTTACTGTCAGGCCGCGGCTTCCGCTGCCGCCGGAGAGGACGGACTTCACCTGTTCCGCAAATCGCTCCATCTGTTTTGTCGCCTGCATCTGGTCTCCCGGCTGCAAGCACTTCCAAGAACGTATGCGGCACCATCCATGCAGCGGCCGCAACACCAATGAAACTGTTGCTTTCGCACAAATTTTTTCTTCCAGAAAGGCATCATCACACCCCTGGTTGCCATGACTCCCATGGTCGGCATCCACTCGAATTCGTCCGCCCAGTGTCCTGTAGGGGCCCGCGGATGCCCTGTCAGCGGCCTATAAAAAAGCAAGCGGCGAGCCGCTGAATTATGGTAGGAATTACGGTGCAAAACCTTCGGGAGGACCACCGCGCCGGATACGAAATCCGACCCGAAATTACGCCTTGGCCGGCTTGTTAAAGTCCCCTGCAATTCTACATCCAGCAGCAGAACTTTCTCTCCCTTACGGTAAGTCCCACACCAATCATGATCGCTATACAACAACCGCTGCAAAACAAACAAAACCGATATTGTTGATATTTTTTCGGAGACGGAACGTCCAAATTCAAAAAGGGGGTTCCAGAATGTCCAGATTATATTGAGGGTTCGGGCCTTGAAACGCTACCAATTCCGGAAAACATGTATCGCAGATTTCTTGACTGATAATAGCCTGCCCTCCAAAAATGCGAAAGACTGCCGCATCGTATTCACTGGATATAATCATTGGCTTGGAATAAAGCTGACAGCACCATTTATATGCAATTTCGGGAATAACTGGCCTCAGCTTTCGAATCTCAACTGTTTTAGTTTCATCTCTCCAGCCACACCACTCGGTCTGTCCGCCATATATAATCTCCCCATCCTGCCGTGTTGAAAAGATCCAAAAGTATGTCTCATTGTTATTAAAATCATGTCGCTCTCTGCTCTGAAGGTAGTGCTTATATATTTCGTTGTACTTTCCGGATTGGCGAATCTTTCCGTATTCTTCTTTGCTCTGATTTTTTAAACCGGACAATCCAAGCAAATAGTCTGTCGAAACATCAAAATAAGTTGCTAATTTTACCAAGGTAGTTGTATCGGGCAAGGATTTTCCTGTTTCGTAACGATAAATTGACTTATGCGCAACATCAATAGCCTCGCTCAGCTGTTCCTGACTTAACCCCAGAGCAATACGAAGGGACTTAATTTTTTGTCCAGTAGTTTTCACATAGAGCGCCTCCTTTTTCTCTCTAATGTTAAGATACATGGATAAAAATGAAAAGTAAATGGACAATTCTGTCCATAGGCTGCACAAACAGAAAATTGTGTTGATTTCCAAATCTGTATGAAAGAAAAGCTACATTTCAGCCTCTTTCCAAAGACTAAAAATGTAGCTTCCAACTTGGTGAAGGCGGCGGGAATCTACCCGCGGACTAAAAAACATTCCCCCGAAATGTTTTTTGCGTACTGCGGTGCGCCGTCCTGTTCGATCCTTCCCCGTCTTTGCCCCAAACTTAAAGCTGCACCAGCCGGAGGCTGATGCAGCTTTAAGTTTGGCACGCCAGACAGGATTTGAACCTGCGGCCCCGGGCTTAGGAGGCTCGTGCTCTCTCCAACTGAGCTACTGGCGCATACAAATTATGAAATGGTTCCGCCCCCATGCCGCCTCACAGCTGGTGCGCTCCAGAGGCAAACACTGCTGTCCAACTGAACTACGGAGGCATATTCGAAAACGGTCTGGCTGCAGGCGCCGCAATTCACTGGCTTTCACCGGAAGATCCTGTCACATTCCCTCCGGGAAAGTGTAAAATCTGCGCCTTGTGCTCGCCGGGAAGTCCTGTTATAATACAGACAAACCCAACTACGCTTTTGCGCCGCAGCATATGGATTATTGTACCCAATGCGGCAGTCTTTGTCAACGCAGAAAGGGGCAACTTTGCAATGAAAAAAATTTCCGTGCTGGGGGATTCCATCAGCACATTTTCCGGTTATACCACTCCCGACGGCGTATTTTACGATCTATTCGCCATGGCTATGGCGGAACTGCGCGGCGTGGAAGACACCTGGTGGATGCGGGTCATCCGGGGGCTGGACGGCGTGCTGGACGTCAACGATTCCTTTTCCAGCACCACAGTATCGAATAGTGACCGGTACACTCCCGCCGGCACCGCCGCAGCTATCACCGACCGCTTTCACCGCTCCCCGAACTATCTGAGCGGTTGCAGCGATCATCGCACGTCTCATCTTGGCCATCCAGATATAATTCTCATTTATATGGGCACCAACGACGCCGGCTACGGCATCCCCCTGCACGAATTTGACCGGGATTACCGCCTGATGCTGCAAAAGCTGCGCCGCAATTATCCCAATGCCGCAATCTGGTGCGGCACGCTGCTGTGGAGCTATTGTGTAAAAGACGAAGAAATTACCTACTACAATGCAGAAGTCAGCGCCCCGCTGGACGGATATAACGAAATCATCCGCGCCGCAGCTGACGCCGAAGGCTGTCATGTAGCCGATCTGGCCAAAAGCGGCGTGGAATACGCCGCTATCGACGTGGCGCATCCTCATGCCGACGGCATGAAAACCATCGCTGACCTGTGGCTGAGGGCCATGGAAGAAACACACTGACCGCGCCTCCCGGCCCACCGGCCGGGAGTTTTTTAATTTTTGCGTGAAAAACCTTGCACAATGCTCCCGCAATCCCTATAATAACACTATGTTTCATTCTATCCAAACCAAGGAGGCTGATATAAATGTCCCTGCTGCGAAGCAAACAGGAATTACTGGAACAGTACGAAGAAATTTCGGCCTATGTCCATGAACACAACGAGCCGGTATATATCGCCGATGAAAACGGCGCAGGTGACACGGTCATCCTGTCCGCAGAAACCTACAACCAGCTGACAAGCACTTTTACGCTCAACCAACTGCTGAACAGCGCCGCCATCGGCGAGCAGCCGGGCGAAAAGCACCCGGAGGTGGATGTGCTGGCTGAACTGGCCAAACTGAACTGAGGAGGCGCAGCATGAAACTGACCGAACTGCTGCAGTCCAATCGCCCCACAGTATCCTGCGAACTGTTTCCGCCCAAACCCGGCACCGCTCTGCTGGACGCCCCCAGCGTAGTGCGCCGCATGGCAGCGCTGCACCCGGCTTATATGTCCGTCACCTGCAGCGCCGGCGGCAGCGGCAACGGCGGCGTCACCACCGCCGACATGGCCAATGAGGTGCAGAACATCAACGGCATTACAGCACTGGCCCACCTGACCTGTGTGGCCGCCACCCGGGACGAGGTGCGCGCCTCGCTGGAGGATCTGAAAAAACTTGGCATTGAAAACATCCTGGCCCTGCGGGGCGATCTGCCCAGAGACGGTGCCTTTCCGCACCCGGACGGCTACCATCATGCCAGCGAACTGATGGAAGAGATCCGCACGTTCGGCGGTTTCTGCATTGGCGGCGCCTGCTACCCTGAGGGTCATCCGGAATCGGCCACACTGTATGAAGACATCGAGAATCTCAAATATAAAGTGGACGCCGGCTGTGAATTTCTAACGACCCAAATGTTTTTTGACAACAACGAACTGTACAGCTATCTATACAAACTCCGCCGCTCCGGCATTGACATTCCGGTGATAGCAGGCATTATGCCCGTAACCAATGCTTCCCAAATCAAGCGTATCATGAGTCTGTCCGGCAGCCAGCTGCCGGCCCGCTTTCGCGCCATCATCGACCGCTTTGCGGGTAACCCCGCTGCTGTGAAGCAGGCGGGCATTGCCTACGCCACCGAACAGATCATCGATTTGCTGGCCAACGGTGTGGATCATGTGCACATTTACACCATGAACAAGCCTGAGATTGCCGGGAGCATCATGGCCAATCTCTCGGAGATCCTGCAATGACCGTCATTCCGGAGAACGAAGTCCTGCGCTATCTGGGCGTATCCCGGGCCGAAGAGCCTCTGTGCGCCGAAGTGCGCAGCGTATGCCAGAGTATGGAACAGTGTATAACGCCCCGGTCCGTATGGCAGGAATACCCCTGCTCCGTGGCGGACACCTCCGTTTCCTTCGGCGGCATAACGTTTGATGGCACCGACCTTGTCCGACACCTGAAAGGCTGCTCTTCCCTGCTGCTGTTCGCCGCTACCCTGGGCGTAGAGGCGGACCGTATGGCCCGCATGGAAAGCCTGCGCTCCATGGCGCGGGGCTCTATGGTGCACGCTGCCGGCGCGGCCATGATCGAACAATACTGCGACGATGTGCAGGAGGCTCTGAGCACCGAGTACGAAGCACGGGGGCTGTACCTGCGTCCCCGCTATTCGCCGGGCTACGGCGACCTGTCTCTTTCCCGGCAGGCGGATTTTTTCCGCCTGCTGGAACTGCCTAAACGGCTGGGGCTTAGTTTGAATGAACATTTCATTATGACCCCCAGCAAGTCTGTCACCGCAGTGATCGGGATCTCCGCCGAACCCAAAAAAAGTTTTCGCAAATGCCGGAACTGCGGCAGGATAGACTGCCCCTTCCGGCGGGAAGGATAACGCCATGCAGTCATTTTTAGAAGCGCTGAATACACGCCCGATGTTTTTTGACGGCGCCATGGGCACGCTGCTGCAAAGCCGGGGCCTCAGCCCGGGCGAGCTGCCGGAAAGCTGGAACATCACCCATCCGGAAGTCCTGCGCGACATTCACCGCGCCTACCGCGCCGCCGGAGCCGACATTCTCCTGGCCAACACTTTCGGCGCCAATCGCTACAAGCTGGAGGACTGGGCGCCCCGCTCTGCCGAGCTGATTGCCGCCGGTGTGCGTCTGGCCAAAGAGGCAGCAGAGAACTGTGCCTGGGTAGCGCTGGATATCGGCTCCACAGGAAAGCTGCTCAAACCATACGGCGATCTGGATTTTGAGGACGCCTATGCTGCTTATGCCGAACAGATTGAGGCCGGCACAGCCGCCGGGGCCGACCTGATCGTCATTGAAACCATGAGCGACATCTACGAAACCAAAGCGGCGCTGCTGGCAGCCAAAGAGCATTCCACGCTGCCAGTACTGGTGTCGCTGACCTTTGATGAAAGCGGGAAGCTGCTCACCGGCGCGGATATCCCTGCCGCAGCCGCCGTGGTAGAGGGCTTGGGCGCCAACGTGATCGGCCTGAACTGCGGCCTTGGCCCGAAACAGATGCTGGCTCTGCTGCCGCAGCTGCGCGCAGCGTGCTCCCTTCCCATCGCTGTCAGCGCCAATGCCGGGCTGCCCGTGGTGGTAGAGGGGCAGACCTGCTATTTGGTGGAACCGGAGGACTTTGCCGCAGACTGCCGCGCTCTGCTGGAGGCCGGCGCCGCTATTGTGGGCGGCTGCTGCGGCACCACGCCGGAGCATATTTCCGCCATGGTGCGCGCCTGCCGCGGCTGTACTGTCGTACCGCCGCCCGCGCACCGGCATACGCTGGCCGCCTCTTACACCCATACCGCAGAGCTTGGCCGCGCCCCCCTCATCATCGGTGAACGACTGAATCCTACCGGCAAAAAAGCTCTGAAAGAAGCGCTGCGCCGGAACGATATGGACTATCTTTGCCGCGAAGCCCTGGCCCAGGCCGACGCCGGGGCACAGATTCTGGATCTCAATGTGGGCCTGCCCGAGATCGACGAGCCGGACATGCTCTGCCGGGCCGTGCAGGCAGTGCAGGCTGTATGCGATCTGCCGCTGCAGCTGGACACCTCAGATCCCGTGGCCCTGGAGCGCGCGCTGCGCATCTACAACGGCCGCCCCCTGATCAACTCCGTCAACGGCGGCGCAGAGAGCATGGCCGCCGTCTTCCCGCTGGCCAAGAAGTACGGCGCGGCTGTGGTGGCCCTGACACTGGACGAAGGCGGTATCCCTTCCACCGCCGCAGGGCGCATCGCCATCGCCGAAAAAATTCTGGCCACCGCCAAAACCTATGGTCTATCTGAACAGGATCTGATCGTGGACGCACTGGCAATGACCGTCAGCACCGGTCCGGACAATGCCGCCGTGGCGCTGGAAACGCTGGACTATGTGCGCCACCGGCTCGGCATGCAGACCGTGCTGGGCGTATCCAACATCTCTTTCGGCCTGCCCCGCCGCGAAAAAATTACCGCAGCATTTTTCACGCTGGCCATGGGCCGTGGCCTGTCCGCCGGCATCGTCAATCCCGGCGAGGCCGCCATTATGGACGCCTATCGTTCCTATTGTGCCCTGCTGGGTTTTGACGACCACTGCGCGGCCTATGTGGCTCACTACAGCGCCGCGGCAGAAACTCCCACCCCCGCGCCGTCCAGCCAGGAGCGGACGCTGCGCCGGGCCGTTTTGAAGGGGTTGTCCCATGAGGCCGCAGAGGAAACCAAAGCCCTGCTGGCCGCCGGCACCGCCCCCCTTTCGATCATCGACGGCGAGCTGATCCCTGCTTTGGATGAGGTGGGCGCGGGGTTCGAGGCAAAAACCGTATTTCTCCCCCAGCTGCTGATGAGCGCTGATGCAGCCAAAGCTTCCTTTGACGTGCTCAAGGCGCACCTGAACGCCTCCGGCACAGCCCAGGAAAGCAAAGGGCGTCTGATTCTGGCCACCGTGAAGGGCGATGTGCATGACATTGGCAAAAATATTGTGAAAACCCTGTTGGAAAACTATGGCTTTGACGTGCTGGATCTGGGCAAGGATGTGGCCCCGGAAACCATAGTGGAAACCGCCCGGCGGGAAGGCATCGACTTCGTTGGGCTGAGCGCTTTGATGACCACCACCGTACCTTACATGGAAGAAACCATCCGCCTGCTGCGGCAGGAGCGGCCCACCTGCCGCGTGGCCGTGGGCGGCGCAGTGCTCACGGCCAGCTATGCCCGTCAGATCGGCGCGGATTTTTACGGCCGGGATGCCATGAGCACAGTACGCTACGCCGAGGAGGTCTTTTCCCAAAACGCACCAGAGGGAGACGCCATGCTGAGTGAAAGGCCAGCGGCAAACCTCCCTTTGACATTCCGGGCAGCCGCCATGCAGGATCTTCCGCAGATCAAAACGGTTTACCGGAAAATCGTGCATCACATGAACGCCCAGCGCATCGAGATATGGGACGAGCGCTATCCCTGCGATTTTCTGGAGGAAGACATCCGAAACGGCCGGCTGTACCTTCTGCTGCACCGCTTGGACATCGTATCCGCCTTTGCCCTGTGCGGCGAGAATGCAGGCGCAGCACACATTGATTGGGAGCATTCCGGCGCAAAGGCCCTTTATCTGGATCGTTTTGCCGTGAATGTCCGTTATATGGGCAAAGGGATCGGCGGGTATATGCTATCACAGGCGTGCCGCACAGCGCGGCAGCGCGGCGCGGAAGATCTGCGGCTTTTCGTGGTGGACTGCAATACGCCGGCGCTGCGTCTTTATGAAAAAAGCGGTTTTGTGCGCAGGCCCGGCGTTTACGACGAAGTAATCGACGAGACCCTTGTGCTGCATGAATACGGCTATGAGAAAAAATGCTAAGCAGAGCGTCTTTGATCTGCACTGCAAAATGGTATGAAGACTGCTCCCTTCCAGCGTTTAGGCTGGAAGGGAGCAGTCTTCTGAATATAGCAGCAGTTCAATTTCCGCATTCAATGGAAATCTGGTTGAACGTATGCAGCAGATCGTCGATCTTGTAATCCGCTTTTCCGTCGGGACCGGAATCAATGACGCAGGCGCCTTTGTCCATCATCAGCAGACGGGTACCATATTCCACGGCAAAACGCAGATTGTGGGTAACCATAATGGCCGAGAGCTGCTTTTCACGCACGATACGGTCCGTCAGTTCCATGACGTTTTCGCTGCTTTTGGGGTCCAGGGCAGCGGTGTGCTCGTCCAGCACCAGCAGTTCGATGGGCGTCATGGTGGAGATCAGCAACGCCAGCGCCTGACGCTGACCGCCAGAGAGCACCCCTACAGGCAGGTCGATCTTATCCTCCAGCCCCAGGTGCAGCAGCTCCAGCTGCTGTTTGTACTCGTCCAGCTTTTTCCGGTTCACGCCGCGGCCCAAACCAAAGGGCCTGCCTTTATTATCCGCCAGAGACATATTCTCCAAGATGGTCATGGTTGGACAGGTGCCCTTGGCCGGGTCCTGAAACACTCGGCCAAAAAACGCCGCACGTTTGTACTCCGGCATTTTTGTAATGTCTGTTCCATGGAGAAGAATCTGCCCCGCATCCAGCGTCAGGGAGCCGCAAAGCAGGTTCAGCGTGGTGGTTTTGCCCGATCCGTTGGAACCCACCACGGAAATAAATTCACCCTTGTGAATGGTCAGGGAGAAATCATGAAAGACTTCCATTTCGCTGACGGTGCCGGCGTTGAACACCTTGCGGATATGGCGCAGTTCCAGCAGCGCTTCCTGCGGCGCACCGCCGCGTTTGGTTTCCTCAGCCATGAACAACGCCCCCCTTCTTCTTTCCAATGCGGTCGGTCAGCAGCGCCGCCACAAACAGCGCCGCCATGGTCAGCTTCAGGAACACCGCCGGCAGCCACAGCATGGCGATCAGCAGCACCGCCTTGTAGAGGATGGTGCCCAGCAGCACCGCCAAAGTGGGCTTGAGACGGCGGATGCGTCCAAAAACGCTGGTGCCGATGATGACAGAGGCCAGCGCCTGTACCACCATACCGGTGCCGATGGACACCGTGGCGCTTTCGGCCTGCTGGGCCAGAATGGAGCCGGCCAGAGCCGTGCAGCCGTTGCCGATGGCAAGACCCAGAATTTTCATATTCCCCTGGTCACGGCCCAAAGACGTGACGAACTGGGGATTGTCCCCCGCCGCCCGCAGCAGCATACCGCCCTTGGTGCGCAAAAACGCATCCATCAGCACTTTGACCACAATGGCCAGCACAGCGGCCAGGATCAGCACCCGGCAGCGGTACAGTGCATCGGGCAGCAGCGTCATGGGGAAAGACGTAAAAATGGTGGGCTGATTGTAAAACTGCAGCAGCGAATTGCCCGCAAGAGGATTGGGCTGGTTGGCCCCCAAAATAATCAGATTCACGGACCAGCAGGCCGTCATCACAATAATGCCCGAAAGCAGATCGGTAACGCGTAGCCGCACATGGAGCAGCCCCGTAACGCAGCCAGCCAGTGCGCCGGCCACAAAAGAGGCAATGCAGGCCAGCCAGGGATTGACGCCGGCCACGATCATCGCTGCCGTGACGGCGCAGCCTAACGGAAAGGTGCCGTCCACCGACAGATCCGGGAAATCCAGTATTTTATAGGTAATATACACACCCATGGCTACAATGCCGTAGATGAAGCCTTCCTCCAGGACGTTTTGGAGCAGGGAAAGGATGACGTCCATATCGTTCTACCTCCTGTTTGCCTTTTTCCGCCCTTGCGGAGAAAAGGGAGAACTGCCGGGAAAGGCGCCTTTCCCGGCAGGCAAATGTACAAATTTCCGTTTTATTCCGCCTCATCGAGATTGGCGGCGGAGCTGTATCCCTCCGGCAGCGTGATGCCGAACTTGGCACAGTTGGCCGCGGAATAGACCGGTGTGGATTCGGCCACCACGGAAACGGGCAGCGTCATAATATCTGCCTCGCCGCTGAGCACAGCGGCCGCCATCGCGCCGGTTTCCGCGCCCAGAGCCACATAATCCAGCGATTCCGAAGCCACGCAGCCGTTGCGCACCTGCTCCTCCTCCGAACCGAACACGGGTATGCCGGCCTCGTCGGTGGCATGGAGCAGCGTGGAAAGGTTGTTGACCACATTGTTGTCGGTGAAATTGTTCACACAGTCCACGCCTTTGGCCACCAGAGTCGCCGCACCGGAAGCCACTTCGGATTCATTGGTGATGCCCACCGCTTCGATGGTAAACCCATAGTCCGGCGCCAGCTCCTGGAACGTTTTCAGATGCGCCACGGAATTG
>QFCE01002065.1_pt1 | contig 12940 bp, 28 predicted proteins | sample 5346091 | NCBI WGS metagenome assembly QFCE01 (sample SAMN09062252, study PRJNA434731) | Human gut metagenome, whole genome shotgun sequencing project. | isolation source: stool timepoint A chromium assembly | host: Homo sapiens | collected 2015 | reverse complement strand
TCGTCATCGAATCTCAGAATCCGATGACGAGATCAGACACGAGGTTTGGCACACCAAGGAGCACTTTGACCAAATAATGGAGGATATTACTGATTACGAGAATTACTGCAGAGACCATCCAAATTTTCCGAACAATAAGGCGAAATTCGCAATTATCAACATTAAAAACGTTTACGAGCAGTGTGTTCGGGAAAATTCTTTTCTCTGATACACTGCAGAACAGGAGGAACTATGGAATTATTGGAATTTATTAGACAGATTCCGGTGCCAGTGCTTTTTATTGCGCTGGCTATTTTAATGCTTGTAACTATTTTTATCGCAATCCAGTACATGAAGACAAAGGGACTGGACGGCATTCGCAATGATGTCTACCAGCTGATTCTGCGGGCTGAACATATTTACCATGAATCCGGCCAGGGGCAGCAGAAATTGAAGTATGTAGTACAGCAGGCCAGAGGACTGTTACCTAAGTGGTTACAGTTTTTCATAACAGAATCTATGTTGATGAATATTATTGAGAAATGGTTCCGGGGAGTTAAGGATCTGTTAGATGACGGGAAAGTGAACGATTCTGTGGAATAGTATAAAATCCAGTTTTTCAGGAAGGCGAGAAGGCCCTTCTAATTTATTTTTAAGGAGGAAAAAGATATGTTAATTTTAATTTGTGTAGGACATGCAAACTATGGTGGAGGAGTAATTTCTTCAGCAGATGGAACCCGATACGGCGGTGTTAATGAGTACCTGTACAACAAGGAGCTTGCGCCCCACGTAGTAGATTGGTTGAGAAAAGCAGGACATGAAGTTGATCTGTGCATTGCCCCGGAAGGACAGTTACACAACCTGAACGAAGAGATTAATTATTTTATGGAGGTTGAGCACGCAAAGGATTACGATATTGCGGTGCAGCTGCATCTGAATGCGTTCAATTCCCAGGCGTATGGCTGCGAAGCATATGCGTATAACGATAAAGGTCTGGAAGTTGCAAATGCAATCTGTGCGAAGCTTGGTACGGTATGGCATAACCGCGGCGGTCAGATCAAAACAGAATTGTACTGGACAAGAAAAACCAAAGCAATGTCTGTCCTTGTAGAGTCATTTTTCTGTGACAATGCCGCAGACTATGAAAAGGCAAGACGTATTGGTATGAGTGCACATGCGAAGCTAATTGCTGAGGGAATCCAGAGGGCGGACATTGTAGGGAATGTGGAAACACCAGAAGTACCGCAGGAAAACACAGGCGGATCTGCCGGATATGCGACTGGTTTGTACAGGGTAAATGTAGGTGAGCTGAATATCCGGAAAGGACCAGGTACCAATTACGGCACGAATGGATCCATTACAGACAATGGAACCTACACGATCGTAGAAATCCAGAACGGTTCCTGGGGCCGTTTGAAATCTGGTGCAGGCTGGATCAATGTAAGCACGTCCTACTGTTCCTATATTGGTAATGCTGCCGGTAACGGAGCACCGAATACATTCCAGGTAAAAGTAGAAATTTCTGATCTGTATATCCGGAAAGGTCCAAGCACTGGAAGTGGTAACAATGGTTTCTGTCCGCAGGGAGTATACACCATTGTTGAGACGCAGGAAGCAGAAGGCTATACCTGGGGCCGTCTGAAATCCGGTGCAGGTTGGATTGCGTTGGAGTATACAACAAAACTTTAAAAAGACGAGTGGTAAACTGTTTCAGTTTCTTTCGAGGAGAGTAATGAGGAACGTGGACTCGCTGGGAAACCAGCGGGTCCTTTTTTTATGTCCAAAATGCGGAGCAAGTCAGCAAAAAAAATCAATATACAAAATTACCAAAAATAAGTGGAGATTTTTGATGAAATGTGCCTGACCAACGATAGGGATTTTTAGATATTAACATATGTCTAAAAGCTAAAAGCCGGTATAGAGCCGTGTATGAGGGTATAGACCTATATGCACATATATGCTCATAGATGACACAAAAAATTAACAATTTTGAGAAGTAAAAGAATTGACAAGAGACACAAAGTAGCATACAATATAGTTGCAGGTAGAGATACGCTGTACACCCGTGTCACCGAATTAACGTTTAAGTGTTATGTAAGAACACCGGTCATGGGGAACCGCCGGTAGGCGGGTTTTTTATTATAGTCATAATAACTGGCAATATGGGCCGCTTTCATAGTGAGAGCGGAAAAACAAAAGGAGGTGTCGGATATGAGAGATGTATACGATTTTGCAAAATTTTTCATAAAGAGTGGCGCCGACTCTATGCCAAACACATATGACGGTAACATGAAGCTACAGAAAATGTTGGTGCTGGCGGATATGGCTCACCTGGCTCAGTGTCAGCAGCCACTCTTCGGAGACGATATTCTTGCATTTGAAAACGGGTTGGTTGTCGAGAAAGTGCGCCTCAGATACAGGAATGATTATTCAGGATTCAAGGCAGACAGCGAGAGATTCAATCCGGATTTCAGCGAAGAAGAATATGAAACCTTAAATGCCGTGATAGGCGTTTATGGTCATCTTACCGCAAGAGAACTTTCGGATCTGAACCACAGTTTTAAATCGTGGAAACAGGCATATAAAAATGGTACAGCAGATAACGGCTACCATGACAAGAGAAAGTCTGTCGTGAATTTTAAATCTTTCCAGGAGGATATCGAAGCTGTAGGGAGAGCAGTCAGAGCATATAGGGAAACGCAGAGAAATGCGCCAAGATATGAGGTAGTCAACGGCGTTACATTTTATTACGACGATATGACAATGACGGACGAAGTGATTGCAGAGCTGGAGAAGTTTTCCCAAGTGTGCGAAGATGATGCTTATAGCATTTGCATGGATGATGGAAGGCTGGTGATTTTCTGATGCCACAGTCATTTATCGTAGGTCAGGCGTTCTGGGGAAAGATACGTTTCCCGGATGGCGAATTTCCTGCTTATGAAAGACCGTATCTCATTGTCGGAATAGACGGTGAATATATAGAGATTCTTACAGTATCATCTGTGGCCGGAAAAGAATGGAAATTAACACTTCCGACCAACAGGGAAATATTCAAGTACAATCCGCCATTTCCGAGAAGAACCTTTGTGAAGTTAGATTCTCTTCAAAGGGTACATATATCAGATTTGGCGAATGTCCAAATTGCGAAAAGTGGAATGACGCTTGACAAGACAGAGCTTTCGGAAATTATCAAATCCATAATAAGAGAGTAAATGATGGCTCCGGTATTACACCGGAGCTATTCTATTGTTCTCAAAGAAATAAGGTGGAGTTGACAAATGCAAATTATCCACATTATCAACAAAGATATGTGAACAACTCGCAGATACGAATATCCTTGTTTTACAAGGAATACAGGCTGTTTTGAAAGAAAAACCTGTGACATTGTCACATCAGTGTCACAAACAGTCACAAACTTCTTTATCTATATCTTATTCTTTCTCTTTTTTCTATATTTTCAATCTGGTATCTAAGATATATAAGAAATCCATAATTTGTAAGTGCGAAAAATAGCATAAAATAATTTCAATATTGAGAAGTAAAACACTTGACAAATACGTAAATACGAAGTATAATATATACATAATCAAATAACACTTAAACCTCAAAGGTTTATTTTTTTACCCGAAAGGTTCGCGAGTGCGAAGTTGATTAAATACAGAGAAAGGAGGACAGCCAGTGTGGGAAAGAAAAAACCGCACGAGACAGAAAAAGAACTGCTCGAACGGAAACGAATCAAATTTCAGATTTATGAGAGCCTAGCCAGCATCATACTTACCATAGTGACAATGCTTTTAGCAATCGTCACGGCGGTTCTGAATTGGATTGAGTAACCGATGAACAGTTCCTTGGAACCGGCAGGGAGGAAACTCCCTCCGGTACTCCAAGTCTATCATAAAGGAGTCGTGAAAGCAATGAGAAAAGCGAGGAGAATTTTAACGGCGCTGCTGATTGTGAATTTCTTCTGCGGGATGCAGGCCGGTATGAAAGCGGAAAACCTGATTGCGATTTTGATAAATGGAGTATTGGTATTGGCGGTGATAGCCAGAGAGGAGAAATAATATGGCAACAAAAGAGCAGGAAAGAAAAGCATTGGCTCAGATCAGAAAAATTGTTGATAGCTTGGGAGAGGACAGCTACATTGGAATGGCGTTTGAAGGATGCTATGAGATAGCAGAAGAGAACATAGACAATGATTTTGGATGCAGCATGAAACAGAGATGGGAGTCAGCCCAAAAAGAAGCGGACTACTTCCGGAAATTGGCAGAAGGATTTACTGATGAACTTGAGAAAGCAAGGAAAGAAATTGAAAATCTTCAGAAAAAGGTTCTTCCGGCAGAGGACATGCAAAGATTACACAATCTGGCATGTAGAGAAAGAATCTCTGAAAAAGAGAAAATGGAAAAGGCGGCAAATAAAATAGTGGAAGGAGCGGACAATCCGAACTGCAAGGATTTCAGAAATGCTGTAGAGGAACACAGAAATGCAAAGAGCTTGATGGAGACTTATCAAGAACTTACACAAAGAACAAGAGTAGCCCTGGAAGAATAGGAAGATCCCGCCCCGGAGGTTACGAGGGCAGAAAGGACGAAAATGACAATTCTTCAGAAAGAGATAAATAATCGGAGTGTTGCTATAAACAGAATAGGTTATTTGGCGGCAACTGGCCTGGTTACTATTACCGCAGACAACGAAAGTGTTTTCCAGACGGGTATGGCAGCGATGATTGAGGTAAATGAACAGGACCGGAGACGGCAGGAAGAAGCGTTCAATCAAATGCCGTGGTTGAGAAAGTTGGCTGAAAAAGAAGAGAGAGGTAACGTGGTACAGAAATCGATCCAGAACGTAGACAAAAGAAAACAGGTGAAGAAACCCTGCATAAGGTGTGTTTATTACGATGCCTGCGGCTGTAACACACGCACAGAGCCATGCGAAGGCAGGATGACAAAGAGAGAAAGGAAGTATGAAGAGTATGGAAAATGATAGGAGATATGATGACCTGTTTATTTTCGTTCCGGAAACCGGAGAAATAATCATGATTGCAGAGGGAACCGGAGATAATCTCCTCAAAGAAGACATCGAGGAAGGATATAACGATTACATCTATTATGTTCAGTATGAAATGAAATTTGGTGGGATAAATGAGGGCGATGGTGGTCAGGTACTCATGAAAGAAATGTTTAGGATTAAATACGGATGCACAGAAGATTGTGTACCAGAAGTTTTGAATATGGCATACGGAAATCCAGGTATGGAGTACATGGTCCTGAAGAGAAAGGATGGAGACAAATGACCAGATATTACAGTACACAGCGCCCGGTTCTTCCGGGCAGATTCCCAGAGAAAGATAAGGTGGAACGGATTCAGAATTTTGACCATAAGACATTCTGTGAAGAGATAGGGGATGAAGCCTGGGGCTTCATAGAGTATTCGGAGCCGCTGACAAAGGACCAGGCAGACGCTTATGAACTGACCCTGGCCGGAATGAAAACTTTCTGGTGCGTGACCACCAGTGTGTATGACAACGGGAAGGTGAGAGCAGCGATTACAAACTGTGTCCAGGCGGTAAAAAAGCCGGAAAGCGAATCAAAGGAACTGAGGAATAAGGATGTTTACCACGACTGGTTTGGAAGCAAAGATGAAGCGGATCAGTTCGTGGAGGACGCAAAGAACGCATGAGGAGGTAAGAGATGTGGTAATGATCATTAAGGAAGCCCACACAGAGTATTCGGAAGAGATGAATCTGGAATACAGGTACAAGGATGATCCGGAAGCGGGATTTTCGTTTCCCTGGAGAGATGGAAAGGTTCAGTTAAATCCTCTTTCGGAGAAAAATTATAAATGGTGCCAGAATCATCCGGAAGAGGTTGAGTGCCTGGGTGTTGTCGAAAGGAAAAGTTCATGCAGGGTTCTAGCCTTAGCGAAGTGTGAGTGTGGAGTGGAATTTCATCTTAGCGGATACTATTACGGATGCACTCAGTGTCCGGGGTGTTTAAGGTGGTATGCCATGGGCGGATACGAGGTAACTTCACCGGATCAGTGGTAAGAGGAATTAGAGGAGGATTAGCCTATGAAAGCAGCAGAAAGAAAAATGGCAGAGAAACTGATGGCGCTGACGTTGGAAGTAATCGAAAAGACAGGAAGCTATGTTAGTTTACAGATCAGTGATTACGGTCCGTTCATCCGTATATATGCGATGGAAAATGGTTTCCGTGAAAATGGTGATTTTGATGGTTGGTTTACGATACCGTATTCGGTTGACAAAATTACTCAGGAAATGCAGGAAGAGGGTTATGAACAGGCGAAAAGCTATCTGGAGAATTTAATTCGGAAAGCGGAAATAACAGGAGCAGCCTGAAGAGGCGTAACAGGGGAGAATATAGGAGGGCAAGATAGAAATGAGACTTTCGTACAACAAGCACACAGAGAACCTGATTGAGATTTCGATGGCTTTCAATGGAATCTGGGAAAGAAATTCCAAGGTCAGAAATGCAGATATAGAGAGCGCAGAGTGGAAGCAGTATTTCATTGATTGGGCGAATGAGTTTGAGAGAAAGTACAAGTATGAGGACTGGAGAAACGGAGACTACTTCACAACGATCGCGGAGTTCACCAAAAAGAAGATTTCCGGTCTGATTGGAAGGAGGGGTATTTGGAATGTATAAGACAGTAGGTAGGTATATCCCGGAGTCCAGGGATCAGCCGGAGGCTATTGAGAGAGAGTATTACGGGCAGGGAATGATATATAAGAATTGGGAAGCGTACTACGATACAGCCCATCCGGGTCAGGTGTGCCATATCCCAGAGTTAAGTGATTCTCTGTACACCAGGCAGGATTTCCTTGATATATGCAACGGTCAGTCGGAAATTGCAGACAGGATTTTCGAGGAAGTTGACTGGCAATCCCCGGAGACTTGCCTGGAGGATCAATGGTATGAAGAATTGGCAATCTGTCCTGACTGTAAAAAATGGTATTGGTGTTACGATGTGGAGAAATGCCCGAATTGCGGGAATGAGAAGGGGATGAAGTAAAGAAAAAATAGTATAACTTAAAAAGTGAAAAAAATATCATTTATGCTTTCAAAATTGTAGATGGGCCGATGCAATCACTCAAAATAAAAACAGAAGGAACATTAAACGAGGAGGTGAGTAGACAACTAAGATGAAAAGTGTAGTAACAAAACATGAGGAAATATGTTGTATCTGCGGAAGGGCAGCGGAGGCTGAACACCACTTAGTGTTCGGAACCGCCGGAAGAATGTTATCAGAGAAAGATGGGCTGAAAATTCCGCTCTGTAATAATTGTCACAATATGGGAAAGGCTGTGATGACGATTCATGGAAATCCAATGGCAGAGAGGCTGTCAAAGATTATTGGACAACTGGCCTGGGAGAGAAAATACATAATGGATCGGTCCGATAATCAGAAGTTGGACACGGAAAGCAGAGAAAATTTCCGGAAGCGTTATGGAAGATCATACCTGTGAGGTAGAAAATGTTTGCATATTACGAAGATGGTAAACCGAAGCGGTATTCCATGAGAAAAATATTCCGGTTTTTCTGCAAGCAAGTTGGAAAAGAGCAGAAGGATCAGGGAACGGACTTCATTTCCTGGCTTTTGGAAATGGAGAAAATGCAAATTCTGATCAGAGAGGAGAATGAAAAATGCCGAATTATGTAAGAAATATCGTGAAAATGGAAGGAATCGCAAAGTTGCCGTTATTCATAGTAGAAGATGGTAAAACGTGCTTTGATTTCAACAAAGTTATTCCAATGCCAGAGAGTCTGAACATAGAAAGTGGCAGTGTCACTGACGAGGCAATTATTTACTATGTGACCGATAAATGCACTTTGCCTTTGAGGGCAATCGGTAAACATGATAAGGAACTGGTAGAAAAGAAAATCACTAACCGATTCAGCAAAGGCTCGTGGGCGGAAGAGATATTTATGAGAGTGTTGGAAAGGACACATGCTGTTCCCAATAGTAAGAAAGAAGAATTATACAAAAAAGGTGAGACATATGTGTCAAACATCAGAAAGTATGGACATGCCACATGGTATGAATGGTGCTATGAGAATTGGGGAACGAAATGGAACGCAGGATCTAATGAGCAGGAAGATGATGACACGATTATTTTTGAAACAGCTTGGTCGAATCCAGAACCAGTTATGCTGAAACTGTCTGAAATGTATCCGGAAGCCATGATTGAACACTGGTGGGCAGATGAAGATATGGGAAACAATGATGGATACAGAGTCTACCGTGGAGGTCACATTATAGAAGGAGATTATTGTGACTTATGCAGCAATGAAGCCTATGAGGTCTATGTTAAGTGCTGGGGAGAAAGTGATTGTTTATATCAGGATGAAAACGGACTTTGGCAGAGACGGGATTGTGAAGCCTGCCACAGATGTTATTGAGGAGGCATGAGGATGGCAAAGACGGTAAAAATTACAACTGATAATAGAATTTCAATAGTAGACATTCCGTGGACTGCGGAAGCAAAAGAGAAAGAGATATGTGCTGACTGCGTGGAGACAGTGAAAACTCAGATCATGTATAACCTGTTTCACGATACAGTGGTGATGATCGTGGATGAATCCGGAATTATAAATGGCCGACAGCTGAATTTGACCGGCTCATATCTGTATGGAACACAATATCATGGGGCACCGATTGTGGGAGATATTCTTTTCGGATTGCAGAGAGGACCAGAGATCCTTCCGCCGGAGAATCCGGAAGAAATTATGCACCTGCTGATGGTGAAAATTCCGGAACTACAGGAAGAAATGAGGTGATCCACATTAAGAAGGAGAAAATCATTGAGCAGTTGGAAAGCCTGGCTCAACATTGCGAGAGCATGATAGAGAAAGATGATCCAGCGAGCATTTGGATTGAAGACAGTATAGCACTCAGAGAATCGTCAGAACTTTTCCGTGGAGAAGTAACAGGGGATGGTGCTGCTGATCTGATTAAAAATGCCATAGAGAAAGAGGGAATCAATCAGAAGATCCTTGCAGAGAGAACGGGAATTACCAGACAGAATGTAAGCCAGATGCTCAACCGTGGGAAAAATTGTATGAGGTATGATAGCTTTGAAAAGCTTGTAGAGGCTCTCGGATACGAAGTTGTTCTTAGAAGAAAATCGCTATTTGAGAAGTAAAACACTTGACAAATACGCAAATACGAAGTATAATATATACATAATCAAACAACAAATAAAACAACGGAGGTAAGAAAAATGTTAGAAATGAATTTAGTTAGAACAAAAGAAGAAGAAAATCGTAAATATGAAGTATATGAGATTGAAGGATACAGTGTATACGTTACAATTTATGACGATGGCGAGAAAAGAATTTCTGTATCAACAAACATAGGAGCTGATGAATATACACCGGATATCTACTTTGAAGACGGAGAATTTGGTAGCAAAGAAAAGAGGTTCAAAATCCAAACAACATCCTACGGGGCACTTTGTATAGAGGAAATTGAAAAGTTTATGGAAGCGTACAAAAAAGCCGTAGAAGTAGTAGACGTTCTTAGGAAAGAGTTCATAGCATAAAAGCACTGGTATGGAACTAGGCTTATTTTTTTACTCGGAAAGTTCGCAAGTACGAATTTGCGAAAGTAAATAGATTTGCAGGTGAGAAGAAAAGGAGGAACTATGAAGGAAATATTGAAAAAACTCAGAGACAGAGAGGCTGCGCTGGAGATGTATGAAGAGGCAGTAGATTACTGGCTCAATATTCCGGAACCTGATCAGAAGAAGGCGGACTATTATGAGGGCCTGGCAGATGATACATACGAGGAAGTTTACAACCTCTTCCAACAGGCGGCCGACAGGATTGTAAGTATCACGTCCGGCCAGATCGACAAGATTACGGCAATGAAGATGATGCGTGTCAAGAGAGATGCTGTAGAAAGATTATTAGGTTAGGAGGACAACAATGAGTGAGAGAAAATATTTTCCTATTAACGAAAGAAATGCAAGAGCGGCGCATAATATGATGTCCATGCGTGATTACGCAGAGAGTAGTACAACGGCAGGCTACCGCAGTGAGGTTGACAAGGCTTACGACATCGCTGATAAAGTGGCCGAGAAAAAACCAGAGGAGGCAGAGCGGGCTTATCGCCTGGCGGAGCGATACTCAAAGAAAATGGCGGAGTATTACAACAAAGAAAGCAGCATCGGAATGATGTGTCCGTCCGTTATGATTAGCGGAGCTGGAAATTTCCCGGTCAGAAAGAAAGAGAAGCAGGTGGCGGCATGGGAGAGAAACCATGAATTTTACCAGTATGTGCAGGGTATTCTCACAAAGATTGAAAATATCCTTTATGGCCGGGAGATTATCAAGTCGGACGACGAGAGGGCAATCGAGAAGTTGGGAGAAAAGCTGGAGGATTTAAAGGGGACACAGGAACGCATGAAAGCGACGAATAAGGCAATCCGCATGAAAGATACGGATGCCGGAAATGATGCTCTTCGTGAAATGGGGTTCAGTGAAGATGAGATTAAGCAGCTCAGGGAACCGGATTTTTGTGGACGGATAGGCTATCCGAGTTATCTTCTCGCAAATAATAATGCGAACATCCACAGGATTGAGGAGCGCCTTAAACGCCTGAAAGCGGCCAAGGAAAAAGGCAGCTCCCACCAGGAATATGGGACGTTCAAGGTAGTGGAGAACACGGAGGCTATGCGATATCAGATTATTTTCGACGGAAAGCCGGACGCAGAAATCAGAACGCTTCTGAAAAATAACGGATTTAAGTGGGCGCCGTCACAGGGAGCATGGCAGAGGCAGATCACAACAAACGGGAAGTATGCGCTTAACAGCGTTGTAAAAAAGTTGAAAGAAATGGAGGAGTGAGAGTGACATTAGGAACAGCAGCCGCCGGCATAGTAATACCCGGTGGAGGAACCTACAATATCGGATTCAATGATGGAGATGAAACACAGTTTGATGCATATGATACGGCAGAACTGTTGGACTTGTGGATTGACTTCTGCGCTGAAAATGGATTTGATACAGCAAGCGTTGATTATGTAGAAAAGGTGGATGTGTAATGGAACTGCTTTCCATAGCCATAGCCAAGGAATATCAGAAAATGGCTGATATGTTCCAGGATAACGGTATCCAGGACATAGGACCAAGAAGAGCGTTGCGGATTGAACTTCAGAGAAGGTATGGTCTGACTGAACTGGAAGCGGTCAATGTGATAAATGGACATTATGTGCAGGACTGTATCGCAAAATATGAAAGGATGCGTGAAGAGGATGAAAGAAAACAGAGAGATCAAGACGATGGAAGGATGGACAAAGGCAGCAAACGAAAGCGAGAATCCCATGAATTTTGACTGGGATGATTATGCGAAGCCTGGCGATCTGGTGGATGAAGGGGTATATGACAATTTTTGGACGCTCTTCCGCCGAGAAGTTTGGGATTCGGTTATCTCCAGATGGGAGAACCTTACAGCAGCAGGCTAAATCCGAAGACTGGAAAATATGAAATGACCTATCTGACATTCAGCAGAGCGGAGAAAGGGATTTACCAGTACTGTGGACATTGTTTTGCAGGTCAGACAGAACATATCGCTTGATGGAGGTGAGAGTGATGAAAGTAGAGTATGTTTCCTGCTGTATTCTGAACGGGAAAGAGTATGTGGCATTTAAGGACGAACACTGCGGGCTAGAGGAAATGATAATTACAGACGGATTCCATGATAAAAAAGTCCAGATTGGGGATAAGAAAAAAATGAATGGGGCTATGTTTGTCGGCCCGGAAGCAATCAATATGAAAAGAGTCGTCAAAAGGATGCGCGGAACGCGGCGCTGGCATCCTTTGTTACAGGTATTAAGGGAGGAGAATTATGGCAAAAAAGAATAAGGTATTCATGCTGAACCGAAAACAGTATATGCAGATTAGAAAGATGGATCATTGCCAGTTGAGTGTCTGGGTAGAGTCCGTATATAAAAATGCGTTCAAAGACGGAAGAGAATCTGCGGAAGGTCTGGGAGAAACGGAAATGAAGGATGTCCTTCTTTCAGTAAAGGGAATAGGAGAAAAGAAGGCACAGGATATTCTGGAAGCAATAAACTACGCCTTGCAGGAAAAATCAAAAAAAGAGGAGGGGTGACGGGTGAATAAAGAGAAGATATACTTAGAAGTACCAAAATTCACAGGCGAAAATGTTCCGGTGAACGTGGCCGCCAGGGTTATGAAAAAAGACCCTCAGTTTATCCGGCAGGGATTAATCTTAGGACTGCTTACGTTTGGAGTAGCTTTCAGGAAAGAGGGAAGTTCCCAGTACGACTACTACATATCGCCGATGAAGTTCTGGCAGGAAACTGGATATGTATACAATGGAGCCGAAGCATAGATAAAAACAGAAGGTGTGCCAATAAATTTGCTGGTGTGCCTTCTATTTTTTTGTAAATATGCGGGGGACTGCATGTGTAGTGCATGCAAGTCTATGAGGAAAATGATGGAAGAATTGGCGGATGTGAAAGCAATGACATAATGAGCAAAGAAGAGGCCAAGAAGGTATTTGAGGAGATGGAAGCTATGTTATCGAAGCTTGAGAAACAAGAAAACCATTGATTTTGAGAACACCGTAACCATTGCGTTTTACGGCGTTTTTTTGCTTATTTTTGTTACCTACAGTCTGTTACCTACTTGTTACCTACGAGTTTCCTACCTTCCAATTTTGAACGTATCTCAGAACATTTTTTATACTTTTCTAATGTCGTTTTGCAAAAGCAAAAAAGTGCTGCAGTCCTCAAAACTACAGCACTTTTAAGTATTTCATTTATGATTTTGAAAAAGTATGCCTTAGAACTTGCCTTCTTTTGCAGCTTCCTCAATGGAAACAGCAACAGCAACAGTCATACCAACCATTGGGTTGTTGCCTGCGCCGATCAGACCCATCATCTCTACGTGAGCCGGTACGGAAGAGGAACCTG
>QFCE01001217.1_pt1 | contig 12990 bp, 13 predicted proteins | sample 5346091 | NCBI WGS metagenome assembly QFCE01 (sample SAMN09062252, study PRJNA434731) | Human gut metagenome, whole genome shotgun sequencing project. | isolation source: stool timepoint A chromium assembly | host: Homo sapiens | collected 2015 | reverse complement strand
AAATCTTCAGCTCCGGTCCTACGACGATAACGGAACGTCCGGAATAGTCAACTCGCTTACCAAGCAGGTTCTGACGGAAACGTCCGGATTTACCTTTCAGCATATCGGAAAGGGATTTGAGGGCTCTGTTTCCAGGACCTGTCACCGGACGGCCGCGGCGGCCATTGTCAATAAGCGCGTCCACTGCCTCCTGCAGCATACGCTTCTCGTTGCGGACAATGATATCCGGAGCGCCAAGCTCCAAAAGCCGTTTCAGACGATTGTTGCGGTTGATGATCCTTCTGTACAGGTCATTCAGGTCAGAGGTGGCAAAACGTCCGCCGTCCAGCTGTACCATAGGACGAAGATCCGGCGGGATCACCGGGATCACCGTCATAATCATCCACTCCGGACGGTTGCCGGACTCGCGGAAGGACTCCACAACCTCCAGACGTTTAATGATGCGCGCACGCTTCTGGCCGGTTGCATCACGCAGCTCGTTTTTGAGCTCTTCTGCGTCTTTTTCCAGGTCAATGGCCTGCAGAAGCTCCATGATCGCCTCTGCACCCATTCCCACCCGGAAATTATATCCGTAGGATTCTCTTGCGTCCTGGTATTCCCGCTCAGTCAGAACCTGCTTCAGCTGAAGGCCGGAATCTGCCGGGTCCAGAACGATATAGTTTGCAAAATACAGCACCTTCTCCAGTGTTCTGGGAGAAAGGTCCAAGATCAGTCCCATACGGGACGGAATTCCCTTAAAATACCAGATATGGGAAACCGGAGCCGCCAGCTCAATGTGTCCCATACGCTCCCGGCGGACAGAGGCTTTGGTAACCTCTACACCGCATCGGTCGCAGACAACACCTTTGTAACGGATTTTTTTGTACTTTCCGCAGTGGCACTCCCAGTCCTTGCTCGGCCCGAAAATACGCTCGCAGAAAAGTCCGTCTTTTTCTGGTTTCAGGGTACGGTAATTGATGGTCTCAGGTTTTAAAACCTCGCCGCGTGACCATTCTCTGATCTTCTCAGGGGACGCCAACCCAATCTTGATGGCATCGAAAGTCATTGGCTGATATGTTTCATTTGTATTGGTGGACTCTGCCATGTATTCTTTCCCCTTTCTATTCTTCGTCAAGCTCTTCGTCAAACTCGATAAAATCGTCTTCTACGTCTTCTTCCTCTTCCACGTCAACCAGCTCTTCCCCGGCAAATTCCTGCTGAGTATAGCCATGGCTTCCGAAGGACTCTTCTTCTCTGTGTCCTCTGGAATCGCCTTCGATAACGGAACGCAGATCGGTGTCGCCGTAGTCCACAGTCTCCATAATTTCCACCTCTGTGCGGTCTTCACGGAGAACCTTGACATCCAGTCCAAGAGACTGAAGCTCTTTGAGCAATACCTTGAAGGACTCGGGAATACCCGGCTCCGGTATATTGTCGCCCTTGATGATCGCCTCGTAGGTCTTGACACGTCCAACCACATCATCGGATTTTACAGTCAAAATCTCCTGAAGCGTGTAGGATGCGCCATAAGCCTCCAGGGCCCAAACCTCCATCTCTCCGAAACGCTGACCGCCGAACTGCGCTTTGCCGCCCAGCGGCTGCTGTGTTACCAGGGAGTATGGACCAGTGGAACGTGCATGGATCTTATCGTCTACCAGGTGATGCAGTTTCAGATAGTGCATGTGGCCAATGGTAACCGGACTGTCAAAATACTCGCCGGTACGGCCATCTCTCAGACGAACCTTTCCGTCTCTCTGAAGGGGAACGCCTTTCCACAGGCTTCTGTGCTCTTTGTTCTCATCCAGATACTGCATAACCTCCGGTGCAAGAACATCCTGATATTTTGCACGGAATTCTTCAAAATCTTCTGTATTTACATAATCATTGGCAAGCTCTAAGGTATCCTGGATGTCATCCTCGTTCGCTCCGTCAAATACCGGAGTCGCGATATTAAAGCCAAGGGCTTTGGCTGCCAGACTCAGATGGATCTCCAGCACCTGTCCGATATTCATTCGGGACGGCACGCCCAGCGGATTCAGCACGATATCCAGCGGACGTCCATTGGGAAGGAACGGCATATCCTCCACCGGAAGCACACGGGAAACCACACCCTTGTTTCCGTGACGGCCTGCCATTTTGTCGCCCACGGAAATCTTTCTCTTCTGTGCAATATAGATACGGACTGCCTGGTTCACTCCCGGAGAGAGCTCGTCGCCATTCTCTCTGGTAAATACCTTGGCATCCACAACAATACCATATTCTCCGTGAGGCACCTTCAGGGAGGTGTCACGGACCTCACGCGCTTTTTCACCAAAGATCGCGCGAAGCAGACGCTCTTCCGCTGTGAGCTCTGTCTCACCCTTGGGAGTTACCTTACCTACAAGAATATCTCCCGCGCGAACCTCAGCGCCGATGCGGATGATTCCTCTCTCATCCAGATCCTTGAGCGCATCATCGCCCACACCCGGAACATCTCTGGTGATCTCTTCCGGCCCCAGCTTTGTGTCGCGGGATTCTGCCTCATATTCTTCAATATGGACAGAAGTGTACACGTCATCCTGAACCAACTTTTCACTAAGAAGAACCGCATCCTCGTAGTTATAACCTTCCCAGGTCATAAATCCGATCAGAGGATTCTTGCCCAGCGCAAGCTCACCGTTGGCGGTAGAGGGACCGTCTGCGATAACGTCTCCTGCTTCCACATGCTCGCCCTGGAATACGATCGGCTTCTGGTTATAGCAGTTGCTCTGGTTACTGCGCATGAATTTTGTCAGATGATACTCATCCTTGGTTCCATCATCGTTCTTGATGGTAATATCAGTGGATGTGGAACGAAGAACGGTACCGGATTTCTTGGCCACTACGCACACGCCGGAGTCAACCGCAGCCTTGCATTCCATACCAGTACCCACAACCGGCGCTTCTGTTGTCAGAAGGGGCACTGCCTGACGCTGCATGTTGGATCCCATCAGCGCACGGTTCGCATCGTCGTTCTGCAGGAAGGGGATCAGCGCTGTCGCTACAGAGAACACCATCTTCGGAGAGACGTCCATGTAATCGAACATCTGACGCTCATACTCCTGCGTCTCCTCGCGGAAACGACCGGATACGTTCTTCCGGATAAAATGTCCTTCTTCATCCAGAGCCTCATTCGCCTGCGCAACATGGTAATTATCCTCTTCATCCGCAGTCATGTATACAACTTCATCTGTGACACGCGGATTCTTCGGATCTGTCTTGTCAATCTTGCGGTAAGGTGCCTCCACAAAACCATACTGATTAATTCTCGCATAGGATGCCAGAGAGTTGATCAGACCGATGTTCGGTCCCTCAGGCGTCTCAATGGGGCACATTCTGCCGTAATGGGAATAGTGAACGTCTCGCACCTCGAATCCGGCACGGTCTCTGGAAAGACCGCCAGGTCCCAGCGCGGAAAGACGTCTTTTGTGGGTCAGCTCGCCCAGAGGGTTGTTCTGATCCATGAACTGTGACAGCTGGGAGGAACCGAAGAATTCTTTCACAGCCGCCGTTACCGGTTTAATATTGATCAGGGACTGCGGAGAAATGCTCTCCACATCCTGTGTGGTCATTCTTTCCCGAACCACACGCTCCAGTCTGGAAAGACCGATGCGGTACTGGTTCTGCAGAAGCTCTCCTACGGCACGGATACGACGGTTGCCCAAATGGTCAATATCATCATCGTTTCCAAGGCCGTACTCCAGATGCATGTTATAGTTAATAGAAGCAAAAATATCTTCTCTGGTAACATGCTTCGGGATCAGATCATGAATATCCCTGCGCACAGCCGCAATGCGATCCTCAAGACTGTCATTATCTTCCAGAATTTTTTCCAGAACAGGGTAATATACTAACTCTGTAACACCGATTTCCTTCGGATCCTCGATCTCCGGCAGGAAATGGCGAATATCAACCATCATATTGGAAAGGACTTTGATCTTGCGCTCTTCGCCCTGCATCCAGACATAGGGAACCGCCGCATTCTGGATCGCATCCGCAAGCTCGAGAGTGACAACAGCGCCTTCCTCTGCCAGGATTTCACCGGTGGAAGCGTCCACAACATCCTCTGCCAGCTTGTGTCCTACGATACGTTTGTTAAAATGCAGCTTTTTGTTGAATTTATAACGTCCGACTTTTGCCAGGTCATATCTTCTGGGGTCAAAGAACATGGCCGTGATCAGGCTCTCTGCGCTCTCTACTGCAAGGGGCTCACCCGGACGGATTTTTTTGTACAGCTCCAGGAGACCTTCCTGGTAGTTGGTTGCGGTGTCTTTCCCAAAGCTTGCGAGGATCTTGGGCTCTTCTCCGAACAGCTCGACAATCTCCGCATTGGTTCCAACGCCAAGGGCACGAATCAGAACAGTGATGGGAACTTTTCTGGTTCTGTCCACTCTTACATAAAATACATCGTTGGAGTCTGTCTCATACTCCAGCCATGCGCCTCTATTGGGGATTACGGTACTGGAAAATAACCGTTTACCTACCTTGTCATGGGCAATGGCATAGTAGATTCCGGGGGAACGCACTAACTGACTGACAATAACTCGCTCAGCACCATTGATCACAAATGTGCCTGTTGCGGTCATCAACGGCAAATCTCCCATGAAAATCTCATGTTCATTGATTTCTTCTGTCTCTTTGTTAATCAATCTTACGCGAACCTTCAAAGGCGCTGCATATGTCACATCACGCTCTTTACACTGCTCGATGGAATATTTTGCATCTTTCTCCTCAAATGTAAAGTCGATAAATTCCAGACTGAGCTTTCCGCCGTAATCGGAAATCGGAGAAATATCATCAAATACTTCTTTCAATCCCTCGTCGAGAAACCACTGGTAGGAATCTTTCTGGACTTCGATCAGATTGGGCATTTCCAGGACTTCTTTTTGTCTCTGGTAGCTCATACGCATGCTTTTTCCAGTTTTTACAGAACGAATTCTGTTTTTTTCCATTGACGTTTCACCCCTGTTTTCTTATATTTATTACAACTTGTTTCTGCCCGCTTTATTGGCGAGTAGGCATATCTTGCCATAATATAGCATTCTTCACTATAGCATGAGAGCCGTCATGTGTCAACCTTTTTTCAAACTTTTTCTTCAAAAGAAGCCGGATTCCCCGTTATACAAAACGAAGCGGGAATGCCTGAAACATTCCCGCTTCGTTTTATCTTTTTGCGTTTGTAAAAACTCAGATTATTTAAGAGTGATCTTAGCGCCTTCTGCTTCGATTTTAGCCTTGATGTCCTCAGCCTCAGCTTTGGAAGCGCCCTCTTTCAGAACCTTCGGAGCACCGTCAACAACTTCTTTTGCTTCTTTCAGTCCAAGACCGGTAACTTCACGAACAACTTTGATAACTTTAACTTTGTTCGGGCCAACTTCGGTAAGCTCTACGTCGAACTCATCCTTCTCTTCTGCTGCTTCTGCTGCGCCGCCTGCTGCTGCTACAACAACACCTGCTGCTGCAGATACGCCAAACTCTTCCTCACATGCTTTTACAAGGTCGTTCAGCTCTAATACAGTTAACTCTTTGATTGCTTCGATAAACTCAGCGGTTGTCATTTTTGCCATTTTATTTTCCTCCATTATTTTTTAATTTGATTTTGTGTATTTGCGCGCACAGGCTGCCTTTCCCGCTTACGGGAACCGCAAACTCCGCTGCGCCGCGTTTGCGTATCGTAAATTGCCGCTTCCCGCCAATTTACTCAGCTGCTGCTTCTCCGCCATTCTGCTCTGCGATCTGATTAAGCACACGAGCAAAGTTGGTGATCGGAGACTGGATGCTTCCAAGCAGCTTGCCCAGAAGTTCTTCTCTGGACGGAATGTTCGCCATAGCCTGAATGCCTGCCTGGTCGTTGTAGTTGCCTTCAACCACACCAGCTACCAGCTCAAGAGCCGGACAGGTCTTCGCGAATTTTGCAAGGATTCTTGCCGGAGCAGTTGCGTCTGTGTCAGAAATAGCCAGCGCGTTTGTTCCGTGCAGATGCGGAGCCAGGCTCTCACATGCAGTTCCTTCAAATGCACGATGCATCATGGTGTTCTTATATACCTTGTACTGAACACCAGCTTCCCTTAATTCCTTACGAAGAATGGTATCCTGCTCAACAGTAATGCCGCTGTAGTTCACAAGAACCACTCCCTGCGCGTCTTTTACGCTGTTGGCAATCTCTTCTACGATAGGTTGTTTCAGTTCTACTTTTGCCATGAAATGGTACACCTCCTTATAGATTCTGATATACCGCCGTCGCAATGAGTAATAAAAAAGACCCTACTGCATGACAGTAAGGTCCTGGTAATCTTATCCAGAATACTTAATCCTCGGTAGGCGATGTTTCACTTACACCTTGCGGTACCTACTGTCTTCGGCAGCGTTCTGTACTAAAATAGCATGTTTCCCAAAGCTTGTCAAGTGTTTTTCCGAAAAAGGCGACGGCTCATTCTCCCGTCAGGCGCAGCCGCCTGCGGCAGGCTGCATCTCCGCCCGACCGCGCCCCCTACTTCGTTCCGAAGATCCGGTCTCCCGCATCGCCCAGTCCCGGGCAGATGTACGCATGGTCGTTGAGGCATCTGTCCAGATGTCCGCAGTAAAGCTGCACGTCCGGATGCGCCGCATGGAATTTTTCCACTCCTTCGGGAGCGGCGATAATGCACATAAACTTAATATTTCTGCCGCCTTTTGCCTTAATAAAGTCCACCGCTTCCACAGCAGAGCCGCCGGTCGCCAGCATGGGATCCACCACCACCGTGATACGCTCGTCAATGCTCTCCGGAAGCTTGCAGTAATACTCGTGGGGCTCATGGGTCTCAGGGTCGCGGTAAAGCCCGATATGCCCCACCTTTGCAGAGGGAACCAGGGTGAGAATGCTGTTTACCATGCCAAGTCCCGCCCGAAGCACCGGCACAACAGCCAGCTTCTTGCCGGAAATCATCGGTGTTTCGCAGGTCTCCAGAGGTGTCTTCACCGTCACATTCTCCGTAGGCAGGTCACGGAGCGCTTCGTAGCCCATAAGAATCCCTATCTCCTCCACTAACTTGCGGAACTCATTGGTTCCTGTGTTCTCATCCCGAAGCATGGAAATCTTGTGCTGAATCAGCGGGTGTTCCATAATGTAAACGTTCTTCATGTGGTTCTCCTCTCATGTGTGGTGTGTGGTTTTGTTTTTTTCTTTCGGTAATATACCATATCAGCAGAAAAACAGGCGGCTGCGAAGCAGACATTTGTTTTTACCTGATATGGTAACGACAGAATCATCGAGTGCGCAGCACGGCAGCATCGCAGCTGCTGGATTCTGGAGTTTATTATACCACCTGCCTGCCCTTTTGAAAACACATATCTTGACATCCTTCCTCCACCATGCTAATCTGATACCAAACTCAATACCAAGGGAGCTTGCCGACGCAGGCTGAGAGGAAGTTGTGGGACTTCGACCTTTTAACTTGATTTGGATAATGCCAACGTAAGGAGGAAAATGAAATGAAAGATTTTTTTGTGACCGCAGACGGCGGTCTGACCACAGCCGGATATGCTGCTGCCATTGCAGCCGTTGTTCTTTTCGCGCTAGTGGTTCTTTTTTTGCTGAAAAAACAAAGCGCAGGCGCTAAAATGACCGCCCAGCAGCTGGCGGTCTGTGCGGTGGCACTGGCTCTTGCTTATGTTACTTCCTATATTAAACTGTGGAATATGCCCTTCGGCGGTTCCGTCACGCTGTTCAGCATGCTGTTCATTGTTCTTATCGGATACTGGTACGGCGCCCGCATCGGAATCCTCACCGGCCTGGTATACGGAATTTTCCAGTTTTTGCAGGAGCCCTATGTGCTTTCCTTTTTCCAGGTTTGCTGCGACTATATACTGGCCTTCGGCATCATGGGAATTGCAGGATTTTTCAAAAACTCCCGAAAGCACGGCCTTGCAAAAGCCTACCTAGCCGCCATCCTGGCCCGCGGAGCCTTCCATGCCCTGGGCGGTTATCTCTACTGGATGAGCTACATGCCGGAAAACTTCCCAAAATCGCTCACTGCAGTATACCCGATCGTATATAACTACAGCTTCATCCTCGCAGAAGGAATCCTGACCCTGGTCGTAATCTCCATTCCGGCTGTCAGCAAAGCCCTGGAGCACATCCGGCGCACGGTAACGGTTCCCATGGATAACAGAAGCACATCCCACGCATAAATATGGCATCCTCTGCCATACAAAATATTGTGAAGTCATTTTTCATGACACAAAAAAGAGACGTACCCCTTGGCGTCTCTTTTTTGCAGGCTCAAAATTCCCGAAGCTTCCGGTCTGATTTTATAAATACAAATTTTTCTTTCCGGGAATGCTCTGCGCTATAGCAAAAACCAAGCTCCCGAAATTCTTTTACCCCCTCCGGCTCCGTAATATCATTCAATGATAAAAACCGCACCATTTCTCCCCGCGCCATTTTGGCCAAAGTCCCCTTCTGCAGAATTTTCCCATTCTTTTCTTCCCCAAACACACAGGTAATATACGGCATCCGCGGCCCCAGATATGTTTCCACACATCTTGAATACTCCTTGCTGGCAAGGTTAAGAATCCAGGAAGCCTCTTTTGCCACCTCCTGATAAATGGTCTGCCCCCAGAACTCATACAGATTTTTTACTCCGCCGAATGCAGCGCGGGCCTGCATTTCCATCCGGTATGGAACCACTCCGTCCAGCGGCTTCAGCACCCCGTAAAAACCGGACAGAATCCGCAGATGCTCCTGCACATATTTCCACTGTCCGTCCCGAAACACCCCAGGCGCCATATACTGATACTGGATCCCCTCATAGGACAAAAGCGCCGGAGTGAGATTCTTCGTCAGATCCATTCCCTGAAAGCGCCCAAAATTCAGCTCTGCCAGCTTATCATTGCAGCCCCACAGTTTCTTGGCTTCCTCGTATGTAAGACTCTGCACATAGCCCTTGAGCGTATTCGCTTTTTCCAGAAAGACCGGCATTCCCGAAGGCTCCAGAATATCTGTCTCCACGTTCATTTTTTTAGCCGGCGATATGATGATTCGCAAAGTATTTTTCATTTCTTCAGTTTTCCTGCTGCGGATCCAGCATACGCAGGCCGTCCTCCCCGATCACCTTCCGAAGAGTATCGGTATATTCCTGAAACGTAAGCGCTCCATCCGGCGTAAGCATTTCAAAGTTTGTTCCGTAAACCCTCGCGTAAAGCCCCGTCTCCTTCAGGCCATTTCGCAGATAGAAAGCCTTGCGCCGTGCTCTCTCCACTGCATTTTCTGCAGTTTCATCCGGCCGCTCGATCTCAAAAATATATTTTGTTCCGGCCCGGCGCTTTACCAAAGCCTGCACCGCCCGGCTTCCGCAGCCACCGCCCCGTTTTTCCGGAACAATGGCAAAATAGTCAAGAATGGCCGCTTCCTCCGAAAAAATGTCCACGGCAAGCCCGACAAATTCTCCTTCCTCAGCCAAAGCCAGGATTTCCATTTTGCCGGCTTCACACAAAGTCTCCATCATCGCCCGCGGCTTTTTTTCTTCCGCCGGAAAAGCCCTCTCATAAAGGTCAAACACCTGCTCCCGATAAACTTCCCCGTCTTTATATACATTCAAAAATTCCATATCTTTTCTCTCTCTTTCGTATTTTACTGCTCATAGTGCTCCGGAAGCATATCCGGCCAGGAAAGGATTTCTTCTGAAATGATCCGCTCATAATCCCCTTCCACATCCTGGCTGCGCCCCGCTTCGAACACGTTGGTCTCCGCGCCCCAGGTCCCGTCCTCATATTCCCAGACGTGAAACCGAAGTCCCCGGAACATGAAATCCAGGCTTCCGCAGCCGTCCTCCTCCGTGTAGGCAAATTCAATCTGTTTTTCTTTCAGTGCGTTCTGTATTTTTAAAAGGCGCATGGCAGTTCCTCCCGGTTTCTACAGTATTCTTGTGTTATTTTACCGCGCTTTCCATTATAACTCAAGAGAGAAGCGATAAAATGTGGAAGCTGGTTTGTTTCGGTACTATGCTGAAATTTTTGTCTTTCCGTCATTCCTGATGGTGCAGATATTTCTCTCTCGTAGCCATTCCACCCCTGATGTGCCGCTCCGATTTATTCACATCAAGCACCGCCCGGGCCTGTCTGGCAAGGGCAGGATTGATTCTCACCAAACGTTCTGTGCAGTCCTTATGTACCGTTGACTTGCTGATCCCAAACCTCTTTGCCGTCTGCCTCACTGTTGCTTTGGTTTCGATGATGTAAGTGGCAACTTCCACTGCCCGCTCTTCGATGTAATCTTTCAAGGGTAAGCCTCCGAAGACGCTGTTTTTACAGTGTATGCCAAAAGAAAAAGATTATGTTAAACCTAAAGCCTGTCTCCTAACAGAATAATCCGTTATTTAAAAAGACTTTTATCATTTTCTTTCTATATTTTTTATTACGCCTATTCACATCGGTCTCCTGCCAGTCCGGAAGTTTCTTACAGAATCCCTTCTTCACCCGATACCGCCCACTTTTTACTTTTTCCCACAGCATTTCTTATATTTCTTTCCGGAGCCGCATGGACACGGATCATTGGGATAGATCTTTTTTTCAACTCTTACCGGAGTATCTTTCCTTCCATTCGGATAGAGGAAGGTAGTGGCAATATCTGCGTTTTCGTCCAGATCAACCGAAAATCCCATCTCATTTAATTGAGGCGCCACATCTCTCAGCATTTCCGCTGCATAAGAGCTTCCCGGCACAATGGTCGGCCAGCCTCCGGAAAAGCCCTTTCTCGCCAATTCATTCGGCTTATGCCCTCTGTTTTCCTTCATACGTGTATTGTTGTAGGCATCCATCAACAATTCTACAAATTCACTCATTTGCTTTTCACTCTGAAATACGACACCTGCCTCTGACATTTCCGAGATTATGTCCCCGGGAGATTCCCCTTCATAACTATTTATCCACACCTGAAAGCACCATGTATCCGCATGTTCATATGACATGCCCAATTGTTTTCTAAAAAAAGCTTCTAACTTTTTATGGGCCAATGAACTGGTCTCATATCCATCTATACAGATTTCTTCGATTTGCTGTGCAGAAGGGATATAGAAATCTTTATCTCCCTGATTGTCTAATAAAGATTCCAATTCGTCTTCCATTTCCAATATGGGTAAATGAACAAATATACCTCTGGGTGAATAAATGGGATGGTCCTTTAGCCAATTTGTCATTCCCAATTTATCCAGAGAAAAAACACAGGACTCCACAATATCTATGGGCATTTCCCGCAGCATGGCTGTCATGTCCTCTATGGTGCCGCTCCCTTTCAGTTTATACAGTTTATATATAATCTCTACCGGAGCAATCCCATAATATTCCATGAAGAAATGCACACATTTCATCATCCAGCCCTTTTTGTTCTGTTCCGCCCGAAACTCCTCATCATCAATCTTTTGGAAAATATCTTTAATCTCTTCAAAGACACAAAATCTGTCCGTATCTTCCTCGAAGTCTCCATACCAATATAAATGCAGCTCCATACCAGCCATCATTTCACTCCTGGAAATATCTTGCGGAGCTTCGCAGGCTTTTCGAAATAAGTTCATTTGCTCCTTTGTCAGACAAACCATTCTGCTTCTAAGCATTTCCTCTGTACAGAAGCATTCCATGATCCGCTCTATCAATGGAGCCTTCCGAAGTCTGGAGCATTTTTTCAGCTCAAAACTTCTTGCCTGATCTAATAATTGTTCTTTCGTATATTTTTCTAAGTGATCTCTTAACAGCATATCCGTTCCCACACCTTCTTTGTTCTTTATTTTATCTATTCCTCCTCAGAAACTATTCCAGCCAATCAAACATACTCCTTGAACTTTTTCTACAACCGTTTCCTATGAATCAATTTCAGCTCAGCAAATTCATTCTGCCGCCCATTTTCTGCATTCTATTTTAACTGATTTTCATTCTTGACACAATAAAATCATTCAAAAAGGCGTATTCAGATTTCGTCAATTTTGCTGATTCCCTTCCGCTCCCAGGAATATGCAACAAAGCCGGAGTCTCCCCCAGCTTTGTCGTGTATTCCGTATTCTTTTATCAGCCAATTTAAAACAGCGAACTGCTTCTTCCCTTAGTGCTCCCCACATTCGTCTGCATGCTCATGATTATGGCAGATGGAACCTGTAGATTTCAGTTCTCCGCGCAGATAGGTCTCCACCGCAGTTCTGGCCTCGCCTTCCACACCTACGATGACTTCCACGCCTCTTTCATTAAAAATATCTACGGCGCCGCCGCCCATTCCTCCGGCGATAATTACTTCCGCGCCGTTGTCTGCCAGAAAATTCGGCAGAAAGCCCGGACGATGTCCCGGATTGGGAACGGATTTTTCTGCGGTAATTTTTCCGTCTTCTGCATCAAAGAAAATAAAGTTTTCACAATGTCCAAAATGTCCTGCAACGGTTGTTCCCATAGCTGCTACTGCAATTCTCATAATCATAATCTCCTTTTCTTGTTTCATTATTATATTTTAGCGCCAGTGTACGTACACTTGTCTGCACACTGACATTAAGATACCTGAATAATCAGGGGATGTGCCCCTTCAAAATTTCATATCTTGCTGCCCTTTTTATAAACTTCTGCCACCGCGAAAACCGGAGGAGAAATTCTCCATAACCGAAAGTCTGCCCTCTTTTAAAGCCGCGATATTCTGCTTCACCGTCAGACCTTCTGATTTATATATCTGAATTCCAGCCGCTTTCAACACTTCCGAAGAATTTCCACCTAAACGTGCTGTAATCAAAGCCTGTGCTTTACTGTCCACGACAAACTGCGCAGCTTTCAGACCCGCGCCTCCCTGTGCAGAGGCTGCCGGATTTCTGTGAAGCCCCTGAGTATCTGTCTGCGTATCATAAATCAGAAAATAAGGCGCTCTTCCGAAGGTTACACATAAAATATTCGTATCTGTTTCTACCGGTATCACTACTTTCATTTCTACACTCTCCTCGTATTATAAAGTAGTAGTGTTTATAGTCCCTCTCCAAGGACTGTATGCTA
>QFCE01001621.1_pt1 | contig 13088 bp, 15 predicted proteins | sample 5346091 | NCBI WGS metagenome assembly QFCE01 (sample SAMN09062252, study PRJNA434731) | Human gut metagenome, whole genome shotgun sequencing project. | isolation source: stool timepoint A chromium assembly | host: Homo sapiens | collected 2015 | reverse complement strand
GACAGAAGTACGACGCGGGAGGGCACTTCCAACGGGTCCTAATCGCCCGCTGCCTGGTCCAAGAAGCAGAGTGTCCTCTTCTTGGATGAGCCCTTCGCTGGATTGACTCCGTTAGCGAGGACATCATCATGCAGACACTCCAAACCCTGAAAAAGGAAGGCAAGACCATCCTGATCGTCCATCACGATCTCAGCAAGGTTCCAGCTTACTTTGACCAAGTCCTCCTCCTTCATCGCAAACTGATTGCTTTTGGGAAAACAGAGGAAACCTTTACCAAAGAGAATCTGCATGCAGCCTACGGGCATGAACTCTTTATAGGAGGTGAAATCAGATGATTGCAGAATTTATCGATGGATTACAACAATTTCATTTCCTCCAAAACGCTCTCATTACAGCTATTGCCATCGGGATCGTCGCCGGTGCGGTCGGATGTTTCATCATTCTGCGAGGCATGTCTCTCATGGGGACGCCATCTCGCACGCGGTCCTTCCAGGGTGGCCTGTCCTTTATCCTGGGCATCAACTCTTTATTGGCGCCATCACCTTCGGGCTCTTAGCTTCCATCCTGATCACCTATATCAAGAGCAACTCCATCATCAAGAGCGACACTGCAATTGGGATTACCTTTTCTTCTTTCCTCGCCTTAGGAGTCATTCTGATCGGAATCGCTAAAAGTTCCACCGACCTTTTCCACATCCTCTTTGGGAATATCTTGGCCGTGCAAGACCAGGATATGTGGATGACCATCGGTATTGGGTGGCGGTCTTGCTGGCGATTTGCCTGCTCTTTCGACCCTTGCTACTTACTTCCTTCGACCCTGTCCTCGCTCAATCCATGGGCGTTCGGGTCAAGGTCTATCACTACCTTCTCATGGTGCTCTTGACCTTGGTTTCTGTCACTGCTATGCAGAGTGTCGGGACCATTCTCATCGTCGCCATGCTCATCACACCTGCTGCGACGGCCTATCTCTATGCCAATAGCCTCTGGTCCATGATGCTCCTTTCATCCGGATTAGGTGCTCTTGCATCCATCCTAGGACTTTTTATTGGTTATAGCTTCAACATCGCTGTCGGATCTTGTATTGTCATCACTTCTGCCGTCTTCTTTCTCATTAGCTTCTTTATCGCTCCCAAGCAGAGAAAGAACAGACATTCCCCTTCGTACTAAGATTAATCTCATAAAGGAGAAAAAAATGAAAAAACTAACTTCCGTCTTAGCCCTCTTTGTGGCTCTCTTATTTGGTTTACTGGCTTGTAGCAAAGACTCTTCTTCCAAGTCCTCATCCGATAAATTGAAAGTGGTCACCACCAACTCCATCCTCGCAGATATGACAAAAAATATCGCTGGAGATAAAATCGAGCTACACAGTATTGTCCCTGTCGGCCAAGATCCCCATGAATACGAACCACTCCCAGAAGATGTCAAAAAAACTTCACAAGCAGACCTCATCTTCTACAACGGCATCAACCTCGAAACGGGTGGCAATGCTTGGTTTACCAAGTTGGTCAAAAATGCTAATAAAGTAGAAAACAAGGACTATTTCGCTGCCAGCGATGGCGTAGAGGTCATCTACTTAGAAGGCCAAAACCAAGCTGGAAAAGAAGACCCTCACGCTTGGCTCAATCTCGAAAACGGGATCATCTATGCTAAAAACATTGCTAAACAATTGATCGCCAAAGATCCAAAAAATAAGGACTTCTACGAAAAAAATCTAGCAGCCTATACTGAAAAACTGAGCAAGCTGGATCAAGAAGCCAAGCAAGCATTCAATAACATCCCAGCAGAGAAGAAGATGATCGTAACCAGTGAGGGTTGCTTCAAGTACTTCTCCAAAGCCTACGGCGTCCCATCTGCCTATATCTGGGAAATCAACACTGAAGAAGAAGGGACACCTGAACAAATCAAAACGCTGCTAGAGAAATTGCGTCAAACCAAAGTACCGTCCCTCTTTGTCGAATCCAGTGTCGATGAGCGTCCTATGAAAACTGTGTCTAAGGATAGCAATATCCCTATCTTTGCAAAGATCTTTACTGACTCGATCGCCAAAGAAGGCGAAGAAGGCGACAGCTACTACAGCATGATGAAATGGAATTTGGAGAAAATCGCAGAAGGTTTGAACAAATAAGATTCCAAACTGATTAGATTCTCAAACAAATCAGTGGCTCTTCCCCCTTCATTAATGTACAATGAAAAGAAAAAAGGAGTCTTTGCTATGACAACATTTTTAGGAAACCCTGTTACCTTTACCGGATCTCAACTTCAAGTTGGCGATACTGCTCATGACTTTTCACTGACTACACCAAACTTAGAGAAAAAATCTTTGGCTGATTTTGCTGGGAAGAAAAAAGTCCTCAGCGTGATCCCATCTATTGACACAGGTATCTGTTCCACCCAAACACGTCACTTCAACCAGGCCCTCTCTAACATGGAGGACACTGTGGTCTTGACGGTTTCCGTCGACCTTCCTTTCGCTCAAGGTAAATGGTGTGCTGCTGAAGGGATCGAAAATGCCATCATGCTCTCAGACTACTTCGACCATTCCTTCGGAAAAGCCTATGGCCTCTTGATCAATGAATGGCATTTGCTCGCACGCGCTGTCTTGGTCCTAGATGCGGACAACAAGGTCACTTACGTCGAATACCTAGACAACATCAACAGCGAACCCAATTACGACGCGGCAATCGAAGCCGTCAAAGCACTTGATTAAATAAAAAAGAGGTCTACGACCTCTTTTTTATATCTACAAAATTCGTTCAGAGACTTTCCTTAAGAGAATTTCTAAGAGTCCTTTTTCTTCAATCCGAAAGAGGACTACTATAAAAACCGATGGAGTCCATTCTGAAGGAGGACTCGCCAGCGTAAGCGTGGGATGCCTCTGAGGAAACTCCGCACACGCTTTGCTACCTGTTGCTTGTAGCTCTTGCCTCCTTGTGCAAAGGTTCCCTTCCGGCTCCAATAGCCCTGCTCTCCACGATCATTCTTCGGAGCTAGATAGCGAACACCTTGCTGATAGAGGACCTTCTTACGAAAAGGTGGATCCCACGATTTGACGGGATCGATATCCAAGTCCTTATGAGTCCGGCCTCTGGCTAAACCATAGTTGAAACTGGCTCCATTGACAATGCCATTTTCAGAAATCTGATTCGGGTCCACTTCGTTGAGAAACTGGCCACCCTGATCCAGGATATACTCAGTATGAAAGTTGAGCAAGACCTTAAAATTCAACTGGGCCTGAGCACGCGATGGGAAGGCGAGCTGGCCGTTTTGATCCACATAGACCTTATTGTGAAGACGAGCCGCCTCATAGGCATCAATCTTAATTCCTTTTGTCTCCTGTAAGTAAGCTTGTAGCGCCTCTTCATCAGTCTGTCCAGTTTTGGCATAATGCTCCCGAATCCACTGGGTCTGGTAGGCAGAGAGCAGATAGCGGAACTGGTGGATCTGGCGTTTTAAGAGCTGATCTCCTGCTTTGCTGGCTAATGAATCCAGAGCAAAAGCTACTTGGACCACTCTTGAAAAAGAAGACCAAAAAGGTGAATGAGGGGGACAATCTGGCCAGAACCGCTTCAGTAAGAAGGCGGTCTCCTCACAGGTTCCCGATAAATCCCGTGGCATGAGACAGAGATGCATAACCCCTTTTAAGAGGGCCTGGGCACGACCTGCCGTCAATCCTTGCAGTTCTCTCTGCCACATCTCTTGGAAAAGAGGGCTGGCAAAGACAAAGACAGAGCGGTAACAGTCTTGCCTTCTTGCTTCATCTTCGCAAGACTGCAGTCGTTTTTCTAAGTAGCTGAGACCTCTGGTCGTCCAGCCCAGTTTTTCTAATTCCCGTCGCTTCATCTGCCCCCTCCTTTCCATATTGTTTTCGGTTTATGCTTCTATACTATCATCTTTCGCCCTCCCAGACAATTCCTATCCACTGGCCAAGCCATTTTGCGCTTTTTTTGATATACTAGAAGGAGCGAAGAAAAGAGGACCCTATGACACCAAATAAAGAAGATTACCTCAAGTGCATCTATGAAATCGGCACGCAACATGAAAAAATTAGTAACAAAGAGATTGCGGCCCGGATGCAGGTTTCGCCTCCAGCCGTGACTGAGATGGTCAAGCGAATGATCTCGGAGAATCTCCTCATCAAGGATAAGACCCACGGCTATCTGCTTACCGAGCTCGGCCTTCAAACAGTTTCCGATCTCTTTCGCAAGCACCGATTGATTGAAGTGTTCTTGCTCAAAAAACTGGGCTATACAACTGAAGAAGTCCATGAAGAGGCTGAGGTGCTCGAGCATACTGTCTCCGACCGCTTTATCGATAAACTTGACCAGATGTTAGACACTCCCAAAACCTGCCCCCATGGAGGAACCATTCCACCCAAAGGACAACTCCTCATCGAGGCTTACCAGGACCGTTTGAGTGATGTCAGCGAACTGGGAACCTATCGTTTGCGAAGAGTCCAGGATAGCTTTGAATTGCTGAATTTTTTAGACCAGATCCAACTGAGCATTGGAGATGACATTCTCTTCAAAGGCTACGACGATTACTCTGGCCTCTATCAGCTCCAGATCAAAGACCAAGACATCCAGATCAATCATCTGATTGCCCAACAACTTTACATAGAAAAACATGCCCTTTAATCAAGGGCATGTTTGAATGTAGCCAAACTACTTTTTACTTAAGATAGCTGGATAATTTTTAAAATAAGTTCTTCTGTTACTTTGAATTATTAAAGTAAATCCGAAACTTTCCGCCGTGAGAAAAATGCTTGAAACAATAATGTTTCAAGCATTCGGGAGTTTTGAAACCTTAGGTTCAAAACTAAGTCATGGAACTTCGTAGAAGTTCGCTGACGTCCGTACTCACCTAAGGAAAGTTTCTAGGAATACTATTTCTTCAATCCCACATGCTCTTAATCAAGGGCATGTTTTTTTCTTTCTATGGATTTTTCGTATCGAGGATGATAGTCACTGGGCCATCATTGATGAGTTCGATTGCCATATCTGCAGCGAAGACCCCTCGTTTGACAGGGACTTCCTTTTCTAACAAATCATTGAAGTCATCGTAGAGCTGGCTGGCCATCTCTGGATTGGCTGCCCCGATAAAGGCTGGACGATTGCCTTTTTTTGTCTGGGCAAAGAGGGTAAATTGAGAAATCGAGAGGATTTCTCCTTGAATATCCTTGACAGATAAGTTCATCTTCCCTTCTTCATCCGAGAAAATCCGCATTTGGGTGACCTTGCGCACCGCATACTCCAAATCCTTCTGGTCATCCTCAGGCCCCACTCCCACCAAGAGAAGAAGTCCTTCTTGAATCTGACTATAAACTTGACCGTCAATAGAAACCGAGGCCCTTTTGACCCGTTGAATCACTAATTTCATCTTATTATCCTATTTTAACAATCTATTGAGCATTCACTGCTACCTTCAAAGAAAATCGACATCAGACAAGGCAGTGAGACGCAGGCATAACTGTAGTTAGGCCAGTTGAAACTAACGCAGTATGAAGTCGATTTTCGCAGAAGATTAGCCGTTGGTACGCTTAACAGAGTACACCTCCGGCACACTCTTAATCTTATCCACAACCGTTGTCAACATGGACAAATTTGGAATCCCGAAAGAAATGTGGATATTGGCAAACTTCATATCTTTGGTTGGTTGGGCATTGACGGTTGAGATCATCTTGGCCGTATTAGAGAGGACTTGAAGGACATCATTGAGAAGGCCTGCGCGGTTGAGGCCGTAGATATCGATATGGGCGATGTAGTCCTTGGTCGAGTTATTGTCTTCCCACTCGACGTCGATCAAGCGTTGCTCGTAGTTGTCTTGGGCCCGCAGGTTCATACAGTCTTGACGGTGAATGGCAACCCCACGTCCTTTGGTAATGTAACCGACAATTGTATCTCCTGGGACGGGATTGCAACACTTAGCAATCCGGATCAAGAGACCAGAAGCCCCTTGGATGACCACGCCACCTTCATGGCGGACCTTGAGGGTGTCTTTTTTGTTTTCAACCTTGACTTCGCCACCTTTGACCAGCTCTTCAGCTTCTGCACGCGCCTTGGCCTTTTCCTCTTCTCGACGCTCTTCCTCCGTCAAACGATTAAAGACAGAGATGGCTCCGACTTCTCCAAAACCGATGGCCGCAAACAGGGCATCTTCGGTCTTGTAGCTGGTCTTTTGCAAGACCTTGTCCATGTGCTTCTTATCCATGAACTTGTTGGCAATCATATCATGCTCATGGAATTGGGCCATGAGCAACTCTCGTCCACGGTTGATCGAGAGTTCCTTGTCTTGGTTCTTAAAGAATTGGCGGATCTTATTGCGGGCCTTGCTGGTCTTGACGATATTGAGCCAGTCACGACTTGGTCCAAATGAATTTGGATTGGTGATGATTTCAACCTGGTCACCCGTTTTCAGCTTGGTAGTCAAAGGAACCATACGGCCATTAACTTTGGCACCAGTCGCTTTTTCCCCGATCTTGGTATGAATCTCATAGGCAAAGTCAATCGGTCCAGAATCCTTTGGAAGAGAACGAACCGCTCCATCTGGGGTAAAGACATAAATCTCTTCTGCCAGATAGTTTTCTTTGACAGTATCAACAAATTCCTTGGCATCATCCGCCTGGTCTTGGAGTTCCATCATCTCCTTGATCCAGTTCATCCCAATAGCCGATTCTTTGCTGTTGACTTGGCCCTTGATTCCTTTCTTATAAGCCCAGTGTGCCGCAACCCCGTACTCAGCAACCTCGTGCATTTCCTTGGTACGGATCTGGAACTCGATGGGACCTTTTGGTCCGTAAACAGTGGTATGGATGGACTGGTAACCATTGGCCTTCCGATTGGCGATGTAGTCCTTGAAACGGCCTGGCATAGGCTTCCACAACTCGTGAATATAGCCCAGCATGGCATAGACGTCACTTGGTGACTCTAGGATACAGCGGATAGCAATCAAGTCATAGATTTCATCAAAGCGCTTCTTCTTATCCTGCATCTTGCGGTAGATGGAGTAGATATGCTTAGGACGACCATAGATTTTCCCGTAGAGGTGGCGTTCCGCCGCATAGGACTCGATCTTTTGGACGACTTCTTCTACCAAGGCTTCCCGCTCGCGACGCTTCTCCTTCATCATATGGGAAATCTTGTAGAATTCGACTTCGTTCAGATAACGGAAGGATAGATCTTCCAATTCCCACTTGACGCTGGAAATCCCAAGACGGTGGGCTAGCGGTGCATAGATTTCCATTGTTTCTTGGGAAATCCGTTCTTGCTTGTCCTTGCGTAAATGCTTCAAAGTCCGCATGTTGTGCAAGCGGTCTGCTAGCTTGACCAAGATGACACGGATATCCTGAGACATGGCCATGAGCATCTTGCGGTGGTTCTCTGCCAGCTGCTCTTCATGGGACTTGTATTTGACCTTCCCGAGCTTGGTCACTCCATCAACAATCACTCGGACATCGTGTCCAAATTCGCGTTCTAAATCATCTAGGGTCGCGTCTGTATCCTCGACAACGTCGTGCAAAAAACCACAGGCAACCGTCACAGCATCCAACTTCAATTTTGCCAAAATGCCGGCAACTTGAATAGGGTGGATGATATAGGGTTCTCCTGATTTACGGAATTGCCCACTATGGCAGTCGACTGCATAAAGGAGAGCTTTTTCTACAAATGCAACATCCTCTCCCGACAAGTATTTTTTGGTAAGGGCAATAACCTGGCCCCCTGTTAAAGGTTCTTCTTTCGGCATCTAGTTTTCTCCACTTTCTTGCCTTCTATTCTATCACTTTTAGCTCTATATGAAAACTAGTCCGATTGACTTTCATGCTATTGGAGGAGCTTTCCAGCACTATCAGCCAGAAATCCCGAACTTAGGTTCTCTTTTTATACAAATACTCCATTTTTTATAAAAAATTCATTAATTTGTAATATATAAAAAATAAGAAAACGAATAAATTCTGAATAAAATAAGATATAAAAGAAACGCGTGAAGATCTACCTTCACGCGTTTTTCATTAATTCTGTGACAACACTCACTGCGCTAAGGGCATAGAGTGGGGCGGTTTCTGCACGGAGAATCCGAGGGCCAAGTCCTGCCAGAACAGCTCCCTTGGCTTCAAAACTTTCGATTTCCACAGGTGAGAGACCACCTTCTGGACCAAAGATAAAGAGAACCTTGCTTCCTTTTTTAAGACCACTTACAGCTTGTACAAGAGCAGCGCTTTCGCCTTCTTTGGCCGACTCTTCATAGGCCACCACGATGCGGTCAAACTGGTCAAGTTGGGCTAGAAAGTCTGCCTTTTTCTCAAAAAGGGTAATGCTTGGAACAAGATTCCGCTTGCTTTGCTCTGCTGCTCCAAGGGCAATTTTTTCTAGTTTTTCAACCTTTTTACCCAATTTCTTGCCATCCCACTTGGCAACTGACCAATCGGCAGGAAAGGCCCAAATTTGACTAGCACCGAGCTCTGTTACTTTTTGAGTGATAAACTCCAGCTTGTCTCCCTTGGGAAAGCCTGATGCGATGGTCACTTGGACCGGCAGTTCCACATTGTCAGCTAATTCTTTGATTAGCTCCAACTGACGAGCCTCCATATTGACAACTCGCGCCAAGCGCTTGATCCCATCATCAAAGACTAGGGTCACCTGGTCATCTTCTTTCAAGCGCATGACCTGAAACATGTGCTTGCTGGTCTCCTTGTCCTCGATAGTGACAGGTGATGTGGCAAGACCTTTTACAAAATACTGCTGCATACTAGCCTCCAATCACACCAGAGATATCCTTAGTTTTTTTGAAGACACAGGCGTTCCACTCCCCTTGGATCATGTGGGTTTCAAGGAAAAATCCAGCTGCTTCTGCTGACTCACGCACCATGTTCCACTTGTCCTTGATTATACCACTCATGATGAGGTAGCCTTCATCCTTAACCAAACGATAGGCATCGTCTGTCAGATGAATGAGGATATCCGCCAAGATATTAGCTACAATCACATCTGACTCAATCTCAACTCCCTTAAGCAAATCTCCTGCTGCTACATGGATGTTTTCCATACCAGGGTTGAGTTCAATATTTTCCTGAGCAACACGAACTGCCACATCATCTAGGTCATAGGCGAAAATTTCCTTAGCACCAAGTAGCGAGCTAGCAATAGAGAGGACGCCTGATCCAGTCCCCACATCTAGCACTGTTTCCCCACCACGAAGGACCTGCTCCAAGGCGAAAAGGCTCATCTTGGTAGTTGGGTGGGTTCCTGTCCCGAAGGCCATACCAGGATCTAGCTTAATAATCTTTTCCCCAGCAGTCGCCTCATAGTCTGTCCAAGACGGCACGATAGTCAAATCATGAGTGATACGAGCTGGCTCATAGTATTTCTTCCAGTTGTCTGCCCAGTCTTCCTCAGCCAAGGCAGTCGTCCCCATCTTGACCTCACCCAAATCCATAAAATCTGTCAATTCTGCTAGGCGAGCCTGCAAGTCTGCCTCAACCACTGCCACATCAACCGTATCAGGATAGTAGGCTGTCACTACGATTTCTTCTTGCTGCTCTACCTCTGGGAAAATCTCACCAAAACGATCCACATTGCCCACATAGTCCATGCTATCTTCAATTGCTACCCCTTGGGCACCTAACTCAATCAAGAGGTTGGAAACCAACTCCTCTCCCTCACGCTTCACTGTAACTTTTAACTCTTGCCATGTTTCCATCATTAAGATACCAAGCCCGTAAAACACAAAGCCAAAATAGGAAACTCTCTGAAGACGTTTGTGTCTAAGAGAAGTTTATCTTTTTGGCACCGTGTTTAGGGCGGGTTCAGTTTAGAAATTTAACTGAACCATCCTTTCTATTTCTCTATCAATTTTTTCATGTAGACCATATCCATGCCTTCTTTTTCAGGCTCGATATGAGTTTGATGGTAGCCATTCTTCTCGTAGAAGGCAACCATTCCCGCATCCTGTAATACCGTACACAAATCCCATTGTCTAACGGTTGAAAATTCCTCTTCTAGCAAGCTTAAACCTTTAGATCCATACCCTTTTCCTTGATAGGGAGGCAAAATCGCTGCCGTTCCCAACCAAGCTTTCGTTAACTCGGCATTGGTCTGAACTCGTAAAAATCCGATGTTTTCTTCATCTTCTTTTACAAAGTAGTAATAGCTATTGGGACGTTCGACTAGTTTCCATTTGATTCGTTCGCGGTCCTCGAGATAAGGGTCATATTCATCATGGTATTTTTCATAAACAGCCTTAAAGCTAGCTCTCTGAATTGCAATAATAGTTTCTAAATCCTCTGCTCCCGCTCGAACAAGTGTTATCATAAACCTTACTCCAAATAATCCCTCAATCTCCCCTGTAGCTGAGGCACTGCCTGTTTAGACTTCAAAAATTCCTCAATAGGCATCAGTTTATAGGCCTGTCCTTCATTCCCAAAGGTAATATTGTCAAATTGTTCTTGTCTTAGCTGACCAACCATAAAGACCGATTGCTTGTCTTTAAAGATTACGCTAGGATAAATCTTGCTCCAAAGCAGACAGTCTTCATCTAAATGAATTCCCAATTCCTCATAAACTTCACGCGCTGCGCACTCGAAAGGGCTTTCGTTTCCTTCACGACCACCACCTGGCAACTCCCACATGTTGGGACAAGGGATATCGTCCTTGTCATCACGTAAGATAGTCAAGACCTTATCCCCACAAATCAAGGCAATCTTGCAACCTTGGAAATCCATTCTGCTATCCAATAATTCCATGATATTTACTCTTTTCTATGATAACAATTACTCTCTAGGAAAATACGAGCTAGCTTTCTTCAATCACCTTTTGACACTCTGCATCCCAGTATGCCTGCCATCTACCATGTTTTTTAGCAAAATAAACGGTAAATTCATCATTTACATAATCTGCAACATAGCGAAGATTAGGCGGATTTTCCTCAAAACTTAATACCCAAGGATGGAAGTAAAAAGTTTTCTCCCACCTCTTCTGAGTATAGCCCAAATCCTTGGCAAACTGAGGGATGGGTTGTTGCATCTCACTTTCCAAACAAGACTGAATGGCATTGTCAATACTATTTAAACGAGCTAATAGTTGCTGAAACTGGTCTTCCTCCTCAATTTTGAAAGCACCTATGAACTCAAATTCTGCAAAGTCTATCGAAAAGTCAAATAGTGTGATTTCACCATCCTCAACACAGTGACCCACCTCATCAACACGGTCACGAGTTCCAGACTTCAATACTCGCTCGAAATCTAGGTCCGCAAAGCGATTGCGAGGAAGGATCGACGCACGCTCTTGTGATGTTTGGGATTTTTTACTACATAACCGCTTAAATATCTGAAACATCGGACAGCTCTCTTTCCTTTTATCAGCCTACCTGAGTCTCTTCTTCCTGTATGGCTTGTTCCAACTCATCTAACCACTGCTGGTAATAGGCTTTCTCATCTCGCAACATGCGACTTACATCCATTTTCTGTCTGGCAAGCTTGATCGCCTTGTGTGTCCGGTCCAAATCCTTCTTGACGGTAAATTGATACCAGGCTTGGACTGCCTGTATATTGGTCAATTTCATCGACAAAAAAGACTTGACTCGTCGAATGGTCGCGTATTCCTCTGCTTTTTCATGATCTCCTTCCAACAAGGCGATATGCAACAGAGATAACTGAGCGGCCGTTTGAATCATCGGATTATCTGCCCTCTCCAGTAAAGACTGAAACTGCTCTTTAGCCGCCTCGCGATTGCCCTCTAGAATCAAGACTTCTCCCTGAAGGGCTAAGACCCCCTCCACAAAGCCTCCTTGCGCCTCCTCAGGAACAGGTCTAACAAAATCTTTTAGATCGTAATCTTCTGGTGCTAGCAGGGTCTGAGCAGAATGGCGCAATCCTAGATAAGCATAGGTTACATTTTCAGGATGGCGCATCAATTCTAACATTTTGGCTCCATCTGTAATCCCAAGGGGGAGAGCATTGGCCAAAATGAAGGAGAGATTAAGACAAATCCAAGTGCCTGCAAAATACCAACTCTGTGTCAGAACTCCAAAGAGGATGGATACGATAAGCAAAGTCAAATGAACCAATATCCCACCGGAAAGCATCAGAATCATTCGTTGGTCACTTTCATCCTCTTTTAGTCCAATATACTGGGCACCGACATTTTTCAGGGTGGCCGTGCGGCTAAGACGAAACTTCCCTGCTTTTTTAGTCAGGAGGAAACTTCCCAAGCCCAAAGCGACGAGCCGATAGCCCGTCAGATAGCCACAAAAAGCATGCCCCAGTTCATGGAGAATGAAAATGAGATAAATGCTAGAAAAAGTGAAGAGATACCCCGGTACAAAAACCAGTTGAAAACCTAACTCCGTAAAGGCGATCGTCCCCAAGGAAAAAGCAGCCATCAAGAGAAGAAACGATAGACCGTAAACCAGGTAGATCCCAATTTTTTTCATAAACTCTCCCACTATTCCTAATATCTCGGATAAGGGTAAAAAGTGCTCTCTTCTAAGCCAACTTTTCCTTCTTCAAAGACTTCTTGGTTCCAGATGATCTCAAAGCTCTCTGCCTCCTCGTCTGCTAAGAAATCCATGAGGTCATCCAAGGCCAGCTCGGCTGTATCTTGAGGAAGGTCGCAAAATAAGCTAGAAACTCCCGTGACAAGCCTTTTTTCGGCTCATATGGAAGGGCTGTTAAATAGGCATCTTCTTCCACATGCGACTTGGCTGGATTGTAGAAGATGACGGCTTCTTCAAAGAAGATATCCTCGTCAGACTCTTCACCCGACTCATCGACCAAGGCAACCCCTCCTGTGTTTTGCACTTCTAAGAGAAAAGCCACTTCTACCGCATGATTCTTCTTATCCCAATTGATCTCAAAGTCAAAGGGAAAGACCTTTTCCATTTCCTCTTCTAAAACATCCAAAAATCCATATTTAGACATCGTGTCCTCTTTCTAATTTCCCACTCTTAGAGCGGAATATGATACAATAGTTACTACAATCTTACCATAAAAACTGCCTCTTTTAAAGGAGACAAAGCTAGAAAGGAGACCCTCATGCCCGACAATCTCGCCCTGCGCATGCGTCCCAAAACCATCGATCAGGTCATCGGACAAGAACA
>QFCE01000226.1_pt1 | contig 13091 bp, 9 predicted proteins | sample 5346091 | NCBI WGS metagenome assembly QFCE01 (sample SAMN09062252, study PRJNA434731) | Human gut metagenome, whole genome shotgun sequencing project. | isolation source: stool timepoint A chromium assembly | host: Homo sapiens | collected 2015 | reverse complement strand
AATCTGATCGTCGCCCAGAATGAAATAATGCGGGTAATGATAAAGCAGATTCTGGTTGACAAAGGAAATCCCGCCGATCAGCTGGTTGACCTGTTCGATTGATGTCCGGCGCATCAGATCAGTAATGTAATTGAAGTCGGTTTTCTGTGTTTTGTATTCCTCATCCGCAAACGTGTAAATCTTTTCCTCCGGCACAAAATGCGTCAGCCGGCTCAGCGGTTTTACAACGTTGCGGGCATAAGCCGGAGCGCTGATCACATAACCATTCATACTTAACGGCGTGCCGATTTCCACAACTGCTTTTAAGATTTTAGCGTTGCCGATGACTTTTTGGAAATCCTCGTCGTTTACATTGATCACAAACTTGCGGCCCTCCGCAAACTGACGGATATGATATTCATTTTGGAAAAACAGGTACAGATGATGATTCAGGACGTCTGCCATTTCCTGCTTGACCGGCTCGTAGCCAATCCAACCGCCAAAATCGTTAACATCCACGATTTTAATTCCGTACATGACCTGTTTCATCAAAACTCCTCCTTTGCGATCTTCTTAAGGAAGACCCTCTTTCTGCCTTCATTATAATCCTTTTTCCGAGGTTTTCCAGTTTATTTGCTAAACATTTCACATTAATTGTCAAAATATTATCAAATTGATTTACAGATCCTTCCGCGCTTCCTTCACCCTTTGAAAAACAAACTCCCAAGCCTCAGGAAGCGGCATTGGGAGTCGTCTTTTTCATTTTTACCGGGGCGGTTTCCGCAATCAGCGCCGTCTTCTGCGCCCGCGTCAGCCGCTTGATCGCGGCTTCGTGTTTCATTGCCGCGGATTTGTCTTCAAAGCCTTTCACATAAACGATTTTCAGCGGCGGATGCGCGCGGGTATATTTCGCGCCCCGGCCGGTGCAGTGAGCCTGAAAACGTTTTTCAACGTTATTGGTCCAGCCGGTGTAATAGCTGCCGTCCGCACATTCCAGAATATACACCCAGGCGTTCATCATTCGACCGATTTCAGCGATTCCACCATCGGAATCGCGCGCAGCTTGGATTTCATCACCTGATTGACGATCACGGCGAACATCACCGTGATGATGACGGATATCCCATAGCTCTGCGGCAGAATGACACGGCCGAACATGATGTTGTCCAGCTCGACGACGACCATGATCGTTAAATGCAGAATCTTGCCAAGTCCCAAACCGACAAGAGCGCCGATCAGCGTCAGAATGACGTTCTCTTTATACACATAGGTGTTGACTTCCTTATTGTAGAACCCCAACACTTTCAGCGTCGCGATTTCCCGCAGCCGCTCGCTGATATTGACATTGGTCAGATTATACAGCACGACAAATGCAAGCATGCCCGCAGAGATGATCAGCACCAGCACGATATAATTTAAGCTGCGGATCATGTTGTTGAAGTTATCCTTGATCCCGGTGTAGAACGACAGCGAGCTGATATCCTCATTCTTTAACAGTTCCTGGCCGCTGCGCTGCTCCGCATCGTCAATCTGAGGATTGAATTTCAGGAAAACGGCGTTGCTTTGGGCGCGCAGATCATAGGTTTCCTTATATGCGTTGGCATTCATATAGACATAATGATTGAGATAATTCTCCGCGATTCCGGTAATTTCAACATTCCGGCGCAGCTCCTTCTCGTTTTCCAGCTCGATCGTATCGCCGACATGCAGATTCATGTCGTTTGCCATCTTTTCCGTAATCACTACGCCGCCGTCCTTTAACCGCAGTTCTTCCTGCGGCTGTTTGCGGGGATGCAGCGATACGAAATCACGGAACCGCTCGGGATCGGAAGTCACGACCAGCGTCACCTCTGTGCTGTCGTTGCCCTGGTAGACAACAGCGTTGGATTGGTACACGTCCAGAGCATCGTCGATAGTTTCCAAGCCGTTGATTTGATCTAAGACCTGCCGCTTCGCGGTTTCATCGAGATCCTTCTGCATGGAAGCGATGCCTTGATATTGGAAAATCTCGCCGAATTGGGAATTGACGATCCGGCTGATCGAATCCTTGATGCCAAAACCGGCGACTAACAGCGCTGTGCATCCGGAAATGCCGAGCACCGTCATGAAGAATCGTTTTTTATAACGGAATAAATTCCGCGCGGTGACCTTGGAAGTGAAGGAGAAACGTTTCCATAAGAACGTCATCCGCTCGATCAGGATCTTCTTGCCCAGCTTCGGGGCTTTTGGCCGCATCAGCAGCGCCGGAGTTTCGATCAGTTCTTTATAACAGGCCGCAAACGCCGCAAAGGTTGTCACTAAGACGGAAGCCGCGGTAGAACCGATCATCAGCGGCAGCTGCGGCGTAAATTGGACTGGCGGCAGCACGTACATCATTAACCAGGCAGTATAGATGATCGCCGGAAAGGCGAACAACCCGACAGCCAGCCCGACCAGACTTCCAGTCAGACTCGCAAACGCAGCATAGAAGACATACTTAAACGCGATCTGGCCGGTCGTGTAGCCCAGCGCTTTCATCGTACCGATCTGCGAGCGCTGTTCGTCGACCATCCGGGTCATCGTCGTCAGACAGACTAACGCCGCGACTAAGAAGAAGAACACCGGAAACACCTTGGCGATCGCGGCCATCCGGTCGGCGGCGCCCTTGTAATCCATATAGCTGTAATGCGACTGCCGGTCGAGAATATACCACTTGCCTTGTTCGATCTGTTCGATCTTATTCTTCGCCAGCACCAGTTCCTCGCGCGCATCCTCCAGCTTCGCTTGACCTTCCGCTTTGTTTAAAGCCAGGTCGATTTCACCCTGAGCGACTTCCTTCTGACCTTGCTTCAGCTTGGCTTCTCCCTCGGCAATCTGTTTATCGGCATCCGCCTTGGCCTGCACCAGCGTCTGACGCTGCTGCTCGATTTGGGCGTTGGCGGAAACGATCTGTTCATCAATCGTCTTGAGAACCGTCTCAGAGACTTCTAATCCCTGATTGATCAAATCCAGCTGTGCCTGCGCCGTCGCAATTTCAGTTTCCAGCTGGGTTAAAATCGCCAGTTCTCCCTGCAGCTCCGCAATCCGCGCGTTGATAAGAATCAGCTCGCCGGGGATTTTTTCCAGTTCGGCCGTTTCCTCTTCAGTCAGCGCGGGATATTTCTCCGGATCTGTCTGATTGAGCGCTTTTTTAGTTTCCAGCTCAATTTGCCGGGTGGTGAGGTCCAGCTGTTTCTGCGTCTGCTCGTCCAGTTCCTGCTGAACCGGCGCCAGTTCGTTCTGCTTGTCCGCCAGATTCTTCTGTTTTTCAGCGATCTGGCTCTCCAGCTGCGCTTTCTGCGCCAGCGCCTGGGCATTGGCGGTTTCATATTCTTTTTTCTTTTCATTATAGGTAACGGTCAGCGTGTCGATTTGCTTCTGGATCATTTCGATCTGGGCTTCACCTTGTTTAAGCTGAGCCTCAGCCATCGCCTTGCTGGAAGTCAGCGTCGCCTGGCCGACTAACAGCTCGTCCTTGCCGTCCTGCAGCTTTTTCTCCGCTTTTTCAATCTCGGTATTGAATGTTGTCAGCGCTTCGTCATATTCCGCCTGACCGTCCGTATATTCCTTCATCGCCTCGTCGACAATCGACTGCCGGCGCAGCTCGGCGCGTTCGCTGCCCAGCGTCGTCAGCGTTTCGCTTAACGGCTCGAGGTAGTCGAAATAGTCCTGATTGATAGCTGTTGTAAAGCGTTTCGCGCCGCGGGCAGTCAGATAGACGTCGGTATAGACCTCCATGGTGAAATCGCTTTTCGGCACGTAGACATAGGTATCGACGCTGCCCGGAGCCGATCGCGCTGGTGCCCTTTTCGTAGGAAAGGTAGTACGGCGTGTTGACCGTCCCGACAATCGTGAACGTATCGCGGCCGAAAGCTGTCGTCCAGCGGATCGGAAGTGCCGCTTTCGATGCGTGATCGTATCGCCGATCTTCATGCCGGACACGACGATCTTGCCCTCCTCAATGACGCATTCGCCGCTTTTTTCCGGCAGCCGCCCGCTTGTCACGACCAGCTGGTTGATATAATCCGGATCCTGGGGATCAAGATGCGCCAAATCCAGCGCGTGAACTTTCAGCACCAGCTCCTTGGAGCCGATCCGGGTGATCACATCCTGCGTATAACTGGCCTGGACGCCTTGCACGCCCGCAACCTGCCGCAGCTGGCGCACGTCGTCCTCGGTGATGCCGAAATTGGAAACGACGCGGTAATCCATTAAATTGTAATCGTCAAAATAGCGGTCGGCGGTGTATTTCATATCCGGCGCGGAAGCCAGAATACGCCGGCGAAAAAACGCGACGCCGATCGCGACGATGCCGAAGATCGAGAAAAACCGGCCCCTGGTTTTCCGGATCTCCCGCAGCGTGTCTTTCAATAAAGGACTGCGCATGCCTACCACTCGATCTCCTCGAATCGGCTTCGGGTGCTCGTTGACCTCAATCGAGCGGATCTTGCCGCTTTTAACGCGGATGACTTTGTCGCCCATCGGCGTCAGGGCCAGGTTGTGCGTGATGACGATGACGGTCATCTGCTGTTCGCGGCAGGTGTCCTGCAAAAGCTTCAGGATCGCCTTGCCGGTTTGATAGTCCAGCGCGCCCGGTCGGTTCATCGCACAACAACAGCTTCGGATTTTTCGCCAGCGCCCGGGCGATCGCAACCCGCTGCTGCTCGCCGCCGGAAAGCTGGGAGGGAAAATTGTTGCGCCGCTCCCGCAGGCCGACCGCCTCGATCGTCTGATCGACGTCCAGCGGATTCTTGCAGATCTGCACGGCCAGCTCAACGTTCTCACGAGCGGTTAAATTCTGCACCAGATTGTAAAACTGGAAGACAAAACCGATGTCGTAGCGCCGGTAGGTCGTCAGCTGGCGGGCGTCCATCTTGGACACTTCCTCGCCGTCGACAAGAATCTCGCCGCTGGTGCAGGTATCCATCCCGCCCAGAATATTCAGAAATCGTGCTCTTGCCCGCGCCGGAAGCGCCCGGCAATCACGACAAATTCGCCTTTTTTGATCTGGAAAGCTGACCCCGTCCAGCGCCGGGATCTCCACTTCCCCCATCTTATACACTTTCCGGACGTCCCGGAACTCAATAAACTCGCTCATCGTTGATCTCCTTTCGCAGCCGGACTGAACATGCTCAGAAAACAAACCGAAGTAAATCCGCAGCACCTCGCAAAGCTGGTCTGGATCCAGCTCGCCGGCCTGGGAAAAGACTTCGCGCACGCCTTGGAAACAACGACGCGGAAAACATCCGGCACAGCGCGTGAAACTCGGCGTCCCGGTTGAATGGAAACAGCGCCCACTCTTTAGCCAGCACTTCCAATAAGGAAACAAGCCAGCTTGAGATCTGTTCGCTCAGATCGCTGTGCAGCATTAAAATCCGCATCTCCTGCGGCATCCGCACCGACAGCTCAGCCAGATCCCGAGCCAGGCGGTCAATCTTCGGCCGCAGCTCGCCGATGGATAAACCGACCGCCGTATTGGTCTGGTTCAGCGAAATCCGATCGTCCGTCAGACTGCGCACCAGCTGGTCCAGCTGCGTCAGCGCCGGCGAGGTGATCGCCTGAATAAGCTGATCCTTGCTTTCAAAATAGCGGTATAAATTGCCGACCGTCATCTTGGCCTGCGCGGCGATCCGGCGCATCGAAGCATCCCGATAGCCATACTGCAGCAGCTCCTGTTTGGCGGCTTCCAGAATTTTATCCCGCTGGATTTCTTTCAATACCTGCGCCATAGTAAACCTCCGTTCATTATTCCGGTTACTAATAATATACGGTTGTTCACTGGCTTTGTCAATCGTTTAGAAAATAGACAGATCTTCCCGGGTGTCCAAATTCAAAATTTTCTGAAATTTTGATCCTGACCCTTTTAGTTTATGCTCCTTGTTTTAGTCCAGATCGCCGATTCTGTCCCGACTTATTTTTTTAAATCGCCCCCGGTATTGCTCAGCGCCGGCTTGTTTCATTCGATTTAATAAGGGAGAGAGACACGCCTAAGCCAAAATCCAGATTTCAGACTTTCCTCATCCTTAGATTTTCAATAAAAAATCCCGCGGGATGCTTTATCCAGCGGGAGATCTTCTTTACTCGATTCTCGAACGTGAAGTCCGAGCTTACAAAATGGTTCCTGCGAAAAAGCGTCTCTGTGTTTTCCCACCCCTCAGCATCGGGCCCTCCGGTTTATTCGCCCGCAAACTGACTGTTGTAGAGCTGACTGTAAAAGCCGCCCTGGTTCAACAGTTCACGGTGACTGCCCTGTTCCAGAATCTGACCGTGATTCATCACAAGAATCCGGTCGGCCTGTTCGATCGTCGACAAGCGGTGAGCGACGATGAAGCTTGTGCGGCCCTGCATCATCTGATCGAACGCCGACTGCACCAACAGCTCCGTCCGGGTATCAATCGAACTGGTCGCTTCATCTAAAATCAGGATTTGCGGATCGCAAAGCAGCACCCGCGCGATACACAGCAGCTGTTTCTGTCCCTGCGACAGCGAAACAGTTTCATCCAGCAGCGTATCATAGCCCTGCGGCAGCTGATGGATAAAGTAATCAAGATGCGCCTGCCGGGCGGCCTTCTCCACATCCGCAAGCGAAGCGTCAGGCCGGCCGTAAGCGATGTTCTCACGGATTGTGCCGCGGAAGATCCAGGAGTCCTGCAGCACCATGCCGAAAGTTGGGCGCGCAGTTCACTGCGGCTGAGCGTGCGGGTGTCCACGCCGTCCAGCCGGATCACTCCCGCCGCCGATCTCGTAGAAGCGCATCAACAAGTTGATCAATGTCGTTTTGCCGCAGCCGGTCGGGCCGACGATCGCAATTTTCTGACCCGGCTTGACGCTGAGATTGAAATCCTCGATCAACGGTTCGTTTGCCTGATAACGAAAGGATACGTGCTCCAGCTGCAGCTCACCGCGGCCCTGTTTTCCTAACCCCTGATCCGCCTGATCGCTTTCCTGCGGCTGATCAAGCAGATGGAAAACCCGCTCGCAGCTGCTTAGGGAGGCCTGCAGCTCGGTAACGACACCGCTGATTTCATTAAACGGCTTGGTATATTGCGAGGCATAGCTTAAAAACGAAGTCAGCTGACCGACGCTCATGCCGCCGCCCAACGCCGTCAGGGCGCCGATGATGCCGACAGCCGCATAGGCCAGATTGTTGACGAAACGCGTGCATGGATTGGTCAGGGAAGAAATGAATTGCACCTGCGTGCCAACCTGATTAAGCCGCTGATTGATTTCATCAAAGGCCGCTTCCGAAGCTGCCTGCTGATTGTAGGCCGCAACCAGACTCTGTCCGTTGACCCGTTCCTCGGCAAATCCGGACAGTTCCCCCTTAATCCGCGCCTGCTGCTTAAACAAGCGCGAGCTGCGGGAAGCGATAAATGAAGCGACGCCTAGAGACAGCGGCGTGATGAGCACGACGGCCAGCGTGATTCCCGGATGAATTGAAAGCATAAAGCCCAGCGTACCGACAATTGTGATCACGCCGGTAAACAACTGCGTGAAGCCTTGCAGAAGACCGTCGGAGATCACGTCGATATCGTTGACCAGCGTATTCATAAAATCTCCCTGCTGCGTTTTGTCCAGCGTTGCTAGAGGCAGCGCGTGAAACTGCGCGAAGCATTGCATGCGCAGATCCCGGATCGTCCGGTAGCAGCAGACATTGGTGCAGCAGGTCATCAACAGCTGAAAGAGCGCGGCCAGAATCACAACGGCCGCCAGCGCGGTCAGTGTCTGAGTGACCCGGATAAAATCAACCTGCCCCGCCGCTACGATCGCATCGACCGCCTGACCGATGATCACCGGCGCGCTCAGCGTCATCGCAACCTGCAGCAGCGCGAAGACCAGCGCCATTGCCAAAAGCAAGCTATAAGGTTTTACATAGCGCAGTAAGCGCCGCAATAAAGCTGACTGACTCATCGTTGATCCTCCCTCGTCTGTGAACGGACGATTTCCTGATACACCGCACAGGTGTCCAGCAATTCTTCATGCGTCCCCTGGCCGACCAGCCGGCCCTGATCCATCACCAGAATGAAATCCGCGTGCCGGATCGAGGCGATCCGCTGAGATACGATCAGCACCGCGGGACTGCCCTCAATCTTTTTTAACGACTGCCGCAGCCGGGCGTCGGTTTGATAATCGAGCGCGCTGGTGCTGTCGTCCAGCACCAACAGATGCGGCCGGCCCACGAGTGCGCGGGCAATGCACAAACGCTGCCGCTGGCCGCCGGAACAATTCTTGCCCCCCTGCACCAGCAGCGTATCCAGTCCCTGCGGCATCGCTTCGACAAAATCTCTGGCCTGCGCCAGTGTCAGCGCCTGCCATAACGCCGCGTCATCCGCGTCTTGATTGCCCCAGCGAAGATTCTCACGGATCGTCCCGGAAAACAGCACCGCCTTCTGCGGCACAATCCGGATCTGACGGCGCAGGTCCGCTAATGAAAGTTCCCTCAGCGGCACTCCGCCCAGCCGAATCTCGCCTGTTGTCGGATCGATCAGCCGCGGCAGAAGCTGCACGATTGTGCTTTTGCCGCAGCCCGTTCCGCCGATCAGTCCGACGGTCTGGTGCGGCTGAATTGTAAAGCTGATCTGTTCGATCGCACTTTCCCCTTCGCTGTAGCCAAAGCTGACCTTATCCATCTCCAGCACAGCGTCCTTGTCCTTTGACAGCTCCGTGATTCCACCGGTGATCGCCGGCTCTGTTTTTAAGATCGCTTCAATCCGGCCGGCCGAGGCGGCGGCTTTTGTGAAGATTACAAACAAATTGGCCAGAACGACCAAGGCCAGAAACATCTGCGTCATGTAATTGACCAGCGCAACCAGGTTGCCCTGACTCAAAGCGCCGCTGTTGACTTGAAAGCTGCCGCAGTAAAGCAGCGCGACAATGCCTAAATTGATGACAATCTGCGTCGCCGGGTTAAACAAACCGCTGATCCAGCCGACGCGCATCGACGCTTGATAGCTCGCCTGGGCAGCTTCGTCAAACCGCTGCGTTTCCAACCGCTGCCGCGAGAACGCGCGGATGACGCGCTGACCTTCGAGGTTCTCCTGCGTAATCTGCGAAATCCGGTCCAGCTGCCGCTGCACAGCCTTGAAAAAATGCGAGGAACACGTCATCAACACGCTCAAAACCAGAGCGATCACAACGATCGCCGCCAGAAAGATCAGCGCCATCGTCCGATCGATCACCATCGCCATCGTCAACGACCCCAGCACCAGAAACGGCGCCCGGATCGCCAGCCGGATCAACATCGCGACGGCCTGCTGGACCTGATTGACGTCGTTGGTTAAGCGCGTGATCAGCGACGAAGAAGAAAACTGACTGACCTGCTGGGCCGAGAATAAATTGATCTGATGATACACAGCCCGCCGCAGCTCCGTGCCCATCCCCTGCGAACACCGCGCCGCAAAATACTGACACGTCAGGGAACAGGCGATGCCGACCAGTGCGAAGCCGACGATCACGCCGCCCTGGCGCAATATATAAGTCAGATCTTTCTGCGCGATGCCAACGTCGATGATCCGGGCCATCACCAACGGCACCAACAGCTCAAAAATTGCTTCCGCCAGCTTGAACAACGGGACCGAACACGAGTTCTTTTTTAAAATACCGGAAATACGAAACAATCGTTTTCATACAAACTTCTTCCTTTCAGACTTTACTTATTATACCAGCGCTCTTGATATAGAAAAAATATTGGTTTACTATATAAGCTATACTTAAATCATATAGGAGGATCAAAATGGAACTGCGTCAGCTCGAATATTATGTCGCCGTAGTCCAGCATGGCAGCATCTTACAGGCCGCTTCCGCACTGAACTTATCCCAGCCGCCGCTCAGTGTGGCAATGAAGCAGCTGGAACAGGAGCTCGGAACACCGTTGTTTTTCCGCGGAGCACGGCGGATCCAACTCACCGCGGCCGGCGAGCGCTTTTATCAGCGGGCCCTGGACATTCTCAGCCTGACGGAAGACACGCGCCGGGAGATCACCGGCTATGCCCAGGGACAGGGGGGCGTCCTGCGCCTGGGCGCGGTCTCCTCCTCTGCCGCTTCCTTATTATATCCAAGACTTTTCCGTTTCGCTGCACGGCATCCGAAAATGCGATATCAGATCGACGAAGGCAATACGTTTGAACAGTTGAACAAACTGGCGGCAGGCCTGATTGAAGCCGCGATCGTGCGCACGCCCTTTTACGACGCTTCGGTTCACGTCCTGGAGCTGGACGCCGATCCGCTGGCCGTCGTCGTCCGGCGGGAAACGGATCAATTTCCAGACGATCAGATCACAATCCGGCAGTTAAAGGATCAGCCGCTGGTTTATTACCGCCGCTTCGCGGCCCTGTTAGCGGAGGAATGCGAAAAGGAAGGCTTCACGCCTTCCCCGCTTTGTCTTAATGACGATGCCCGGACTTCGATCCAATGGGCGCAGGCCGGACTGGGCACGGCTATCGTGCCCTATTCCTCCGCCGGCTTCATTGATCTGACGCAGATGTCCGTCAAGCCGATCGCCTGCGAACGGCTGGTCACCAAAACGTGTCTGATCTGGTCGAAAAAGCGGCCGCTTTCCGCCGCGACCGCGTTGTTTCTGGATTTTCTCCGTCAGGATTCCAAGGTTGACGTATAGATCGCCTGGATATCGCGCAGGATTTCCGGATGCCGGAATTCCCGGTAATACACCATGTTGATTTCACGCACCATCGTCATGTTTTCAATCGGCAGCGTCACCAGCTTTTTCTTCTGCACCTCACTGCGGCAGGCATTTTTCGAGATGATCGTAACGCCCATGTTGGAAGCGACGAGTTCTTTGATCACGACGACGCTGTCGATCTCCATGATCACGTTGAAATCATGGATGCTTAAATTTTGTGAGATCAGATGACTTTCAAACAGACTGCGGGTACCGGCGCTGGAGGAACGCAGAATGAAGTTTTCATTCCGCAGCTCGCTCAGCGATACACTTTGCTTTTTGGCCAGCGGATGATTGACCGAAACGGCTACGCACAGCGAATCGGTGTCCAGCAGGATGGAAGTGAAATGCGGGGCGGTGATATTGCCCTCAATGATCGCCAGATCCGCCTCGTACATCTTGAGCTTACTATAAATATTATTTATGTTATCCGTAATAATATTAATATGAACGTTAGGATGTTCGTTGCAGTATTTTGCGAATAAATGCGGCACAATGTTGTTCTGGGCGGTCGGCGTGATGGCCAGCGTCAGGCTTTTCACCTGGCTGCGGACGTCGCTTAATGCCTGGCGCAGATTCTCAGAAAGTGCGTAAGCCCGCCGTGCATACTTAATCAGCACCTCGCCTTCCGGGGTCGGAACCAGCTGACGGCGGTTTTTATAAAAAATCTTAATGCCGAATTCTTCCTCCAGCAGTTTGATGTGATGGGTGATCGCCGGCTGCGTTAAAGCCAGCTGTTTCGCCGTTTTGGTATAATTGCCGCATTCCACTAATGCCAGCAATGTTTTAATCTTGGGATCAATCATCAGGTCATCCTCCTATTATTAAATATATTTATAATATACAAAATATTCATAATTTGATTTTATCCTCTTTGATCCATATAATCAAGTAGGAAACGACAAGGGGGAATTCAAACGATGTTAAGTTCATTTAATTTACAGCCCAATTCTGAGCTGGGGCTGTGTCTGGCGATTATCTTGTTAAGCGGGTTTCTGTTAACCCGGGTAACAAAGCTGCTGAAGCTGCCCAATGTGACAGCTTATATTTTGACCGGCGTGCTGTTAGGGCCGTTCTGCTTCAACGTGATCCCGACGGAAATCATCAACAGCCTCGGTTTTGTCACCGACGTGGCGCTGGGCTTTATCGCTTTCGGCGTCGGCCGCTACTTTCTGTTTCATGAGTTGAAGCGCAACGGCATCAATATCCTGATCCTGACGTGCTGCGAAGCGTTGATCGCCGCGGTAGTCATCATCTTCGTGATGGTTGTGATCTTCCGCCAGCCGCTGGCCTTCGCGCTCTTGTTGGGGGCGATCGGATCGGCGACCGCGCCGGCTTCCACGATCATGACGATCCGGCAGTATCAGGCCAAGGGCGATTTCGTCAATTTAATCCTGCAGGTCGTCGCTTTGGATGATGCGGTATCCATTCTTGCCTTCAGCGTCTGTGCGGCGATCGCGGAAGCACTGGTTCAGCACTCCGCGATGAATCTGATGGTGTTTATCGAGCCGGTCTTAACCAACGGTTTAGCGGTGGTCGATGGGCATCGGCTGCGGTCTGATCATGCATAAGATGATTACGGAAAAACGTTCCGACGATAACCGTCTGATCATCGCGGTGTCGATGATCTTAATTATGAGCGCGCTGTGCACCGCGCTGGATGTCTCGCCGCTGTTGTGCTGCATGGCGATGGGCGCGGCCTATCTGAATTTATCCAAGGACATCCAGCTGTTCGATCAGGTCAGCAGCTTCACCCCGCCGATCATGACGATCTTCTTCGTCGTCAGCGGCATGAATCTGAATATTCCGGCGCTGCGGTATGTCGGCTTGATCGGTCTGGGGTTCTTCTTCTTCCGCATTGTCGGCAAGCTGATCGGTTCGTGGATCGGTTGTACCCTGATCCAGGCGCCGGCCACAACACGAAATAATTTCGGTCTGGCACTGGTGCCGTCAGCCGGCGTCGCGATCGGTTTAGCGGCCCTGGGCCAGCGGATCTTACCCGGCGAATATGGAACGTTGTTGTCCACGGTCATCCTGTCAACGGCGATCCTGTATGAAATCATTGGTCCGCTGTGTGCGAAGACCTCGCTAATCTTATCCGGATCCATTCCCAAAGAAAATCTGCATCCTGCCCATCACAAGCATTCTCATCAGGCCGCGGTCTGACTCTCTTAACCAGAAAACGAGTGGCAAACGTCTGGGGTTATCCCCTTCGCTGCCACTCGTTTTCTTTTGCCTCGCATTCAGCTGCCCTCTTCCACGTGAAAATACAACGCGCAATCGGGTGGCGCCAACGAACCATGCCAGAAAGCATAAAAAAACAGCGTGGTGAAACGCTGTCTTCATCCTTACTTTCTCAGGCCCAAGCGCTGAATCAGATCACGGTAACGGTTGATATCCGTGTCGCGCAGATAAG
>QFCE01001047.1_pt1 | contig 13097 bp, 10 predicted proteins | sample 5346091 | NCBI WGS metagenome assembly QFCE01 (sample SAMN09062252, study PRJNA434731) | Human gut metagenome, whole genome shotgun sequencing project. | isolation source: stool timepoint A chromium assembly | host: Homo sapiens | collected 2015 | reverse complement strand
CCTCGGATTTGACCACACCGTCCATCAGACGGCAGAATACGATGACGCCCTTGTAGGGGTCGTAAACAGAGTCAAAGATCAACGCCTTCAGCGGCGCGTCCGGGTTTCCCTTTGGCGCCGGGATCTTCTCCACCACCTGCTCCAGCACTTCTTCTATATGAATGCCGGTCTTTGCCGAGATCAGCGGCGCATCCTGCGCCTCCAGCCCGATCACGTCCTCAATTTCATTGATCACACGCTCGGGATCCGCGCTGGGCAGATCGATCTTGTTGATCACCGGAATGACATCCAGGTCGTGATCCAAAGCCATATACACATTGGCAAGGGTCTGGGCTTCGATCCCCTGGGCCGCGTCCACCACAAGGATGGCGCCGTCACAGGCTGCCAGGCTTCGGGACACCTCATAGTTAAAATCCACATGCCCCGGTGTATCAATCAGGTTAAAAATATATTCCTCCCCATTGCGCGCCTTGTACACAATGCGGACTGCCTGGGATTTGATCGTAATGCCGCGCTCCCGCTCCAAATCCATGTTGTCCAGCACCTGCGTCTGCATCTCCCGCTCTGTCAGAAGGCCGGTTTTCTCGATGATGCGGTCGGCAAGGGTAGATTTTCCGTGGTCTATATGGGCAATAATACAAAAATTACGAATTTTACTCTGGTCCAAACTGTAGTTCCTCCTTGGGGTTATGGTTCACTTATTACTTGAATTCACTAAGTGCTGCGGGAAATACCATGGTCACTAAACTCGGTGTTCGCATCGCTCAGCCTCGTTAAGTGTCCAGGTATAAATTCGCACTAAATTCATTCTGCGTCTTCGACTTGAATTCATTAAGTGCTCATATTATAGCATATGTCTTTTTTCATTTCCACAGAAAAAAGGACTGCCCCAAAAGGCAGCCCTCCAAATCAAGTGTCCGCTTCCTCCAGATTTTCACCTGCGATATAGCGAAGCCCGTCACGCACCCGCAAATATTTCTGATATTTTTTTTCACAGTGCGCCGCTGCTTTTTCATCCGGCAAAAAACAGCATTCAATATTTACATTTCCCTCAGAAAGCTGTTCCAGAGAAGAAATGCTTCCGCCCTGATAGGCCGCAAGAAGCGCAATGCCAAACGCAGGCCCTATCATTCCTTCCATCTTCTCAATAGGGATATTCAGCACATTGGCAAGGGTCTGCATCCAGACAGGGCTCTTGGAACCGCCGCCCACCACTTTTACACTTCCGTATTCTTTCAGGGGAAGACGCATTTTTTCCGCAAGTTCCCGAAATCCAAAGCACAGTCCCTCCACCACCGCATAGAACATTTCTTCCCGGGTTGTGTTAAGGCTCAGCCCCAAAAACGCGCCCCGAAGTTCCGGGTCCGCATAGATCGTCTTGTCGCCCCCGAGATGCGGATAGAAGAGCAGTTCATTTTCCGCCGCCTTTCCCACATCCAGCGTTGTGGTAAGCTCTTCAAAATTCCGCATTTCCATAATGCTTCGATTCCACCAGTCAAAGGTGTTTCCGTTGCTCTGCACCACGCCCTGCACCAGATAGGAATACCTCTCATTGTCAAAAGAAAACAGGATCTTTTTGCCCTTTGTCTGGCTTTCCGGTTTCTCAATGGGCATCATGAACACCCCGGAAGTCCCCAGCGAGATCACAGGATAGCCAAGTCCCAGACAGCCGGTGGAAACCGCCGTGGCCGGATTATCACCGGTCCCAACGATCACCTCCACCTCTTCTGAGAGGCCAAAGCGCTCGCACAGCTTTGGCAAAAGCCTGCCTGCACTCTGGGCGCTTCCCCGGATTTCCGGATAAACCTCCCAGGAAAGGCCAATGAGATTTTTCATTTCCTCCGACCATTCTTTCTCGCAGATCCGGTAAAGGCAGGAGGTGGAGGCTTCACAAAAATCCGTTACACTGACCCCTGTAAGGCGATACACCAGATAATCCGGCCCGATGAGAAACTTTCTGATTTTTTTCAGGTTCTCCGGCTCATACTGCTTCATCCAGTAAAGATTGGCCGCCGGACTCCCCGTAGAAATGGTTCTGGAAAGATAATCTCCATCCGGAAACCCCTGAATTTTTTCCTTGAGGGCAGGAAGCAGATCCTTTGTGCGGGTATCATTCCACATGATGGCCGGGCGCACTGCCTGCCCGTCCTCTCCCACCACGATCAGCGTATGCATCTGTCCGGTAACGCCGATTCCATGCACCAGGCTTTTGTCCTGCTTTTCCAGGATCCGGCAGATCCCCCGCTCCATGGCCCGAAACCAGATTTCCGGGTCGATCTCACAGATTCCTCCCTCCTGCTGAACCGCCTGATATTCTTCTGTAATCTGCCCGAGAATCCGTTTGTGCGCGTCTGTCAAAACCATTTTCATGGCAGAGGTCCCCAAATCAATTCCCAAATATGTACGTTTCACCCCAAACACCCACCTTACCGAAGTTTTTTAGTGCTCGTTAATCATGGTAACCAGTTCCTGTGCCTTTTGACTCACTGCCTCCACCGCTTCCAGGCTCAGGTGAATGACATCATGTTCATTGTGATCCTCTTCATAGGCCGCTCCAAAGGTCTTGATGTATTCCTTGCGCAGATCGGATCCATAATTGATTTTGATCAGCCCGTGCTTTTTGGCCTCCCAGATGACCTCCTTGGGGATTCCGGAGCCGCCGTGAAGAACAAGGGGCACCTTGCTTACCTGATTGATCTTTTCCAGCAGCGGAATATCGATCTGCGGATTCAGGCAAAGTCCATGAACATTTCCGACCGAAACTGCCAGGGTATCGCAGCCTGTGCGTTCCACAAAATCCGCAACCATATCCGGATCCGTCTTGCACTCCGCCTCATTGACAATATCTTCTTCCTTCCCTCTCAAAGCGCCCAGCTCCGCCTCAACCGGAATCCCGTAAAAATGACAGTAATCTGCCGCTCTTCTGCACTCCCGCACATTTTCCTCAAAAGGCAGATGGGACGCGTCGATCATAATGGAAGTAAATCCTGCGTCAATACAGGCTTTTACATCCTCAAAGGATTTTCCGTGATCCAGGTGAAGCCCTATGGGCGTGTCAGAGTCCTTCACCGCGTCCTGCGCCAGACGGGCGATCGCTTTCGGATTGGAAAGGCGCAGGTTGTTGGATGAGATCTGAATGTAGCCCGGAAGATTCGCCCGCATCAGACCCTGCGCAATGGCGTAGGTCATTTCCAGGTTCGTGGTATTAAACGCCGGAAGCACATGGTGATATTTTTTTGCAAATTCCATAAGGTCAAACCCGTTTACCAGTTTCATGTATTTTTCCTCCATTTTCATTTAAAATCGTACATCACTTCATAAAGTGCCTTGTATCGCTTAAATTTTTCTTTGTAATACCGATGCATTTCCTCATCCGGTCGAAAGACCTTTCTGACTTTTACCGCCCGGGCGATCCCTTCCTCCACGGAGGCGTAGGCGCCCACCGCTGTCGCCGCCATCAGCATACAGCCCAGCGTTCCGGATTCTGCGCTCTCCTGGGCATAAACCGGCATTCCGAACACATCTGCCCGGATCTGAAGGGTCAGCTCCGACGCTGCTCCGCCGCCTGTGGCCACCATCCGGCGCATATCTGTTCCAAGCTCCTTCATCCGCTCATAGGCCAGATACATCTGAAAAGCCATGCCCTCCAGGATCGCCCGGTAAAGCTCCTCCGGACGGGTATGGATGGTAAGGCCGGCAATCGTTCCTCTCGCATCCATGGACAGATCCGGATTTCCGGATGAGCCAAACTGCGGAAGCACCAGCACCTCTGTTTTCACCTCTGACGCCATTGCATCCATGCAGGCAAAAAAATTCTCGTTTCTTTCTCTGCACTTTTCCCGGATATCCCGGAATATGGTATCTCTGGCCCAGTTTTTCAGCGCGCCGCAGGTTGTCACCTCGATACTGGTCAGATAGGTTTCCGGAAACACATAGGGAATGCAGGTAAAATCATTCTCAAACATATAGGGAGTCATCTTTGCTTCCGGGAGCATGGTGAACATAAATTCGCAGGTTCCCATGCCCACTTCCGCCTCCTGCATATGCAGAAGCCCGCTCCCAAGAGCCGCGCAGGTCTGATCGTGCCCGCCTGCCACAAGCTTCATCTCCCGGTCCAGCCCCAGCTCATCCGCCACCTCCGGCAAAACAGTCCCGATGACGGTAAAGGGCGCCACCGGCTGCGACATCTGTTCTGGCCGGATTCCCGCAAGTGCCAGAAAATCGGATGCCCAGGAAAATTTCCGGATATCAAAGGCCATGCTTCTGGCCGCAGAGGAATAGCTCACCTTCCTCTGCCCCGTGAGGATATAGCCCACAAAATCCTCATAATACAAAATCGCTTTTGCCCGTTTCACCGCATCTGTGCTGCGGTTCAGCCACATATATTTCGGCAGGCCGTAAAGCTCGTTCGGCGGAAGCCCTGTTGTCTCAAAGATCCGCTTTGCTCCAAGCGTCTCAACAATCTCCCCGGTTTCCGCGATCCCGCGGCAGTCTCCCGTAAGCATGGAGTTTGCCAGAACCCTGTCATTTTCATCCAGACACACCACGGATTCCCCAAGGCTTGTCACCGCCATAGCCTCGATGGAGGCCGGGCATTCTTTTCCCGCTTCTTTCAGAAGCTCCTTCACCGCGCTCAGGACCACCTCCGGATTCAGCTCTCTGTGTCCGCCGGTTCCTTCCTCTGCATATTTTCTGGAAGACTGAAAAATCACGTTTCCATCCAAATCATAGACCAGCAGCTTGCATCCGCTGGTTCCCACATCCATTCCCGCAAAAGCCATCGCTTCTCACTGTCCTTTCCTGGGGAGATTTCCGCCTCACTCTTTTGCCTTGCTCTTACGAACCATGTCGATCACGACTGCCGCCAGGATGATGATTCCTTTGAACACACCCTGCCAGAAGGAATTGATTCCCATCAGGTTCAGACCATTGGTGATCACACCGATGATCAGAATACCGATGAAGGTTCCTCCCACGGTACCAACACCGCCGGACATGCTGGTTCCGCCGATCACAACCGCCGCAATGGCGTCCATCTCAAAACCGTTGCCGAGCGTTGCTGCCGCGGATCCGAGTCTCGAAGACCAGATCAGTCCGCCCAGTCCGCAGAACAGACCGATGAGGATATAGGGGATCATATTATATTTGCGCACATTGACGCCGGAATACTGCGCTGCCATCTTGTTGCCGCCCAACGCGTAAATGTAATATCCGCACCGTGTACGGTTCAGTAAAAACCAGGTAAACACCACGACCACAGCCGCGTATACAATGATAATGGAAATTCCGCCGATCTCCGCGTTTCCGATCGCCGTGTAGGCGTCGTTGCGCACGCGGATGGTAACACCGCCGGAAATAATTTCCGTAAGTCCTCTGCCGATGCTCTGGGTCGCCAACGTTGCCACAAAAGCCGGCACCTTGAGATAAGAAATCGCAACACCGTTGACAATACCGACAAGCGCTCCCACGCCAAGGCAGATGAGCACGGTAACCGGCACCGGCAGTCCTGCGTTCGTCATCATATACGCGCCGATAATGCCGGTAAGACCCACGGTAGAGCCCACGGAAATATCAATTTCTCCCATAAGGATCGCCATCAGCATACCGCAGCTGATGATCGCATTTACCGAGTTGGATTTCAGCAGGTTCAAAAGATTGGAACCCGTCAGAAACCTTGGTGTGGAGACGGAAATCACCACAACCAGAAGAAGCAGGCCGATGATCGTACCTATGTTTCTCTTAAAAAAATCTACGCCTGGGATTGCTTTTTTACTTTCTGCACCCATGTCCAGACCTCCTATATGTTTTTAATCTTGTCAGGCTGTCCGCCCTGTTATCGTTTCGTAGCAAGGGACATCATCGCCTCCTGGGAAAACTCCTGTTCCGAAAGCTCCCCGGTGATTCTTCCCTCACACATGACATAGCACCGGTTGCACATGTTGATGATCTCCGGAAGCTCCGAAGAAACCATGATGATGCATGCTCCGGCCGCCGCCAGCTCATCAATGATCGCATATATCTCCGCCTTTGCCGCCACATCAATACCGCGGGTAGGCTCATCCAGAATAATGACTCTCGGGCGGCTGGCAAGCCATTTGCTCAAAACCACTTTCTGCTGGTTTCCGCCGCTTAGGTTTCCTGCCAGCTGACTTGAGGATGTAATTTTAATGGAAAACTTCTTGCGGTAATTCTCCACCATCTCGTTCCATTTTCCATTCTTCACATGGATCCCCTTTACAAAATCCGCCAGACACACAAGCCCCATGTTAAAACGTACATCGTTTTTCAGGATCAGTCCCTCGCCTCTCCTGTCCTCCGAAACATACGCAATTCCGTTGGCAATGGCATCTCCCGGCTTTTTGATCTCTGTTTTTTTGCCATCCAGAAAGATTTCGCCGGCACTCTTTGGATAAGCGCCGAAGATCGTCTTCATCAGCTCCGTGCGGCCGGCGCCCACCAGCCCGGCGAAGCCCACGATCTCTCCGTAGCGCGCGGTAAAGCTGGCATCTCGAAAATATTTGCTGTGGGACAGCCCCTTTGTTTCCAATGCCACCTCTCCGATGGTATGCGCATTTCTGGTATAAAAGTTTGCGAGCTCTCTGCCCACCATCAGCTGAATCAGTTTTTCCTTCTTAGCCTCTTTCGTGCAGAGGTCGCCCACCATTTTTCCGTCACGGAGCACTACAATGCGGTCCGTGATGGCAAACAGTTCCTCCAGTCTATGTGAAATATAGATGATCCCGATTTTCTTCTTCTGCAGAAGGCGGATAATCCCAAAAAGAATCTCCACTTCCCCCTGGGACAGCGAAGAAGTCGGCTCATCCATAACGACAATTTTCGCATCCGCTGATATTGCCTTGATAATCTCAACCAGCTGCTGCATTCCCATGGTAAGGTCTCTCACCAGCGCATCCGCTTTGAGATTCAGATGTAGATCATCGATCAGTTTCTGTGTCTGCGCCTCCATTTCCCGCACATCCACAAGCCCCATTTTATTTTTTGGCTCACGGCCCAGAAATACGTTCGCCGCGATGGTCCTGTCAGGTACCAGGACAATTTCCTGGTGAATAATACGAATCCCGTTTTCTCCTGCGATGGCGGAGGAGGTGATATTTTTTACCTCTCCGTGAATGCGGATCTCTCCGGAATCTGCTTTGTAAATCCCGCCGAGGATCTTGATCAGGGTGGATTTTCCTGCCCCGTTCTCGCCCAGGATCGCAACCACTTCCCCTTCCCCGACGGAAAGATTCACACCGTTTAACACAACGTTCGAGGCAAAGGCTTTTGTTATATTGCTCATCTCTAACAGCTTTGTTTCGCTCATATGATGCTTCCTCTCCTGATTTTTTCAAAAAAGCGGGCGTTGCTTCGTACCGCAACGCCCGCTTTGTCAAAGAACCCCTGTTTCAGATTCTGCTCATATCCGCAGGAATTATTCCTCCAGAGAATCCCAGGCATCTAAGTCGTAATCGTCAATGTTGTCTGCAGTAATGCTGTAAGATTCAATCGCTGTATTGAACTCAATTTCTTTTCCGTCCAGAACATCAATGGCTTCCTTCACGCCCATATAGCCCATGTAGGTGGGTCTCTGCGCAGAACTCTGTACCATGGTTCCGTCTTTGATGGCATGCTTTCCGATGGGAGCGCCGTCTTTTCCAAGAATGTCGATCTCGCCGGTCTTGCCTGCATCCTCAACTGCCTGTACCGCACCTAATGCGGAAGTATCGTTGATGCAGTAAATAACATCAATATCATCATGGGCCTGCAGAGCGTCAGACACTACGTTGAAGGAAGTCTCTGTGGAGCCCTCTCCCTCGACAACCTGAACATCTTTGAAGGCATCTTTGTTCTCTGTGTTTTCCTCAATACCCTTCCAGAAGCCTTCCACGTTGATGATGCAGGATTCTGCAGTCTGGAGATGAACGGTCAGGATATTTGCGCCATCCGGATGGTTTTCAGCAACCCACTGTCCGGACAGATAGCCAAGCTGTGTATTATCGGAAGCGATGATTCCGTCTACCAGATCATAGTCATCCTCCGTAATAACATTGTCCACATTGATAACCTTCACGCCTGCGTCCTTGCAGGTCTGAAGAACGGTCTGCGCTCCTGCGGAATCATAAGGAATATAAATCAGAGCATCAATTCCGCTGGCGATCATATCGTCAATCTGGGAAGCCTGCTGTGTCGGGTCATTCTGCGGATCAAAATACAGAAGCTCGCTGCCGGTTTCCTCACAAGCGGCTTTTACACCGTCAAGAACCGCTGTAAAATATTCATTTGTCAGTGTATACGGAGAAAATCCGATGGTATAGCTTTCTTTCTCTTCCTTTTCCTCTGCCATTACCGTAACACCGGACACCATGGTCACTGCCATCGCACTTGCCAAAAGTGCCGCAATCAGTTTTTTCTTCATAGGAAAACCCTCCCTTTTCTTTTTATGTTTGTTTTGTTCGGAATTGGCCGTTTCCATTTGTTTGTACGAACATATTAGCACATTGAATTTTAGATTTCAATTTCATAAATGCCCAATATTCTGTAAATTATTTTGTGCATTTCTTCTTTTACATGTTCATTTTTATCCAATTTTTTGTTCGATTTTTCTTTCGTGTTTTTCAATTTTATCCATATTCATGATGTTTCCAGCATTTCCAAAAAATATTTTTATGTTCGTTTTTGCAGGCATAAATGTTCGTTTTATTTAGAGACAAAAAAAGAAGCCCCGCAGGACTTCTTTTCTTTTATTCTGCCACCATCACATTGACCCGATGGCGCTTCATGAGAAGCATTCCCTCCTCATCAATTCCGGAATCCGTAATCAGGCCGTCAATCTGGGAAAGGCTTCCAAATTCATTCAGATCATACGTGTTAATCTTAGAGGAATCTGCCAGAACATAAATTTTCTGCGCCACCGAAAAAATAGAGCTTTTGAGGCGGGCCTCCGGAGAGTATCCGTCATACAGCTTTCCATCCGTACCGATTGCCGCTGCTCCGATAAAGGCAATGTCCAGCGGATATTTTTTCAGCTGCTCCTCCGCAACAGGACCGGAACTGCAGTTGGTAATACGGATCATATCTCCTCCCAGCATGATGACGGAAAGATTGGCAAACTGGAGCGCCTGCTCCGCCACCTTCAAATGATTCACCACCACCACAGCCCGTGTTTCCTCATCCAGATAATTCAGCATAATCCTGGTGGTGGAGCCGGCATCTACAAATATCCGCTGGCCATTGCGTATCATGGTTGCCGCCAGCGCTGCGATCTTCTCCTTGGCATCCTTGTGCGCAATCCGGGATTCATCAAAAGAAATCATCCGGACAACCGGCTGATTGCCCAGCTCTGCGCCTCCGTGCGTCCTCGAAATATTATACTGGCATGCCAGAGAATTCAAATCTCTGCGCACGGTCATCTCCGATATGCCAAATCTCTGTGCCAGCTCATTCACGGACACTTTATGCTGTTTCTGAAGTATCTCCAATATCGCAAGACATCTTTCACTCTTTTTCACAGGAATATCCATCCTTCTATGTATTTATCCAACTTTATTATAGCATTTCAAGGAACCTTTTCAAGATGTATTTTCCCCCGCGCCCCCTCTCAGCACATTATCCAGAAGCTGCGCAAAGGGTTCCATGGCATTTTTTACTTCCTGCACCGTATTCGTCTGCGCTCCGGCCTCGAGAAGGATCGCTCTGGGTTTTAAATGAAGATTATAACGATACCCGGCCAGATAAATCCCCCGGAAAAGCTCCGGATAATAAAGAGCCGCCTGATATTCCAGCTGAAAGGAAAAGGCCAGATTATCCATAAGATAGGGATTCGGCAGATAAGAAAGCGCCCCCTTCTCCAGCGTGTAGGACAGACCGTTAAAAAACATGATCTGCGCGGTTGGTTTTCCGTTGATCTCCGTAACCAGACGCCGGTCCTTCGCCACCCCGTCCCGGTGAAGATCGATGACCACCTCTGCCGAAGGATTTTTTTTCAGGAGCTCCTCCATATAGGGCCTGGCTACATCATACGCCCCGTCTCTGTCCAGCTCTCCGTTGATGAGATCAAATTTTTCCGTCACATGAAGCACCTCATAGCCGTAGGTTTCTGTGAGAAGCTCTTCCAGATAATCTCCCACCCCCACAATGCTGTCCGCCCGCTCTCCTTCCCTGGAATCCGCAAAGGTTTCCTGGGAATGGCTGTGGTAAATGACGATCTGCGGCCCCTCTCCTCCTTCCGGCAGGGAAAAATCCTTTTTCAAAAATCCGGCCCCGTCAAGCTGCTCTTCAGACGGCCGGGTCTGCTCGTCCACAATGAAAAATTCCTGCAGCACATAATCCGGATCTGCCATGCGTTCCAAGGACAGATCGATCACCGGCTGCGCCGCGGGAAGTGCCGGAACTGCCGCTTCCCGGACAGCCTCCTTTTCCGGTGCAGCTGCCGCTTCCGGTGTCTGCGCCTGGGGTGTCGCTTCCGGGACGTTCGTCTGCGCCTCCTGTTCTTCCTGCACCGTTCCGGTCGGCGCTGCCTGATTCTCCCGCTGCATCTTCTGCCCCAGATAAGCCGCATTGTTTTCCATGAGGAGCTTGTCCATCTCCGTATCCACCCGTGCGGAAGCTGTCAGCGCTTCCTCTTTCAAAAAGCTGTACAGGGGAAGCTGCCGAAACACATCGCCCCGCAGAAAATAGGGCTCCGGCAAAAGCGCCAGAGCACAGAAAAAACAAACGCTTAACAAAATACAGAACACCTTGCGGAAGTTCGTCACAGTATCACCTCTTAAAGGTATCTTATGACAGCAGGCCCTGGATTATACTTGTGCAAAAGCGATATTCAGCCCCTCTGAAAGAGTAAAGCTCAAATATTTTACAGTTTCATCCACATCCTTCGGCGTCACAAACATGCTGTGCAGATTCGGAGAAATCATTTCCTCCAGAAACTCCTTCTGCTCTGCCTCATCAAGCGCCTCCAGAAGGTGCGCCATGGAATCGTAGACGATGGTAGCCGCATCCACCACCGTAGGCACCCCAATGCCGATCACTTTTACCTGAAGATTGTCCTCGGTGAGACCGATGCGATGGTTGCCCACCCCGGAGCCCGGATTGATCCCCGTGTCCGTAATCTGTATCGTGCGGTTCAGACGGCGGGTGCTCCTCGCCGCCAAAGCGTCAATGGCAACGACTACATCCGGTTTTGTCTCCGAAACCACGCCCTGGATGATCTCGGAAGTCTCCATGCCTGTCTGCGCCATGACGCCGGGGACGATGCCGCTGATCCGATGCATTTTTTCCTCGCCCATACTCTTCAGCCCGTATTCCCGTATAATGTGGCGCGTCATGCGGAGATTATCCACTACGTGGGGACCCAGGGAATCCGCGGTGATGCTCTGATTGCCAAGTCCCACCACCAGAATGGATTTTTCTTTTTCCAGATCGATCAGCTGCCGGAGATGACTGGCGATCTCCTCCGAGACCTCTCTGTGATAATCCTCATCCGGAAGGGAAAGATTGGGCGCCTCAATGGTGATATAATTTCCCTGCGGGCGCCCCATCGCCCTGGCGCCATTTTCCGTCCGGATTTTGACCACCGTGGTGCGGATATCTTTTTCTTCATTATAATTCTCACGCACCTCCACTCCGCGAATTTCGACATTTTCCTCCGTAAAGCGCTCCGCCTTCTCCAAGGCAAGGTCCGTACGGATCCTACAGCTTTCCACCATATCCTCATCCTCCAAACTTCCTGTTTTCCTTATCTTTCGCATTTTTTAGAGGAAATATGTATTGACATTTTCGCCTGATTATACTAAACTATATAAGCATGCTCACAGAAGCGCCCGTGTCTGTTTCTGTGACACCAGATTTACAACATATTTTTCAGGAATCGGAGGTGTACGAATTGGCTAACATCAAATCTGCTAAAAAAAGAATTTTAGTAAACAGAACAAAAGCAGCAAGAAACAAATCTATTCGTTCCGCAGTTAAGACTTCTATCAAAAAAGTAGAGGCAGCAGTCGCTCAGAACGATAAGGCAGCAGCTCAGGAGGCACTCAAGGCAGCTATTGCTACTATCAGCAAAGCAACCTCTAAAGGTGTTTACCACAAAAACAACTGCGCAAGAAAAGTTTCCCGTCTGTCCAAAGCCGTAAACAGCCTTGGCTAAGAAACGTTTTGTTTTAATTATAAGCTTATGATTAAAAAAGACAGTCACAAAACCCTCATGTGACTGTCTCTTTTTTTGTAATAGGAATTACTTCGTAATGTTCCTTTCATACTCCCCCTTCTTGGGCACCGCTTAAAAACAAAAGAACAAATTCCTGGGTTTTAGCGGCGGCCAACAGGGGAGCGCGAGGGGAGTGCGGCCTTCGCAACTTTGAGCTCTCCCCTCGCAAATAATTTTTCATTATTATTATTAAAAAGATTATCCTTTTCCGCCGCTGTACTTCACGATCAGAAGCTCCACGCTCAGCACATCTCCCAGCCGTCCGGTCTTTACCGCTTCCTCCGCATCCACAAAATCTTCCACCGCCTCACGCAGCTCCTCTGTGGAGTATGCCCGGGCACAGGCCAGGATATTTCGCACGGCAAAGGCCGGTATCCCGAGGCGGGAAGCAATCTCGCTCTGTCCCGCGCCTTCCCCTGTCATCTGTTTGGCAAGAAGAAGCTGCCGGAACTGCTTTGCCAGAAGAAATAGGATCCGCATCGGCGGTTCTTTCAGGGTCAGCAGGTCGTAATATAATTCCAGCGCCCGCTTCTGATTGCGCTCCGTCACCGCCCGCACCATGTCAAAAATGCGGTTGGCCGTGCGGGTCACGCACACCTCCTCAATATCCTTTTCCGTCACCACATCCCGCCCCTGGGTGTAGGCGATCAGCTTTTCCAGCTCCATACGGAGATTCCCCATATCTGTGCCGGTCTTTGAGAGGAGAAATTCCATGTCCCGCTGGGTGATCTTGCGCCCCTCTTTTCCCAGAATTCCTGCCGCCCACCGCATCAGTGTCTTTTCGTCCTGTCTGGCAAATTCACAGATACGGCCAGCCGACTTCACAGCCTTGTACATGCGGCTGCGCCGGTCCACCTCGCTCTCCACAACTCCCGAGTGAATGAGCTGCACA
>QFCE01000835.1_pt1 | contig 13126 bp, 8 predicted proteins | sample 5346091 | NCBI WGS metagenome assembly QFCE01 (sample SAMN09062252, study PRJNA434731) | Human gut metagenome, whole genome shotgun sequencing project. | isolation source: stool timepoint A chromium assembly | host: Homo sapiens | collected 2015 | reverse complement strand
CTGCAGATCGTAGGTCGCCACTTTGGGGGAGGGGACCAGCACCCGGTCCTCGCCCATTTCCGCTGTGGCGCGGACGACTTCGCCCACGCAGGTATCCACTGTTTCCACGGCTTTGACTGCGGCGCTGAACACGCCTGTGTGGCCCACCATATCGCAGTTGGCGAAGTTGAGGATGATCACATCATATTCACCGCTGCGGATGCGTTCGGTGGCCTGCTCGGTGACTTCTGCAGCGCTCATTTCCGGCTGCAGATCGTAGGTCGCCACTTTGGGGGAGGGGACCAGCACCCGGTCCTCGCCGGAAAACACCGTTTCGGTGCCGCCGTTGAAAAAGAATGTCACATGGGCGTATTTTTCCGTTTCCGCAATGCGCAGCTGTGTCAGGCCCAGCTTGCTCAGATATTCGCCCAGGCCGTTGCGCAGAGGCTGATGGGGGAAGGCCACCGTAACATTGGGCATGGAAGCGTCGTATTCGGTGGTGCAGACATAGGTCAATGGGAACCACTGGCGCACAAAACCGTCAAAATCCCTGTCCACCAGAGCGCGGGTGATCTCACGGGCGCGGTCAGGGCGGTAGTTAAAGAAAATAACGCTGTCGTTGTCGGATATGGTGCCGTCTTTATCGCAGACCACAGGCACGACAAATTCGTCTGTCACGCCTTCGGCATAGGAATCGGCCACCGCTTTTACGGGGTCTGGGCAGAAGGCACCGGTACCGTACACCATGGCGTCATAAGCCGCCTCTACACGATCCCAGCGCTTGTCGCGGTCCATGGCGTAAAACCGGCCCTGAACCGTGGCGATTTTGCCGACGCCCAATGCGGCGCACCGGTCGGCGAGCTGCTGCACATACGCTTTGCCGGAGGCGGGGGGCACGTCGCGCCCGTCGAGAAATGCATGTACATAAACTTTGGTAAGGCCTTTGCGCTTTGCCAGCTCCAGCAGGGCGAACAGGTGTGTGATATGGGAATGGACGCCGCCGTCGCTGAGCAGTCCCAGCAGGTGCAGCGCAGTGCCCTGTTCCAGGCAGGCGTCCATGGCGGCGTTGTAAGCTTTGTTTTCAAAAAAATCGCCGTCTTCGATGGCTTTGCTGATGCGGGGCAGATCCTGAAATACCACGCGGCCGCTGCCGATGTTGGTGTGGCCCACCTCGCTGTTGCCCATTTGACCTTCGGGCAGCCCCACGTCTGAACCGGAGGCGGACAGGGCAGTATGGGCGTTTTCAGAAAGCAGCCTATCGAGAACTGGAGTTTTTGCTGCCTTGACTGCATTGCCTTCCGTCTTGTCGTTCAGGCCGAAGCCGTCCATAATAATAAGAGTTGTCGGGGTTTTCATATCAATTCGTATCTCCCGGGAGCAGAGACTCCCAACCATAGCATTATTCCTGATTTGCGGCGTTGATGATGGCGACGAACTGATCGGGCTTCAGGGCTGCGCCACCGATGAGACCGCCGTCGATATCCGGCTGCGCCAGAAGCTCCGCAGCGTTGCCTGGATTCATGGAGCCGCCGTACTGGATAGTGATGGAACGGGCGATGCGGGCGCCGTACATATGGCGGATGGTGGCACGGATGAACGTGCATACCTCGCCGGCCTGCTCGGGGGTGGCAGTGCGTCCGGTGCCGATGGCCCACACAGGCTCATAAGCGATGACGCATTTGCGCAGTTTTTCGGCACTGACGCCAGCCAGAGCGGATTTGACCTGCAGGGAAATCAGATCCATGGTCACGCCCAGCTCGCGCTGTTCCAGGCTCTCACCGACGCAGACGATGGGATGAAGGCCGGCCTCCAGAGCGGCGTGCACCTTTTTATTTACGGTGATGTCGGTCTCGCCGAAATACTGGCGGCGTTCGCTGTGGCCGATGATGACGTACTTCACGCCCAGGTCCTTGAGCATGTCGGCAGAGACTTCACCGGTATATGCGCCGTTTTTTTCATAAAATACATTCTCGGCGCCTACCGTTACGCGCATATCTTTGAATGCGCGCAGCGCGGCGGGGATGTTGACAGAGGGAACGCAAACCAACACATCGCACCATTTGGCGCGGGGCAGGATGGTTTTCAATTCATCGGCAAATTGTTTGGTCTCGGAAGCGGTTTTGTTCATTTTCCAGTTTCCGGCTATGATTGTTTTTCGGTATCTGCGGTTCATGTTCTTTTATCTCCTTGCTCATGATGCTTGCAATTTTACGCTGTTTTCCCGCAGTACGCTGCGGGAAAGTGCGCGCAGTTTTTATGGTATGTACCCCGCGCAGAGCCAATGGACTCTTTGCGGGGAAAGCAGATGTTGGTTCAGTACCCAGTTGCCCGGAATGGCTTTATTTATCCATCAGGCAGGCTACGCCGGGCAGTTCTTTGCCTTCGAGGAACTCCAGGGAAGCGCCGCCGCCGGTGGAAATGTGGGTAATCTTGTCGGCAAAGCCCAGCTGCTCCACAGCCGCGGCACTGTCGCCGCCGCCGATGATGGTGATTGCGCCGGACTCGGCCAGCGCACGGGCCATGGCTTTGGTACCTTCGGCGAAAGCGGGGAACTCAAATACGCCCATCGGCCCGTTCCAGACGATGGTTCCGGCGCCCTGTACGGCTTCGGCAAAGGCCTTTTGCGTGTCAGGGCCGATGTCCATGCCCATCATGTCGTCAGGGATGGCCATGGTGGAAACGCACACCGGCTCTGCATCTCTGGAAAATTCTTTGGCAGCGATGGTGTCGGTGGGCAACAGGAGCTGGACGCCGCGTGCAGCGGCTTTGGAGAGCATTTCCCGGGCATATTCCACCTTGTCGGCTTCGAGCAGCGAGGTGCCGATGCTGCCGCCCTGGGCTTTGATGAACGTGTAGGCCATACCGCCGCCAATGATGATGGTGTCGGCCTTTTCCAGCAGGTTGTTGATCACGTTGATCTTATCGGACACCTTGGCGCCGCCGAGCACTGCCACGAAGGGGCGCTTGGGATGTTCCAGCGCGCCGCCCATGATTTCCAGCTCTTTCTGGATCAGCATTCCGGAAACGGCGGGCAGATATGCCGCCACACCGGCAGTGGAAGCATGGGCGCGGTGTACGGTGCCGAATGCGTCGGACACGTACACTTCGGCCAGATCGGCCAGGGCCTTGGCAAATTCAGGGGAGTTCTTTTCCTCGCCGATGTCAAAGCGCAGGTTTTCCAGCAGCATAATCTGACCCGGCTGCAGCGCCGCAGCTTTGGACTGGGCATCTGGGCCGATGATGTCTTTGGCGAAAATTACTTCACGCTCCAGGAGTGCGCTCAAACGTTCAGCGACCGGGGCGAGGGTCAGCTTTTCCTTCCATTCGCCCTTGGGCTTACCCAGGTGGGAACAGGCGATGACAGCGGCATTGTGTTCGAGCAGATACCGGATAGTGGGCAAAGCGGCGCGGATGCGCTTATCGTCTGTGATTGCACCGGTTTCCTTGTCTTGGGGCACGTTGAAATCGCAGCGCAGCAGGACCTTTTTGCCGGCAACGTCGATGTCGCTTACAGTTTTCTTGTTGTAGTTCATAGCAATGTCCTCCTATTATTACAATAGTGTTCCCTCAAACGAGGGGGTCTGTTGCAGAGAATTTGCTCAGGACGCGATAGGATGAAGCGTCAGGGGGCGGGGGCCATGGCCCCCGTAGTTTGAAAACCGGGAAATCCCGTTTGCCGCAGGGCTTCATAGGCGAAAATGGCGGCGGCGTTGGAAAGGTTCAGACAGCGGGCGCCGGGGAGCATAGGCAGGCGCAGGCAGCGCTCAGCATGCGCGGACAGAAAGGCTTCGTCGAGTCCTTTGGTTTCCTTGCCGAAAAAAAGAAAACAGCCGTCGCGGAAAGCGGCCTCGTAATAAGGCCGGGCCCCTTTGGATGAAGCCAGCCACAGGTCTGGATTCGGGTGGCGGGAAAAGAAATCGTCCAGATTGTCGTACACCGTCAGATTCAGTTTGTCCCAATAGTCCAACCCGGCCCGCTTGAGGGATCTGTCGGAGATATCGAACCCCAGCGGACGGATCAGATGCAGGGCACAGCCGGTGACGGCGCAGGTGCGGGAGATATTCCCGGTGTTGGCCGGGATTTCCGGCTCCACCAGTACAAGATTGATCATGTGCGTTTCCTTATTTATTATAGTATAAATTTCTGTTTGTATTTGCTGCTGGGAAAAAACATTTCCTTGTGCGCTCAGCGTCCTTATTGTAATGCAAAGCAAGTATGATTTCAACACTTATTTGCTCTTTTTTTGCGCAAAAGACGGAAAAATCGTTAGAATTCATATAAATATCCGTGCATTTCCAGATAAAACGACAAGAGCATTGCATTTATGACAAACAACCGGCGCGTCCGGAAGGCCTCGTCTTCAGGCGAAGGAGCGGCGCCGCAGATTTGGAAAACCATTGTGCTTTTTGCTGGAAAACCCCAGGAAAATGCGCAGCAGAATGGAGAAAAGAAAGAAACCTGAAAAAAACATATAAAATCGTGGATTTTTTGAAAGGGGTTTGCTATAATGAAACTGTATTTTCAAAATGAGGGGAAATGGGATGAAGCGGCGCAGCTGCGGTGTCCTGCGGCCCTTGGAGAGGAACGGCAATGATGGAAACGAAGCGCGCTGTTTTATTTGTGGATGACGCAGAGGGAGAATTGATCCGAAAACCGTTGATGCTGCAGAACGTCCTGTTTTGCCCGGTGCTCACTTGGCTGAGCACTGCGCTGCGCGAACAGGGTGTGGAGCGCTTTTTTGTGTGCTGCCCGGCATCGTATCAGGAAGAGGCTTTGGCGTGCTTTTCTTCGGCAGAACAGGTGACGGTATCCGACAACCGCGCCGATCTGCTGGCTTTTTTGGAGGGCGAAGAGGAAACTCTGGTGGTGCCTGGCGCTGCCGTGCCGGTGGACAGCGCCGGACAGAACGAAGTGTACAGAGCTTCCGGCAGCGTATTGGCGCACAGCCTGGAAACTGGTGCAGAAGAGGTGGAGGGCGCCCGGAGCGTGCCGGGCTTTACGTCCATTACCACGTTTAAGGGACTCAACAGCATGCAGTTCCTGGCCCGGGCGCAGATCCTGCGGGAACTGCTTGCCGGCGGCGTCTGCGTCATGGATCCCAACAATACTTATGTGGATCCGCGTGTTCGCGTGGGCGCGGGTACGATGTTGCTGCCCGGCACGATCCTGCGGGGCGGGACTGTGATTGGAACAGACTGTCAGATCGGCCCGAACAGTATGCTCACGGACTGTACGGTGGGTGACGGCGTGCGGATCAATGCCTCGCAGTGTGAGGAGAGTGTTGTGGAAACGGGCTGTGAGATCGGCCCTTATGCCCACCTGCGTCCCCACTGCACCGTGGGTGCGCAGAGCAAGATCGGTGCCTTTGTCCAGTTGAAAAACTGCTGTTTGGGCCGGGAAACCAAAATGGCTCATCTTACTTATGTAGGCGACGCTGATGTAGGGGAAGGCTGTAATTTCGGCTGCGGCACGGTCACCTGCAATTACGATGGCAGAGAGAAACACCGCACCACCATCGGAAACCATGTCTTTGTGGGCTGCAACACCAATCTGGTGGCCCCTGTGAGTGTGGGCGACGGCGCATACACTGCGGCTGGATCCACCATCACCCGGGATGTGCCTGCCGGAGATTTGGGCGTAGCGCGGACTAGGCAGAACAACCTGGCCGGCTGGGCCGACAAGCGCCGAAAGGCCGGCCGCCTGAAGTGAGCAGCGCGGCTGAAATAACAGGTTTTACCGTCGGCTCCCAGGCCGGTGATAAGATACATACGGATCTGATTACCAGAACCAACCAATGAGAATCCCAAAAATGAAAAAGAGAGGTACTTTGGAATGATTGCACATGGTAAGGACATCAAGATCTTTGCTGGTAACTCCAATCGCGTGCTGGCGCAGGAGATCTGCCAGCATCTGAACACGAAACTGGGCGACTCGGAGGTCGGCAAATTTGCCGATGGTGAGTGCTATGCTTCTCTGTATGAGAGTGTCCGCGGAAGCGACGTGTTCGTCATTCAGTCCACCTGCAACCCCGTAAATGACAACCTGATGGAAATGCTGGTGATGATCGACGCGCTCAAGCGCGCCTCGGCCGGCCGGATCACCGCCGTGATTCCCTATTTCGGCTATGCCCGCCAGGACCGGAAGGCCAAGGCGAGAGACCCGATTTCGGCAAAGCTGGTGGCCAATATGATCGTGGCGGCCGGCGCAGATCGCGTGTTGACTATGGATCTGCATGCTGCGCAGATTCAGGGCTTTTTCGATATTCCTGTGGACAACCTGCTGGGCAATCCTATTTTCGTGGATTATTACGGCGAGCTGTTCGGCGCGCAGGCCGAGGAGATGGTGGTCGTTTCTCCGGACGTCGGTTCCGTGTCCCGCGCCCGCGCTTTTGCCCAGAAACTGGGCATGAGTCTGGCCATTGTAGACAAGCGCCGTCCCAAGGCCAATTCCTGCGAGGTTATGAACATCATCGGCGATGTGAAGGGCCGCGACTGCATCCTTTTCGACGATATGGTGGACACGGCCGGCAGCATCTGCAATGCGGCCAAGGCCATTATTGATGTGGGCGGCGCCAACTCTGTCCATGCCTGTGCATCGCATGCCGTGCTTTCCGGCCCGGCGTTGGAGCGGTTGAACGAAAGCCCGATCAATGAGATGGCTTTCCTCAATACGATTCCCGCAGTGCCGGCCAACCAGTGCCCCAAGATCAAGTACCTCTCTGTGGCGCACATGTTTGCCGAGGCGATCGAGCGTATTTACAGCGACCTGTCGGTGTCCAAACTTTTTAGCTGAGCAATTGCTGAGGAAAGGAGGGGCTTTGCCCCTCCTTTCCGTTCCGTTTGAGGACGGCAAAAGCGTCATGGGCCGTGTGCTATGCAGGTGTGCGCTTGTGGGGCGCTTTTTCATGTTCAAGCATTTTGAGGAGGGATCCGATGTTCCTGAAGAAAAAAGGCGGCGCGGTGGAGTGGCTGGTGGTATGCTTGGGCAATCCTGGCATACAATACAGCAGCACACGCCACAATGTGGGGTTTCATGCTGCAGATGCGCTGGAAGAGCGCTGCGGTGTCCGTTTGAACCGGCTCAAGTTCCAAGCCCTGACGGGTGAGGTGCGCCTGGGCGGCAGCCGGGTGCTGGTGCTCAAGCCGCAAACCATGATGAACCGAAGCGGCCAGGCGGTGCAGCAGGCGGCGGCGTTTTATAAAATCCCGCCGGAGCGGGTACTGGTAATTTTTGATGATATTTCCCTGCCTGTTGGGAAACTGCGGGTGCGGCCAGGCGGCAGCGCCGGCGGCCACAACGGGGTCAAGAATATCATTGCCTGCTTGGGCAGCGACGGCTTTCCCCGGGTCAAAATCGGTGTGGGGGAAAAGCCGAATCCGGACTATGATCTGGCGGCCTGGGTGCTGGGCCGTCCTACGGCGGCGGAATGGAAAACGCTGGAAGAAACGATCCGGCGCGGCTTGGATGCTGCCGAATGCGTGATTTCTGAAGGCTGCGCCGCTGCTATGAGCCGCTTCAACTGAAGCAGCACGCTATCGAATAAAGAAAGAGAAACCATATGAGCAGTGCGCGCTTCCCTACCGGGCAGCGCGGACTGCCGCTGCCTGTTGTGCAGGGGGAGGAGGAATTCATGGAGAAGCTGATCGAAGCGTTGCAGGAGATTCCAGAGGCAGCAGAGCTGCTGCACTGCGCGGAAAATGGAGGTTGTCCGGCGGCCATGACGGGCCTGGGACCGGTGCACCGTGCCCATGTCTGCGCGGCATTGCTGGCGCAGGAAAAGCGGCCTCTTCTGGTGGTGTGCAGTGATGAGGGAGAGGCGCGCCGCATGGCGGCGGATCTGCAGAATTTCACCGGCATTGTACCGTTGCTGCTGCCGAGTCGGGAGTTCCAGTTCCACGCGGCAGCGACAGCTTCCCGCGAATGGGAACAGCGGCGAGTGGAGGCGCTTTATTGCATGGCACAGGAACAGCCCCGCATTGTGGTTGCTGCGCCGGAAGCGCTGGTGCAGCGTACGCTGCCCAAAGAGGTGCTGATGAACCATGTGCTGAGGCTGCATCTGTCCGACACGGTGGATTTGAATGCGTTGGGCGAGCAGCTGGTTCATCTGGGCTATACCCGCTGTCAGCAGGTGGAGGGTATGGGGCAGTTTGCGCTGCGCGGCGGCATTTTGGATGTGTTTGGCCCAGGCATGGAAGCGCCGGTGCGCGTGGAATTTTTCGGTGATGAAGTGGATGCCATGGGAGCCTTTGATTTGGCGAGCCAGCGGCGCGTGCACAATATGGAGCAGATCTGCTTGCTGCCGGCTGGAGAAGTGCTGCCGGCCATGACGCCCGGCGGGAGCACGGCGTTGGCGGAAAAACTGGAGGCTATGGCAGGAAAGCTGTCCAATAAAAAGCGCTCCGGCAGCGACGAGCTGATCGGCCGGCTGAAGGCCGACGCGGAGCTTTTGCGGCAGAACGCGCTGCGCGGCGGTCTGGACCGCTATATGGCGGCCATTTACGAAGAAAGAGCCATACCCTTGGAGTATCTTGCTTCGGATGCCATGGTGTGTATCTGTGACAGCGCAAGGGTGATGGAGCATCTGAAAAATGTTCTCTGGCAAGTGAAGGAAGATGTGGAAGCCCTGCTGAAAGCCGGTGTGCTCTGCGGCGAGTGGGCTGGGCTGACGGCGACGGCGGAAGAACTTTGGAGCACGCTGGCGGACAGGCCGGTTTATATGCTTGCGTCCCTGCCCACGTCCCGCTATCCGTTTCCGCCCCGTACGCTGCTGCAGCTGAATGCAAAACAGCTTTCATCCTACGGCGGCAGCCTTGAAACGGCGGTTTCCGATATGGAGCAGTATCTGGAGGCCGGGTACCGTGTGCTGGTCCTGTGCGGCAGCGAAGCGCGGGCAAAAAATCTCAAGCGGCTGCTGGAAGAGAAAAAAGTGCCCGCTGCACTGGATTTTCAATGCAGCAGCCTGCCCGGGGCAAGGCAGGCCCAGATCAGCCTGGGCGCTCTGTCGGCGGGTATCGAGTATCCACAGTTGTCCCTGGCAGTGCTGACGGAGGGGCAGCTTCTGGCCCAGAGCGGGAGGAAGCCGCCGGCCCAAAAGGCCAAATCGAATCGGCAGAAGCTGCAGTCCTATACAGATCTTTCCCCCGGCGACCTGGTGGTACATGCGCATCATGGAGTGGGACGATTTGTGGGCATTTCAAAGATGACTGTGGACGGCGCGGATCGGGATTACATCAAGATTGCCTATGCCGGCAGCGACTGCCTGTATGTCCCCGCTACGCAGCTCGACCTGGTGAGCAAGTACATCGGCGGCGGAGAGGACCACGAAAAGACCCGGCTGAATAAGCTCGGCGGTACGGACTGGGCACGCAGCAAAAGCAAAGCCAAGGCAGCGGCCAAAGATCTGGCCAAGGGGCTGATCCGGCTGTATGCTGAGCGGCAGAAAAAGCAGGGGTTCGCTTTTTCGCCGGATTCTCCGTGGCAGGCGGAATTTGAGGAGGCATTCCCTTATGCTGAGACAGAAGATCAGCTGCGCTGTATCCGCGAGATCAAGGGGGACATGGAACGAAGCGTGCCCATGGACCGTCTGCTGTGTGGTGATGTGGGCTACGGTAAGACGGAAGTGGCCCTGCGGGCGGTGATGAAATGTATCCTGGATGGAAAACAGGCTGCTATTCTGGTACCCACCACGGTACTGGCTCAGCAGCACTACGCCACGGCGATGAACCGTTTCCGCGCGTTTCCTGTGAACATCGCAGTACTCAGCCGCTTTCAGACCGCTGCGCAGAGCAAAAAGATCCTGCAGTCCCTCAAGGCCGGCAGTATCGATCTTTTGATCGGCACTCACCGGCTGCTGCAGAAAAGCGTGCAGTTTAAGGATCTTGGGCTTTTGGTAATTGATGAGGAGCAGCGTTTCGGGGTGACGCATAAGGAGAAACTCAAGGAGATGGCCCGACAGGTGGATGTGCTGACGCTCTCGGCCACACCCATCCCGCGGACGCTGAACATGGCGCTTTCTGGTGTGCGGGATATGAGCGTGATTGAAACGCCGCCCAAAAACCGCCTGCCGGTGCAGACTTATGTGCTTGAACACGATTGGAGCATCCTGGCTGATGCAATCCGCCGGGAAGTGCAGCGCGGCGGCCAGGTTTATTATCTGCACAACCGGGTGGACACCATTGACCGCACCGCGGCGCGGATCCGGGAGATGCTGGGGGAAGAAGTGCAGGTGGCGACTGCGCACGGAAAACTCAGCGAGCAACAGCTCTCGGCGGTGATGCAGGGGGTCAGTGATGGACAGACCCAGGTGCTGGTATGTACGACCATTATTGAAACTGGTATTGACATTCCCAATGTCAATACACTGATTATTGAAGACGCTGACCATCTGGGTCTGGCGCAGCTGCACCAGATTCGCGGGCGTATCGGCCGCGGCGCCCGCAGGGCTTTTGCCTATCTTACTTACCGCAGGGGAAAGGTTTTGTCGGAAACGGCGGATAAGCGCCTGTCGGCGATTCGGGAATATGTGGAGTTTGGCTCCGGTTTCAAAATTGCCATGCGCGATCTGGAGATCCGAGGGGCAGGCAATATCCTCGGCCCGGAGCAGTCCGGTTTTTTGATGAGTGTGGGCTACGACATGTATCTCAAATTACTGGAAGATGCCGTGCTGGAGGAGCAGGGGCAGGAAAAGCGGAAGGAACGGGAATGCACGGCGGATCTCAACGTATCTGCCAACATCCCGGAGCGTTACGTGGCCTCAGCAGAGCAGCGTATGGATCTTTACCGCCGCATCGCGGCCATTCGCAGCCGCGAAGATGCCGACGATTTGATGGATGAATTGCTGGACAGGTACGGCGACGCGCCGAAAAGTGTGCTGGCGCTGCTGGACGTGGCGCTGCTGCGCGCGGCGGCGGCCAAGGTGGGGATTACGGAGATCACACAGAAAGAAGCCCGGGTGCGCTTTGCGCTGGGCGAGGTGGATCTCAAGCAGCTTTCGGCCGTGTGCGGTATGAAAAAATACCATTCCCGGCTGCGTCTGGACGCCGGTGCGGCACCGGCGCTGACACTGGTGTTGCCGCCGAAGGCAGATGTGCTGGAAGAATGCGCCGCTCTGGTGGATGTGTTGGCTGGCGCATCCTGAGAAAAGGGTGTGCGCTGCAAAAAGGACTTGTGGCAGAGCCGGAAAGATGATAAAATAACCAAAGATTTATGTGTGCGCTCCTGTGCGTGGCAAACAGCGGGAAAGGATGTTTTGATTTATGGAAGGGTTGAAAAGCAGAGCGGTCGCTCTGATCGTGTGTCTTGTGCTGATTTTGGTGGGATGGTTCGGCGGAAGCGCCATTCAGGCGATGAATGGCGGCGCGCTGATCACGGCCAAGGCCAGTGGGCTGAAAGCGGACACCGTGGTAATGCAGGTGGGTGACGCGGATGTGACGGCGGGGGAATACCTGTATTGGCTGGCTTCCGTGTGTGATGGGTTTTATCAGTATTATGGCATCAGCGACTGGAGTATGGCCATGACGGCGGATTTGACGGTGGGCGATTATGCCACGGCCCAGGCCGACGATTATGCTACGCAGTATGCGGCGGTGGAATTGCTGGCAAAGGAGCAGGGCATTACACTGTCGGAAGAGCAGGCAGCAGTCATGGACAGCATGCATGAGTATTATGTGGAATACTATGGCAGCGAGGAAGTGTATCGCTACATGCTTGCGTATGCCGGGCTGAATGAGGAACTGCTGAAAAAGGACAGCACCGTTCCATACCTCTATGCAAATTTGTGCCAGAAACTGCTGGCGGAGGGGGGCGAGCTGGAACCCACCGAAGAAAACCTGGCTGCTTTTGCCGAGCGCAACAGCTATACAGATTTGGGAGAAGAAGAACTGCTGTCGTATTATGAGGATACCAGCTACGGTGCGGTCTATGATTATGTGAACGACTACATCAGCGGTCTGGAAATTACAAAGACGGAGAGTTATGAGGCGATTGATGTGGCCTCGTTCTACCCGGCTCTGTTGGAACTGCGCAGCGCATTGGACGTGCCGGAAACGGACGCATCTTCTGCAGAAGGTTCCACAGCGGAGGGCTGAGTTTGCGGTTAACACCCGGAGCGGAGAGGATCCGTTCCGGGTGTTTTTGTATAAAAATGATAAAATAGGAAAAAGAAGATAGGAAAAAAGAGATTTTATGGACGCTATTAAATGTAAATATTGTGATTTTTTTAACAATATGTGCGAAATCCCCATATCTCGGAAGTGTTGTCTGTTGACATTTAGATAAATTGCGAGTAAACTAAAATTACCAAATCTTTTAGGAGGTATCTCACGTGTCTGAAGTTTATATTGTCAATTGCTGCAGAACTGCAATCGGTTCCTTTGGTGGCTCCCTGAAGGATGTTCCCGCTGCCGATCTGGGTGCCATCGTGGTCAAGGAAGCTATGAACCGCGCCGGCGTCAAGCCCGAGCAGGTGGACGAACTGATGTTCGGTTGCATCCTGACGGCTGCTCAGGGGCAGAACGTTGCCCGCCAGGTGGGCGTCAAAGCCGGCCTGCCTTTCTCCGTTCCCGCCTACACGGTCGGCATGGTGTGCGGCTCCGGCATGAAGTCCGTCATTGAAGGTGCCCGCGCCATCAAGGCCGGCGATGCCAATATCGTTGTCTGCGGCGGTACCGAGAACATGTCCGCAGCGCCCTACGCCATTCCTTCCGGCCGCTACGGCGCCCGCATGGGCAACACCCAGATGGTGGATACCATGATCAAGGACGGCCTGTGGGAAGCTTACAACAACTACCACATGGGCACCACTGCTGAAAATATCAATGATATCTGGGGCATCACCCGCGAAGAGCAGGACGCGTTCGCTTCTGCTTCCCAGCAGAGAACTGCGGCTGCCCAGGCTGCCGGCAAATTTGTGGACGAGATCGTTGCAGTGCCGGTCAAGAAGAAGAAGGAAATTGTCGAGTTCAAAGTGGACGAGTATCCCAAGGCCGGCGTGACGGCGGAGAGCATCTCCAAGCTGCGCGGCGCATTCCCTGTCGGCCCCGAGGGCGTCGAGGATGAAGTGGTCCATACGTTTGAGCTGACCGGAGTTCATGAGGCAGATACCAAGAAGCATGTTCAGCGCGTTACTGCGACCAATGCTTCCGGCATC